>Ga0256828_1001923_pt1 | contig 12700 bp, 13 predicted proteins | sample CV88metaG_FD_185993 | JGI IMG/M metagenome (GOLD analysis project Ga0256828, IMG submission 185993) | Hydrothermal vent microbial communities from East Pacific Rise, Pacific Ocean - CV88 | ecosystem: Environmental > Aquatic > Marine > Hydrothermal vents | place: Pacific Ocean: East Pacific Rise... | reverse complement strand
AAGTGTTATGAGGCATACTTTTCTAAAGATAAAGCTGTTGAGATGTATGCTCAGATATATGATAGGTTGCTAAGATGAGAGTTGCTGTTTTTGATGTGTGTGGCACACTCTATGACTCCAATACAACGTTTGATTTTTTAGATTTTCTTTTTAAAGAGTCTAACTCTTATCAGCTTTTTAAATACCTCTATAAGAGTTTTGCTATAAAGCTTATCACCTATCCACTCTATCGCTTTTTTCACTATGATATCATTCGTGCTATGGCTACATTTTTCTTAAGAGGTAAGCGTGTAGATGAGGTAGAGGCGTTGGCTCAAGCGTTTATAGAGCGTGACCTTGAAAAGAAGAAGATTGCCTATACACATCATCTTTTAAAAGAGTATCAAAAGAGGGGCTTTGAGGTGATTTTAATGTCAGGCTCTTACGATATTATCATTGCAGAGATAGCAAAAAAGTTACATCTTAAAAGCTTTTACGCCTCTAGCCTTCAAAGAGATAAGGAGAGATTGACAGGGAGGTATGAAGAGGATATTTTATGGAGTAAAAGAGCCATATTTGAAAAAGCGTATGGGAATATAGAGGCGTTAGTGGTTGTCAGTGACAATAAAACAGACCTCCCTTTAATGATGCACGCAGATAAGGCGTATGCTATCTGTTTGAAAGAGAAACAGTCTCATTTTTGGTCAACTTACCCAACCATTGAGCAGGTAAAGCTCTATGTATAAGTATGCGTTGAGTTTTTACTATCTCTATATGAGCCGTCTTAAACGACCCATAGATATGCTCTCGTGGATACTCATTTTTCTCATTCCTCCCTTTTTTTTAGGGTGGTATGGAACACCTCTTTTATTTGGGGAGTATCTCTTACGGTTTAGTTTAGGATTTATGGCATTTTATACCCTCTATGAGGTGGGCTATTTGGAGAATGACATCATTACCACGCAAAAAGAGTCCTCTGCTACACTACGTCTACCTTTCAAAGAGCAAGAGAAGATAACAAAGGGGTATAGTCAGATTGTAGGGTTTCGTCTATTGTTGGTACTCTTTTTTCTTCTCTTGTTACGTGGGGTTGTTGGCTCTTGGGAGGCACTCTCTGCTTTTTTGTTGCTACTCTTAGTGAGTCGTGTGGTGTTTTGGTTTCATAACCATCTACGAAATAGGGGCAATATTGTGACCTATTTTCTCTTGGCATCATTGAAGTATGGTATGGTCTTTACCCTTAATGGCACACAAGAGGAGGGGCTGTTTCTTCTAGGGGTTTTATTGCTCTTTCCTCTGCCTCGTACCTTGGAGCATATGGCACGTAAAAGGTATGGGTTTAAGAGGTATGCTTTACGTATGGGAAGCTATGATTGTTTTCGTATTGTATACTATGGAGGATTTGTGTTGATTATACTCATACCTCTTTTAAGCTCTGAGATGAGTGGAAGGTGGTGGCTCCTTGAGGGGTTTGGTGTCTATTTTTTACTCTTTCGTCTAGGGGCATACGGGTTACTTCGTAGAGGATACTACAAACGAGATAGCTTAAAGATGCAAGATAGTTTTCATAAAAGAGAGGTGTGCTAAATGGCTATCTACTATTTTCTCTATTTTCTCTTGACACTGTTTGCTCTTTATGGTCGTGACACACTTCAGCGTAAAAAGTTCAGCATACTTCTTGGGTTATGGTGGTTTGTTTTGGTTCTTTTTGCTGGATTGCGTGATGAGGTGGGGGGAGATTGGGGGAACTATGCTCACTACTTTGTGGTCTATTTTCCCTATATGAGCTATACCTCAGCACTCTTTCATGGTGACCCTGCTTTTTGGTTACTTGGAAAGTGTATGTATGAGATAGGGTGGGGGCTATATGGGGTAGATGTGGTTGTGGCAATTATCTTTATGGTTGGACTCTACCGACTACTGCTTCAACAACCCAACCCTTGGCTTGGATTGGCTGTGGCATTTCCCTATCTGTTTGTGGTGGTCTCTATGGGCTATCTTCGACAAGCAGCAGCGATAGGGTTGATGATGTTAGGCATTAGTTACCTAAAAGAGAGAAAATTTACGCAGTTCCTCCTTAGCCTCTTTTTTGCTGTGACTTTTCATAAAACAGCTGTTTTAATGGTAGGTATTGGACTCTTTCAAGAAGGAAGAGGAAAAATGATACGTTTTACCTCTATTGTTTTAGTGGGGATTGGTCTATGGAGTGCTTTTTTAGCACAAGAGCAAGCCACACTCATTCAAAACTATATTGAAGCACAGATGCAATCGAGTGGCGCACTCATTCGTGTCTTAATGAATGCCATACCAGCACTGCTTCTTTTTATGTTTCGTAGACGATGGAAGCGTCTGTTTAATGATTACGCCTTTTGGTCGGTTATTGCACTAGGGAGTCTTTTGGCACTTGTTGGTGTAGGGTTTGCCTCAACAGCTGTGGATAGAATGGCACTCTATATGCTCCCTTTACAGGTGGTACTCTTTTCACGTTTACCTCTATTACTAAAACCGTGGATACCTACACTCCTTACGAAGTGGGTGATTCTTTTCTATTATGGTCTGGTTTTGGTTGTCTGGTTAAATTTTGCAACACACGCCCATGGTTGGGTCTACCATACGCTTCTTTTGAAAGGTTTTTAGATGAAACAACAGACCATACTCCTCTTTGCCAATAGCAGTTGGAATCTCTATCATTTTCGTTTAGGTTTAATAGAGGCATTCTTGAAAGAGGGCTTTAGGGTGGTATGTGTGGCTGGAGATACCACCTATGAAGAGGCACTGCTTCAAAAGGGGGTGAAGCTCTATACCCTCCCATTAGAGAGTAAAGGAAAAAATCCACTCAAAGAGCTTCATCTACTCTATGGACTCTATAAACTCTATACCCATCTTCAGCCAAACATTGTCCTACACTTTACCATTAAACCCAATATCTATGGTACCTTTATTGCCTCTTTGTTACAGATACCCTCTATTGTCAATATCTCAGGCTTAGGGAGTGCCTTTCTCTCTTCACGTCTGTTAGCGTGGTGGGTAGGTAAACTCTATGGGGTTGCACTCAAAGGTGCATCACGCCTCTTTTTTCAAAATGCAGAAGATAGAGATATCTTTATCGCACATCAACTCGTATCCCCTCAGAGGGCATTTTTAATTGCAGGCTCAGGGGTTGATACCACCTTTTTCTCTCCACGTCCTTGTAAGCACCCCTCCAAGAAGGTGCGTTTTTTATTTATTGGACGACTCTTAAAAGACAAAGGGGTGTTAGAGTACTATGAGGTAGCAAAAGCACTAAAGGGTGTAGCAGAGTTTGCTATACTCGGAGGACTCTATGAGGGAAATCCTAGTGCCATTAGCCAAGAAGTGTTAGCGTTATGGCAAGAGGAGGGGGTGGTGGATTACTTAGGGGAGTGTGATGATATTCGCCCCATTGTAGCCCAGTATGATGTGGTGGTACTCCCCTCGTATAGGGAGGGGCTTTCTCGTGTACTCTTAGAGTCTGCAAGTATGGAAAAACCTCTTGTAACAACGAATGTAGCAGGGTGTAAAGAGGTAGTCAAAGAGGGAGTCAATGGGTTTTTATGTGAAGCAAAACAGAGTGACTCACTCCTTGAAGCCATAGAGAAGATGCGAAAGCTAAGCCCAAAAGAGCGTGAAGCGATGGGAAAAAGAGGGAGAGAGAGGGTAGTTGCGAACTATCAAGAGTCACGCGTGATTGATGCCTATTTGTCCCATATCCACACCCTCCTTTTCAACGAAGCAAAGAGTAACCGAAAAGGGCGAAGCAGAGGGTAGAGAAAGAAGAAAGAGGAGGGAAGAGGAGAGGCTTTGATATCTTCTGCTGTGAGAGAGTAAACACTTGCATAAAGGAGTCTAACCTTTGCAAAGAACCCCTCTTGGAGTGGTAGTAAAAAGAGTAGATGCCTAAGAGGGGTGTACGTTTTTTGAGGTTGTTCTATGTGGCGTTTGAGTAGGGTTGTCATGCGTTGAATGGTGGGGTGTTCTATCTTTTCGTGTAGTATCTGAGGCAGAGGGGTTTGGAAGTAGTGGTGTGTTAAAGCAAGGGTGCTAAGGAGTGTGGTTGTAAGCTGTTTATCTTTGGCTTCTTGGAGAAGTTTGTTTGGCTCTAGAGGGAGATGACGGAGATATTGGTCTATGTCATAGAGCCAACTTAGACGTTCAAAACGGTGCTTGAAGGCGTGGGTGACGAGGTAGAGTAGGTAGGGTGTAAGAGGGAGGGTCTTATAGCAAAGGGTTGCTTCTTGTATGGGGTATGCCTCTTGAAAGAGTGGTGCTGTCTGCCATGAGATAGCATACTTATAAGAGAAGAGTTCCCAGTGTAACTCTACTATGACACCAGAGTGTTTATGTCTGAGTGTTAAGACGGTTAAATAGTGCATGAGCTTAGAGATGGGGTAGCGATGAAAGGGGGCTTCTAGCTCATAGGACTCTTCTTTAAGGAGTGTAAGGGCAAGAGGGAGTTGCTCTTTTTGAACAAGGAGGTCAATGTCACTGGTTTGACGTTGTAAAGGTGAGCCAAACAGAAGAAAAGAGAGGCTAGTTCCTTTAAAGGGGAGAAGGGTAATGTGGTGTTTTTGGGAGGCTTGAAGAATGGCTAAGAGGTGGGTGTGGTGTTGCATGGTATGTTTGAGGTGATGAAAGTAGGCTATGGTATAGGTAGCGTTTTTTGTAAAGTATCTCTTAGAGGTAGGGAGTCTATAAAAGTAAGGAAGCATCCCCTCTTGAATGAGAAAAAGAAGAAAATCTTTGCGATTAAAATGGTTCTCTTGATGCTCTGAATGAGAGAGGAGTTTTTTGAGATGGGGATTGTTTTTTATCATCTCTTCTTATACTATTTTAAAACTTTTATCTCTTTGAAAATCTAAGGGGATATGATATAATTGAATAAGATAGAAGAAGCAAAAGTTGAAGAAAAGGAAGAGAATGCATCAGCATATAGAAGAGGAGGAGGTAGCATCATTTGATATTAAAATGGTGTTGCAACAGTTTGTAACCTACCGTTATACCATCTTTCTATTTCTCTTCTTTTCTGCAGTAGGAAGTGGCTACTATGCTTACTTTCAACCCAATATCTATCGTGCCACAGCATCGGTTAAAATCGACATTGAAAAGGCACGTACAGCAAGAGATGTGGTCTCTTTGGCTATGGGAAATGGGGCATTGAGTGAGAGTACAGAAAAAGATATGATTCTCTCAAACTACTTAAAAGAGAAAGCCTTAGAGCAGGTTGATTTCTCTCACCACTATTTTGAGGTTTCTCATTTTAAAGAGAGAGAACTCTATAAAGACTCTCCCTTTAGAGTGATGTTAACCAACGGGTTTGGTCTTACCTTTACCCTCTACCCAGAAGATAGCCAACACTTCAGATTGGTTGTAGAGGGGAAAGACAAAGAGGGCAAAGCATGGTTTTATGACAAGACTCTTTCTTACCATACGCTCATTGAGACACCACACTTCTCCTTAGTGGTACTCAAACGTAAACCCTTAACGGGCAAAATGTACCGTTTTCGAATAGATGCAAAAAATAGAAGCACTGCAAGGGTCTTTGTCTCTCAAAATATGGAGCATTCAGCCATTTTACGCATTAGTGTAGAAGATACCGTACCCCTTCGTGCCAAAGAGTTTGCCCACGCCCTTGTAGAGGCGTATGTAAAGCAGAGTATTGAGTCTAAACAGCAGAAGGCTTCAGCACGTTTACGCTTTATTCAGTCGCAATTAAAGCGTACCAAAGAGCGTCTAAAGGCTTCGCTTGATGCGTTAGAGTCTTTTCGACAATCGCGTCATATTGTGACAGTGAAAGATAAGATGATGACCATTAAGACACAGTTAAAGCAGTATGAGTCTGAACTCTTAGCGTTACGTCTTCGTGAAGCACTCTTAAAGCACTTTAAAGAGCAACATCAAAAAGGAAAGCCCCTAGAGACCCTCTCTTTAGATGGCATTGTGAAAGCCAATACCCCTCTGTTTAAAACCAAACAGCTCTTACAAGATGCCATCTTGGAGAAAGTAGCACTCTTAGCCAACTATACATCAGCATACCCTAAAGTCAAAAATGCGAACAATAAAATTATACAACTACAAAAGGTGATGCTTCGCTCACTCGATAACCTGAGTGAAGATATTGCCAATAAACGTCGCTACTTAATGCAAAAGATTCAAGAGGCAAAGAAGACCCTAGAGCAACTCCCCCAAGAGGCACGTATCTATAATACCCTTGAGCAAGAGTTTAAAATTAATGAGACGATGCATATGTATCTCTTAAAGAAGCAGTCAGAAGCACAGATGCTTCAAGCCTCAACAGTGAGTGCAAATAGACTGCTTGATGATGCTGTGTTACCGACTTCACCTGTTAAGCCTAAACGGCTCTTAATTCTCTTTTTAGGGACACTTTTTGGACTCTTTTTAGGGGTTATTTATGTACTCATTCGCCTCTTTTTAGACAATAAAATTCACTCAGAGTATGATATTGAAAGAGAGACAGATACGCCTCTTATTGGTGTGATTCCTCATGAGGGAGATGTGCTAAGCCCAGAGAGAGGAGTCCCTAAAGTGTTACTGCACCCTCACTCTATCTTTGCTGAGTCATTTCGCGATTTACGTACCAATATTCAATTTATGGTACAAGCACAATCACACAGCGTTTTACTGGTTACTTCGACTGTTGGAGAGGAGGGTAAGAGTACTATTGCTAGTAACTTAGCAGGGATGATGGGGCTTGTAGGAAAGCGTACGTTGTTAATTAATACCGATATGCGTAAAGCCACCTTAGATAAAACACTCAAACTTACCACCTCAAAGGGGCTGAGTCATCTTCTCATAGGTGAGTTGACGTATGAAGATGTGGTGGTTAAAGAGGTCATGGAGAGTGTCGATGTCTTAGGCGCTGGTGTGCGTCCTCCTAACCCTGCTGAACTCTTACAGAGTCAAGAGATGACAGCACTTTTAGAGCAGATGAAAGAGCAGTATGATGTGATTATACTCGATAGTGCGCCTATTGGGGTAGTCAGTGATGCGAAAGCGTTAATTATGCAGAGTAATCTGGTCTTGTATGTGACACGAACCAACTACTCTAAAAAGGTCTACCTAGAGGAGTTAGGTAAACTCCAAGAGCAGTACCATATGAACCATATAGGGATTGTACTCAATGATATGCCTTACACAAAAGGGAACTATGGTTACTATGTACGTAGTGGCTATTATGAAGAGGCGTAGGGGTTAGATGTTCTCATTTTTCAAACCAAAAGCACCCCCTCTTTTACAGACAGATATGCACCTACACCTTCTGCCCTCTCTTGATGATGGGAGTCGTAGCTTAGAGGAGTCTATGCAGATGCTAGAAGCCCTTGAGCGTTTAGGGTATAGACGCCTTATTCTCACACCTCACCACTCTCCTATCTGTTATGGGTATGAGAGAGAGGTCATCATAGAACACTTTGAGGCATTTTCACACTATCTTAAGCACAAAAAAGTAAAGATGGCATTAAAGTTGGGTGCTGAGTACTATATGGATGAGTATTTCTTAAAACACCTCGAACAAGCCCCTCTTTTAGGGGTTAATGGCTACATTTTAATAGAGACGAGTCGTTGGATGAAGCCTCTCTTTTTTAATGAAGTCATCTTCAAGTTACAAGCACAGGGGTATCGTCCCATCTTAGCACACCCTGAACGCTACCGTTACCTGCGTGAACCCAAACAGTTTGAATCGTTAAAGCAGATGGGTATTTTACTGCAAATTGACCTTCTCTCATTTGAGGGGTATTATGGTAAAGAGGCACAGAAGAAGGCACACTGTTTAGCCAAACGAGGGTGGATTGATTTTTTAGGGAGTGACCTGCATCGTCCCCATCAACTCCCTCTTTTAGAGAAGATACCATCACGACGTTACTACCGAAAAATCTTTGAATTAAACCGTATTTTAAATGAAGAACTCTTTTAAAAGTTATGTTATAATAGAATCTAATATAAAACCATCTGGAGGGTGTTGATGAAGCAGGGTTATATGGTAGTGTTACTACTTTTTTTGTTCTCTATGGTAGGGTGTACGCACCATAAACCCCAACCCATTACAGACCCTCTACTCCTTCAAAAGATGCAACACTTCTCAGAAGAAGAGGAGTACCTCATTGCCCCTCAAGATAGACTGCTCATCTCCTACTACCAAAACCCAGAGACGATGGATAGCAGTAGGGGTGTGGGTGATTTGGGTGAAGAGATGCAAAAGGGTGGGGTTTTGGTTGATGCCAAAGGAGATGTCTACCTCCCTTTGGTACAACGCGTACACCTTGCTGGCTTAACACAGACACAAGCAGGAAAGTATTTAACCAAACGGTATAGCCGTTTTTTAGAAGTCCCTACTATTTATGTGGAGGTACTCAATAAACGTATCTATCTTCTAGGAGAGGTTAAACACCCACGTCCTATTACGCTAGATAGAGAGAAGATGACCCTTTTAGAGGCGTTAGCGTATGGAGGAGGGTTTGGAAAAAATGCCGACAGAAGTCACATTCTTATTATTAGCCGAAACCGTAAGGGAGAGGTCTCTACGCGTAAAGTGAACCTTGCCTCTTTGGAGCAGTTAGATTATAGAGAGATGATGCTCTATCCCAATGATGTGGTCTATGTCCCAACAACAACCCTTGGAGGGTTGAAGCGTATCTCTGAACCATTTGGGGCTGTATCGACCATTTTATCACCCTTTGTGACGATGCAGTATCTACAAAATTGACCCCTTTAACACTCCTTCTTTTTTGGGTGGTGAGTCTGGTGGGGTTGAGGCTTTTGATTGTCTATGCCAAGCCTTTAAGAGTGCTTCACCCTCCCCATCAACATAGTATTCATCTTCACCCTATACCACGAGGTGGGGGGATTGTTTTTATTGGTGTTGCCTTGGTGGGACTCTTTTGGAGTGAACCTACGCTCTTTTGGCACTATAAGTGGAGTATGGTTGCTATTGTTTTGGTCTGGCTAGTAGGTGTGTGGGACGATATTGTTGGGGTCTCTGTGAGGGTAAAGTTCTTTTTTATTCTTTTTGCGACACTTTTAGTCATGGCTGATGGCTTGATGCTTCACACCCTAGGGGTACTCTTTGGTACACCTCTTTATTTGGGGCTTTTGAGTCTACCAGTGACACTCTTTATTGTGGCTGGTTTTACCAATGCGATGAATCTTGTCGATGGTATTGATGGCTTAGCTGGGAGTTTGGCACTGCTGATGCTTCTTCTTTTTGCTCTTTTGGGACTATGGTTTGAGCTATGGTTTGTCTGGAGTATGAGCCTTATGTTACTTGTGACACTCAGTGCCTTTTTACTCTTCAATCTCCCTCCTGCTTCACTCTTTATGGGGGACAGTGGTTCACTCAGTTTAGGTTTTATCCTCTCTCTGCTCTCATTGGAGGTGGTAGCCTATATTCCAGCTGTGGAGATACTCTATATGGGGGCTGTGCCTATTGTGGATACGCTTTTAGTGATGTTCCATAGAAGAGCAAAGGGGGCTTCTCTCTTTGGGGCAGATTGTTGTCACATTCACCATCTGCTTCTTGCCTACTTTAACGGTTCAGCCTCTAAGAGTGTAGGGGTGTTGTTGCTTTTGGCTCTGTTTTTTTTACTTGTAGGGGGTTTGCTCTATCTCTATGGCGTAGATGACCTCTACGCCTTTTTACTCTTTGTAGGAGTGGTATGGCTACTGTATAGGCTGAGTGAGTGGGGCTTTAAGCAGTTGGGTCTGTGTCAGGTGTCACCTCGTGCATCATCGCAAACCAATCACGTTGAAAGTGTTGACGAATAAACGCTTTATGGTGAGGTACACTACACCCTGTACAGTTTTGGTGAATGGCATCTTTGCCAATGTGTTGACTCCCCTCTTTTGAGTCAATATTGCAGTAACTCTTTAGAGGTTTTCCTTCAATCTCTTTAAACCCTTCATCATCAAAGCGAAAGTTTGGACAGGCACATAAGTAGCAGTTTAACGACTCCATCTCGTGACACTTTTGATGTTTTGCATAAAGAGGGCAGAAGTGAGGTTCACTTTTGCACATATTTTCAAACTCAAAGTAGGTTAAAACCTCTTCATCTGTAAGGTGGCTCAACTTCTTCATAATTGCTTGATGTTTCTTTCCGTGTGTGACAAACCACGATTTATATCCCATTTTCAATCCTTATCCACTCTAAATAGTCCAATGAGATGCCATCATACCCTAAAAGGCTCAACATCTTCTTAATACTCCCTCCATGAGAGCAGATGAGTATCTCTTTTGTGGGGTCTAAGGTAGCTAGAAAATCATTTAGGCGTTTTTCAAACTGAAAGAGGGACTCTTGACAAATAAAACGATGCCACCGTTTCTCACTCTCTAAGAGGGAGGGGTGATAGCTGATGCGTTGTGAAATCTCTTCAAAGGAGCGTCCCTCTACCCACGGTTTAAAGGCAATCTCTCTTAAACGTGCATCGGTTTGATAGGAGAAAATACCTACTCTCTCTAGCGTTTGGGTACAGCGTTGTAAGTTAGAGCTATATACCTCATCAAAGGAGAGCCTCTCTAGAAAGAAGTACGCCTCTTTGGGAATGGTTTGAGGCTCAATGGGAATATCACGCCACCCATTGTAGCGTTTGTGGTAGCGTTTTGGAAGTGATGCGTGTCGTAAAAAGGTTATTGCCATAGTAGGAGTCCTATCCAAAATAAGAGGAGTTCATTGAGTTCTAAGGTTGTACCTAAGACATCACCATTGATGAACCCTAAGTGTCGTTTGAGCTTTTTTGCAAGGTAGAGAGCTAAGGCTAGACCCAGTAGAAGTAACAGAAGGTAGTGCCACCCTGCTATGAGTATGCCTAAGAGAGAGAAAGTAACAAGGCTCAAGAGAAAATCTCTAAAGCCAAATGCTTCTCTGAGTTGGTTGAGGTTTGTAGAGCGAAAGGGTTGTGTGGCAAAGAGTTGCAAGAGTCCAAGACGGCTAATGATGGGGACAACCAAAAGAAGCCCAAAGGAGTCAATGCTTAAGAGGTATGCAAGTGTAGCAATCTTTAAAATAAGAAAACTCACCCCCCATAAAACCCCCATTGCTCCTACGGTTGGCTCTTTAATGATGGCATAGATATCTTTATTGCCATAGCGTGCATACCACGCATCTGCTACATCCAAAATCGCCTCTGTGTGTAAAAAACCATAGAGCATCATCATAGAAAATGCACCCATTAATGGTGCAAGAGGTGTTAGTGGTGCAAGCAGAAGAAAGAGGAGTAGGGAGAGGAGTTGAATGAGCAACCCAGCAAGGGGAAAGAGGCGTAACATACCAGCAAAAACCTCAGAGCTAAAGTGTTCATCTTGATGAAAGTGAACAGGAAAGAGGGTAAAGTAGGAGAGCATCAGTTTAAGTGAGGTAAGGGTCTGTTTCATGAGAGTAGTACCCCTAAAGCAAGTAGAAGAGAGAGTGTGGTATTGAGCAGAGGGTAGAGTGAGAGTGCCTCTTTGAGTGCTTCAGCGTCAATCTCTCTTTCTCCCTCTCCAAAATAGGGTTTGTGTTTTATCTCTCCAAAGTAGGAGGTATCCCCCCCTAGACGTACCCCCAAGACCATACCCATTGCTGTAATAGGATACCCAGCATTAGGACTCTCATGTCCTTTTGCCATCTTTGCACAGCTAGAGAGGTTTTTAAGGCTTAGTTTTTTGTGTAGCAGTAGAATAAGCAGTGCTGTAAGACGTGATGGAATAAAGTTTGCTATATCATCAAGTTTCGCTGAGGCTTTACCAAACTGCTCAAACTGCTCATTTTTATACCCCACCATAGAGTCTAAGGTATTGATGGCTTTATAGACAAATGCCCCCGTTATCCCAAATAAAAGCAGATAAAAAAGTGGTGCAATGACCCCATCGCTGAGGTTCTCTGCATAGGTTTCAATCCCTGCTTTGTAAATCTCCTCATCACTTAAGTTTTGGGTATCTCTACTGACGAGATAGGCAATTTTATGAGGCTCTCTTAAGAGTTCCTCTACGGCGTGGTAGAGCATATGTGATGCAATGGTTGTAGAGGCAATGACCCCTAAAAGCACTATGGAAACCAAGGAGGGAAAGAGTGAAACAATGCTTTGCTCAACTCCCCACGCAATCACCCCAACCAAGCAGACCAAAGAGAGTGTCAGTAGCATACCTCGTAACAGTGTAGGGGCGTAGAAGTGCTTTTGAAACCACGAAATATATGCTCCCATCATCACAACGGGGTGTTTGATAAAAGAGAACTCCCCAAAGAGTCTATCAATAAGATAGGCTAACAAAGCCACACTAGCAGACATCTGTGCATATCCTCTCTGTATTGAGTGTTACTTTCATCTCTTCATAGAATGCCTCTATGGCTTTTTGTTCATACGCTTCAAAGTCTTCATCTACAAACAATCCATGACAAAACGTACCATACAGTAGGGGTGTTTGGTAGCCATGGGGGTACTTTTTGGATATACCATGGTGTATCTCATAGCAATGCCCCTCAATTTTAACTATCTTCTCTTTTTGAAAGAGTATCTCATCGTCTATGAAGCCAAGGGCTTCTATGCGTGTAGGCTCTTGTGTCTCTACACACGCCTCATCAACAATGGCAGAAAAGAGCATCTGATACCCCCCACAAATGCCTATAATTTTCACTTTTTTCTCGTGGTAGAGTCGTTGTATCTGTTTAAAGAGTCCTGTCTTTTTGAGCCACTTTAAATCTTCTATAACCAGTTTAGA
>Ga0256828_1001922_pt1 | contig 12702 bp, 14 predicted proteins | sample CV88metaG_FD_185993 | JGI IMG/M metagenome (GOLD analysis project Ga0256828, IMG submission 185993) | Hydrothermal vent microbial communities from East Pacific Rise, Pacific Ocean - CV88 | ecosystem: Environmental > Aquatic > Marine > Hydrothermal vents | place: Pacific Ocean: East Pacific Rise... | reverse complement strand
TGGTAAGTTTTTATGGTTAAGAAATAGCTGTAACCGTTTAGGAAGATTCTTTTGTAGTTTGGCATATTAAACGTCCAAAGTTTTATTTGATGGTAGGCAACCGTAGGGTACGGCTTCAGCCTACCGACAAAACCACATACAATGAAGTAAACAGTTTTTTAGTAGATAAAGATATTATTTGACGGTAGGCTGAAGCCGTACCCTACAGCAAACCTTTGACTAGTTACGGTCTAAACAGTTCAAATCTGAAAATGCTTTTTCTAAACGTGCGACGGTAGAGAGTTCGCCTTCACGTAACCATTTTCTTGGGTCGTAGTATTTCTTGTTTGGTTTATCTTCACCCTCTGGGTTACCTATTTGACTTTGTAGATAGGCATGGTATTGAGCCACGTATGAACGAACCCCGTCCCAAAATGCCCACTGAGTATCGGTATCTATGTTCATTTTAATAACACCATATTCAATACCCTCTCTTATCTCTTCAAGAGTAGAACCTGAACCACCGTGGAAAACAAAATCTACAGGTTTTTCTGCTGTGTTGTATTTCTCTTGAATATACTTTTGAGAGTTATCTAAAATGCTTGGAGTCAACACAACGTTACCCGGTTTATAAACACCATGAACATTACCAAATGAAGCAGCGATGGTAAACATGTCTGATACTTTACTGAGCTCTTCATAAGCATAAGCAACCTCTTCTGGCTGTGTATAGAGCAGTGCATTGTCTATCTCTGTATTGTCTACACCATCTTCTTCTCCACCGGTTACACCAAGCTCTATCTCTAAAGTAATGCCTATTTTAGACATACGCTCTAAATATGCTTTACAAGTAGCGATGTTCTCCTCTATTGGCTCTTCTGAAAGGTCAATCATATGTGAAGAGAAAAGAGGTTTTCCATAAGCTTCAAAGTGTTTTTCACTGGCATCTAAAAGCTCATCAATCCATGGAAGAAGCTTTCTTGCAGCATGATCAGTGTGTAAAAGTACGGGTACACCATAAGCCTCAGCTACAGTATGCACATGCTGAGCTCCAGAGATGGTTCCAAGAACGGCTCTTTTATCACTAGGCATTCCTTTACCTGCATAAAATTCTCCTCCACCATTAGAAAACTGTATAATCACAGGAGAGTTTACTTTTGCAGCAGCTTCTAACACAGCATTCACTGATGATGTTCCCACAACATTTACAGCTGGAATAGCAAAACCCTCTTTCTTTGCAATTGAAAATAGTTCTTGAACTTGATTTCCACTTAAAACACCACATGGTAGATTATCTAATACTTTATTACCCATTTAATTTTACCTTAAATATTTTTTATTTATTTTACAATAATTTTTGCTGTTTTTCTCATTTTTTCGCTTATATTTTCTAATTCTTTTTTAAATTGAAGAACTTTTAGAGTCTTAACAATGTCTTGCTTTACATCTTTAAAAGGAGCAATTCCTTTCTCTTTTTTGTCTTCAAGATAGATAACATGATAACCAAACTGCGTTAAAACAGGTTCTGTTGTGATGCTTCCTTCTTCTAAACTAAAGGCTGCATCTGAAAACTCTGGAACCATCTGTTCTTGAATAAACCAGTCCAATTCTCCACCATTGACAGCACTAGGTCCTATAGACTTCTCTTTTGCCAATCTAATAAATGCCTCTTTTAATGTGGATTTATTCATCATAAGTTCATCTATAATCTCATTGGCTTCTACTTTTGTTTTAACCAAAATATGTCGTACTTTAACAGAAGCATCTTTATAAAATTTATTTAAATTATCTTCATAATATTTCTTTGCTTCTTTATCAGATATAACAATCTCTTCAGCTTTCTCTTTCATCCAATAGTCTACAAGTAACTTATCTTTAGCTTTTTCTAATGCAATTTGAAACTCTAAATTACTCTCTATATTAAGACGTTTTGCCTCTTCTGCAAAGAGCTTTCTATCTATCATCTGATTTAATATAGATTTTTTTTCATCTTCACTCAAAAAATTATAGTGAGCTCCAGGCATGTTTGTTATAATAAAATTATTAATATCTTGTTGACTAATTTCTTTACCATTGACTACTGCTACAATCTCTGATGCCCATAAACTAACCGTACTCAATGAAAACATTAAAAGTGTAGTCTTTAACATGACCTTCATTTTTTGCCTTATAAATATATTGTATTTTTGTAAAGTATAGCATAAAAAAGTAAATGATTTATAAACAGTTTCAACCAAATTTAAGTCTCTCTACTTACTATACTAGATAAAAAAGATATCTATAATTATGGCAACTAAAAAAATAAAAAAAGCAACAAAAAAAGAGATTGAAGCGATAAAAGCTCTATTTCTCGAACACTATCCTGATTCACTCACCGAACTGAACTATAAAAATCTCTATGAGTTACTCATTGCTGTCATGCTCTCAGCCCAATGTACAGACAAGCGTGTCAACATCATTAGCCCTGCTCTGTTTGAAGCCTATCCTTCGGTTGTAGAACTTGCAAATGCAGACTTAGACGAGGTAAAATCTTATATTAAATCTTGCTCTTTTTATAACAACAAAGCAAAAAACCTTATAAAAATGGCTCAATCTGTCATAGAAAACTACAATGGTGAAATTCCACTAGAACAAAAAGAGCTGGTAAAACTCGCCGGTGTAGGACAAAAAACAGCCAATGTGGTCATGATAGAATACACAGGAGCCAACCTTATGGCTGTCGATACCCATGTTTTTAGAGTAGCTCACCGTTTGGGTTTATCTGACGATAAAACAGCCACCAAAACAGAAGAGACCCTGAGTAAAAAGTTTAAAACAGATTTGCATCTGCTCCATCAAGCCATGGTACTTTTTGGACGCTACAAATGTAAAGCCGTCAAGCCAGAATGCGATGACTGCTTTATGGCTCCTTACTGTAAAACCAGTGAGACTTTTAAAGTTTAGCAATAACCTCTTCTACGACTTTAAAGATTTTTCCTACTGAGTCTATCTTCACTTTTTCATGTATGGAGTGAGGAGAGACAATGGTAGGTCCAATAGAAGCAAACTTCATATGTGAGTAACGTTCAAGCAACACACCACACTCTAAACCAGCATGAATCGCTTCATATTTACTCTCTCCATACTCTTTTACCATGGCATCATTCACCAGTACAGTAAAAGAGTTAAGCTCTGGTTTCCATGCAGGGTATTTGTACTCTATGGCTGTTGAGAAGTTATACTCTTCAAAAAGCTTGAGGTAGTTTTCATTTATCTCTTCTAAGCCCTCTTCTGACATGGCTCGTGAGCTACACTCAATTTTTACTCGCCCCTCTTCCAAACTAACCAAGGCTAAGTTTATGCTTGTATCGGGTAAATTAAACTCTTCATTGTAACTGTTTACTCCATGTTTAAACATTCTAAGAAGCTCTAAGAACTCATCACTCTCATAAACTTCTAAAGAGTCAGTTAAGGCTTTTACCTGAACCAACTCATTCCCCTCTAAAGGCTCTGTTGAAGAGAGTCTCATGGTCATGGCTGTAGGTATGGAGTTTCTTCGCTCACCACCTTGACATGAGGAGAGAAGTACCTCTTTACCTTCTAAATAGTCTGCTAAAACTTTTATGGCATTGGGTATATTTTTATGAATCTCCACACCTGAATGCCCACCAGCCAAACCAGAAACAGACAGCTCATAATTATAAGCATAAGGTTCGGACTTATACAGTGTTTGCTCTGCCAACAAGTCAGCCCCACCAGCACAACCGATACAGACAATACCTTCATCTTCAAAATCAAGGTTTAACATATAATCAGATGCCAACTCTAAACTAATAGCCGAAGCCCCTATAAGTCCTATTTCCTCATCGGCTGTGAGCAAAAATTCTAACTCTTTACCTTGCTCCATAAGCACCATCATCATGGCGATAGCCATACCATTATCAGCACCAAGTGATGACTCTTTAGCATACATGTAATCTTCTTCTACATAGGTTTCTATATTAGGAGCTTTTCCCATACAAACCATATCATAGTGGGCTTGAAGTGCCAGTTTAGGTGAGCCTTTACTAATAAGTATATTTTTACTCTCATCACTCTTCACCTCATAACCTTGCTCTTGGGCAAAAGTGACCAAATAATCAAACAGTGCATCTGTATTTTTACTACAATGTGGTAATTTTGTGATTTTTATAAAGTAATCGATAATTTTATCTTGCATATATTCTCTTTTTTTAGTTATTATTATAACATGTTAGTTAACAAATAAAAGCTTTCTTTTAAAAAGGATTCTCTATGAGATACAAAAAACTACTTACAACTATGGTGCTACTGACCATACAAAATCAGGCTATTGATTTAAATGAAAGTAGTAAAATTATGGAACAAGCATCCCAAGCGACCATAGAGATTCAAGGTGAAATAGAAACAGTCATCAAACAAGATGAATCTATGATAATAGATGAACCCATTATTACAGAGCAACCAATTATAATAAATGAAGAGAATTCAACCTTTTTAGAAAATAATCTTACAAAAGATGAAAACCAAACGCTCCCCTTAACTCTAGATGTAGAAGAGAACAGTTCTATACCCAGCCCAACCATAGAGTCTGTGTTAGATATAGAAGAGAACCTTACAGCAGAAGTCAACAATACAACAGAAGAGACAAATGCAACAACACTCAATAAAGAAACCTTCGATATGAGTAGAGGTAGCCTCGAAAAAGGTGAAGAAATCTATAAAAAAAGGTTAAAAAAGATTTGTGATACCACTAAAGCTGAACTCTCAGAACACTACTCACAAGATGAGTGGGAAGCCTTTGCAAGTGAAGGAAAATTTGAAAATGCTATATTTGAAATTTGCCCACAAATAGAACCTTCTTACAATAAAGATTGGTCAGAAGACCTCTATCAGTTCTATTATCAAAATGCACGAGACAGTGAAGAGATACCCGAATGTTAAAAAACATGACAATTTGACATTTTTTTAGGCTTTTTTATTTTTTTACCCTATGATTAGGAATATGAAATAAAAAAGAGTAAATATGGCAAAGAAAAAAATACTATTTGAGTGTCAAGCTTGTGGACTACAAAGTCCACGTTGGTTGGGTAAATGTACAGGGTGTAACCAGTGGGATACCTTCGTTGAACTTACAACAGAACAGATAAAATTTGTAGAAGAGACCAAAAGCAGTAGCTCTGCTTCACCGAAAACAAAAGCCACCTCTATTACCGAAGTGAAACAAGAGAACATAGAACGTTTTACATCTGGTTCAAAAGAGCTGGACTTGGTTCTTGGTGGAGGTATTGTACCCGGTTCTCTTACACTTATAGGGGGTAGTCCGGGAATTGGTAAATCTACTCTATTGCTAAAAATAGCAGGAAACCTAGCAAAACAAAAAAGAAATGTTCTCTATGTTTCAGGAGAAGAGTCAGCAGGTCAAATAAAACTTAGAGCAGACCGTTTAGATGCCAATGAAAAAGAGCTATATCTACTACCTGAAATAAATTTACAAACCATTTTAACAGAGATTAAAAGTAAAGATTATGGTTTTATAATCATTGACTCTATTCAAACCCTCTACTCTGACGAAACCCCCTCTGCACCTGGTTCTGTTACCCAAGTTCGTACCATTACTTTTGAGCTTATGCGTGTGGCAAAAAGTTTGGATATTCCTATTTTCATTATTGGTCATATTACTAAAGATGGCTCCATTGCTGGACCTAGAGTACTCGAACACATGGTTGACACCGTACTCTACTTTGAAGGTGACCCCAACTCAGAACTACGACTGCTTCGAGGTTTTAAAAACCGTTTTGGAAGTACCAATGAAGTGGGAATATTTGAAATGTCTAAAAATGGACTGCTCGATGCAGAGACCATGGCTGGACGTTTTTTCAACAAAGAAAAACTCTCTTCAGGCTCAGCCTTAACCGTTATGATGGAGGGAAGTCGCCCCATTATCATAGAGGTTCAAGCACTGGTCTCAGAAGCCTATGGACACCCTAAACGAAGCTCAACAGGTTTTGACAACAACCGACTCAACATGCTCTTGGCTCTACTTGAGAAGAAACTGGACTTACCTTTAGGAACTTACGATGTTTTTGTCAATATTTCAGGGGGTATAAAAGTTACCGAACCTTCTGCTGACTTAGCCATTATCGCTGCTATTTTAAGCTCTTATCGTAACCGTGAACTAAGCTCTGAAACACTCTTTATAGGTGAAGTAAGCCTAACAGGAGAGATAAGAGAAGTATCTGCCTTAGGACAAAGACTAAAAGAGATAGATACCCAAGGATTTAAAAAAGCCATTATCCCAACCAAGCCTTTAGAAAAGACCAATATAAAATGTTTTATAGCCAATGAAGTTTCGAAGGTTGTAGAGTGGATGTAATAAACACAATAGTAACACAAAAAGAGTATAATATATTATATATAAATATTAAGGACTAATTATGTTTAAAAAAATCTCTTTAATTACACTACTAACTTTAGGAACCTTATCAGCCTCGGATACACTTAAACCTATGATTCAAATGGGTTACGACTGGGGTGGGACAACACTTGCAACTGTTTCACATGAAAATTATGATGATTATGGATATAGATATAATGATAGTGATTATAAAATTCGAGCTGGTGAAGGACTAAGCTTTGAAGCAGGAGCAGTTATAGGTAGTGACCATAGCGACATGGAACTACAATTTCTAGTTGGTTATAAGTTTGATTCAGACTCTGCAGACAATGGAGATGTAACATGGGATGTGGTTCCATTTACTGCTTTAGCTATGTTCAAATCCTACAAGTGGAAATTTGGTGGAGGTGTTACCTACCATCTTAACCCAGAGCTTTCTGGTGGTTTTTCAGGCGATAATGTTTCAGCTGAAGATGGAGAGTATGAAAATGCTTTTGGTGGTATTGCAAAAATTCAATACCGAGTTACACCTTCATTAGATATAGGTCTAAAAGGTACACTCATAGAATATGAACTAAAAAGTGACCCAACATTTAAGGCAAAAGCCAACAGCATTGGTTTTGTATTAAGCTATACTTTTGGGAATGAACGTTCAGAATTTAGATAATGTATAGGATGTTTTTCTCTGAAAACATCCTACCAATCTAAGGCTAAGAAGATAATAGATAAGAATAAGTCAGCTATAAAAATAGTAACTGAAGCTAAAACAACAGCTTTGGTAGTTGATACCCCTACCCCTTTTGCTCCACCAGATGTATGATAGCCTACGTATGCCCCAATGCTTCCTATAAGATAACCATATACAAGCCCTTTTGTAATACCTGTACCAATATCTGAAAAAGTTAGTAATTGCGTAATACTGTCTTTATAGACAACAGGGTTCATATCCAATGCAAACCATGCCATAAGAAAAGCAGAGAAGTTAGATATAAAGTCAAAAGCCAGTACCAAAAGTGGAACAGCTATGGTTGTTGCGATTATTCTTGGAATAAGTAGATATTTTTTAGAATCCACTGCCAAAGTTTCTATGGCATCTATCTGTTCTGTAACCCTCATGGTTCCTAACTCTGCAGCCATAGAAGATATGGCTTGTGCTGTTAACATTAGTCCAGCAAATATAGGTGCCAACTCTCTACTGATAGAGATAAAAATCGTATACCCCATGAAACTTTCTGCACCAAATTTAGAAAAACCTTGATAGAGTTGAACAGCTTCAATAAGTCCTAAAAAAAGTGCTGTTAAGAAAATAACTCCAAATGTTCCAATACCCACTACTTCTACTTGCTCAAATATCTGCTTAAGTCGCCAAGGGCGTTTAAATATAAGAGGAAGGAGATATAATTGAAACAGTACAAAAGTACCAAACTTTTCCATTTTAATCATAAAATTAACAAAAGGTGTACCGATAAATGCAAATATTGCTTCCATGTTATTCTTTAATAGTTAAATTTTTTTATTTATTTTATCCAAAAATTAGATAAACTAACATTATGAAAATAGGAACAGACATTACTGTAGTCAGTAGAATAGAAAAATCACTAGAGAAGTTTGGAGAGAAATTTTTAAACAAATTTTTAAATGAAGAAGAGATGAGCCTATCACGGAAAGTAGAAAGTGTTGCTGGTTACTGGGCTGCCAAAGAGGCTATAGCAAAAGCTTTAGGCTGTGGTATAGGTGCTGAACTCTCTTTTCATGACATTATCATTTATAAAGATGAAAAAAAAGCTCCACACTTTAAACTAAGCTCAAGAGCTCAAGAGTTTCATAAAATTACAAACTCATCTTTATCCATTGCTCATGATGGTGGTTTTGCAATTGCCATGGTTCTTATTACACAAGAGTAATTTTTCACTCTTTACTCTATGACTTCTTCTTAGGTGAATATAAATTACTATCTATAAGTTTTAACATCTCTGCATCATTACTATTTTTCTTATTTTTAGCATTTTTATTTTTTTTACTATTTATATTTTTCTGACTATTTTCTTCTTTTCTTTTTTCCTGTTTCTGAGTTACATCTTTATTTGAAGTTTTTTCAAGTTCCTGAATCTTTATATTTTGCATGGTGATTTCTCGCTCTTGATTTTTATTAGATGAACTTACATGCGACAAATTTTCTTCTAACTCTTCTATCTCTTGTTCATACTCATTTTGAACTTTTCTAAAAAGTATCCATGCTGCTAAAAATCCCAATACCCATGCCAGAACCAAACAGAGTAAAATCTCTGCTATCACTATATTTAATGTCTCCATATTAATCCTTATTCCCTTTTTTTAACTCTTCCATTATCATCTTTTCTAAATCATCCAGTTTATAACCTTCATCATTCTCCGAAACTACTTTGTCTTCTTGAGCTTTTTCTACTTCTTTTACTATAGACTTAGGCTCGTCTACCTTTACAGTTTTAACTTCTACCTCTTTTATGTCAATAATAACTTTCTCTTCAACAACAGGTTCTGGTATAATTTCTTTTTCTGCTTTCTCTACTATTTTACTGCTCTCATTTGTATCTACTGTATCCTCAGTTGCCAATACTTCAACATATACTTTTTCAGATATTTTGCTAACTTTAACTTCTTGATTAGATAAATTTTCTTCTATGTTTTCTTTATCTGTATTTATAATTTTAACAATGTTATCTTTATGAGTATCTACACAATAAAATGCTAAAAATAGGCTCAAAATCATTACAATAATGAGTGGTAACTTATTTAACATATTTTTCCTTTTTATTTCTGCAACAAAATAACATATAATTGGTTTATATTTAATTAGTATAGAGGAAGAGTAAAGAAAATGAAGATTTATTTTAGTAGAGAATGCCTATTTTCTCGAAATGTGTCAAATAAACTCGCAAATCAAACTCAAACTGATGATAATTTGGCTCAACGTAAGTACAAAATTTATAAAAAGCTTTGTTGTGTTCTTTCTCTTTAAAATGGGCCAATTCATGCACCACAATCATGCGTAAAAATTCTTCTGGCATATTTTTAAACACAGTGCCTATACGTATCTCATTTTTGGCTTTAAGCTTTCCACCTTGTACACGTGAGACAAAAGTATGTGTTCCTAGAGCATTGTTTATGACATTTATCTTTCCATCATAAATAACTTTTGAGAGGGTAAACTTTTTAAGATATTGGTTTTTAAATTCTTGAGCATAAAGATAAAGAGCTTTATCATTTTGATACTCATGTTTAGTAGGATATTTATTTAAAATGTAGCTAGAGAGCTTATCTTGTTCGATAAGCTCTCTTATTTGGTTTTGTAAATGTTCAGGATAGTGACTTAAGTATTTTAGCTTCAATGACTAAACCTGCTCTACCACAACCCTATGACCCACAAACTTAGAGTAGTTGTCCAATATAAGACCACCTCTTCTGTAAGAGAGTCCACACCCTTCATAAGCGAAGAATACACCAGCTTGGTAGCTCTCTCCATTGTCATCAGTAGGAAGTTCTACATACTCTTGGTAGATGACACCAAACTCACCATACTCTCCGTCGGTCTCAGCCATAACCTTATGATTTTCATCGACGATTACAGTGTTGGCACCTTCACGTCCAAAGATTCTTTTTTCAACTTGTGCTTTACCCTCTAATGGGTCAAAGCTGGTCTCAAGAAGTAGAGGATGATTTGGATACAAGTCCCATAAAATCTTCATAAATGCTTTTGACTGAAACATAAGTGTATAAGCAGGATTCAAAATAATTGCTTTTTGATTCTGCATCATCTGTGTTAACAGCATCGCCAAGTCACTCTCTTCTATGGCAATATCTTCCCATGGAATAAGCTTGAACCAATACTCATAATTTTCATCATTATAGAAAACACCCTCTTCAGCAGAGAACTCTACATCATCTATATAAGCAAACTCTGTCTCATAACCAGCTTCAGAAGCAATGGTCTGTAGAAGTTTAACGGTACTCTCTTCCTCTTCGTTATCTCTTACTGAAGAGAAAAGAATTTTCCAACCATCATAACGCTCATCAAAATCTTCAACACTCTCTTCCATGGTTATAAGACGTTTAAAGTTATCACCTAAAGCCTCATATAAGTTATTAAACTGATGAGACTCTTCCATGTCATTGAGTTTAAGCATCGCCCATTGTAAAATAGAAGTTTCAAAAAGTGAAGTTGGCGTATCGGCATTAAACTCTATAAGTTTAATCGGTTTACCATCAATACCACCAGCAAAGTCAAAACGACCATACAAGTGCCAATGAACATCATTGTCCCAAGACATTTTCACAGCTTCTACTAGGTTAAAAGGTATACCTATTTCATGAAAAAGTTCATTTTCAATAACATAGTCACCAGCTTCTGTATACATCTCATAAAGCTCATTTGCTGCTTCATAGTAGGCATCAGCTTCGTCTGAAGTAATTTCTACTATTTCAGAAGCTACATAAGGTGTATTGTCTGGGTCAGTGTGCCAAAAAAAACCAATCTCTTCTAAAAACTTATTGTCAGGTACTTTAATGGGTTGAAGTTTCATCACTTATCCACCAAAACTTGATGATCTCGTAGATGATGATTTTTTACCAGAGAAGAAACCAGACTTTTTAGGAGAAGAACTCTTCGATGAACTTCTTGACGTTGCATTCTTCTTAAAAGAATTTTGTGACTTAGAGTAAGTCTGTGGAGATTTATAAGAAGTTCTTCTATTTTGTTGATAGTTTTGGTTGTTCATAAGCTTGTTCATAAGCATAGAACCTACCATACCAGCAGCCATAGATGCCATAAGTGTACCAGCAAGACCCATACCACCTGATTGGCTTACCTCTTCTGGAGGCTTAGTTAAATTTGAAGTACCAGCATCAACTCTTGCTTCTTCTTCTTTCACAAGTTTATCTATCTCTTCTTGAGAAAGAATTCTCTCTTTTCCATCTTCAACTAAAATAATACGTGTTTTAGCACTTGGAACTTCGTCCATAATTTTATAAGAACCATCTGCTTGTTTTTCAATGGTTACCGTTGCACCCTCTTTTACAACACTCTGTTCTTGTGCTTGTTGTTGAGGCTGTTGCTGCTGATGTGTAGCTGGATCATCACCACATCCCTGTAGTGTTGCCATAATCATCGCACCAACACCACCAACCATGGTGTAGTTTGAAATTTTTCTAATATGTTTGTTCATTCTTGTCCTTTTTCTCAAAAATCAAATCTATTTCTGTGAATAGATTAAAATGCTAAATGAAATTATTCACTTTAAAGCAAGTTTTATTCACATTATATTCACCATGTGAATAAAACTTAAAACACTATTAAAATTATTAAATATAATAATTTTTTTAAAATAGCATCAAATAATTTCTAATATATTATGTTATAAAGCCTCTGTAGCTACTTTTGCAACTCTTAAGGCAAATGCTGACTTATCTTTTGGTTCTAAACCTTCTGATAATTTAGCAGAATCCAGTAAAATCCATGCCATATCAGCAAACAAATCCTCGTTATCTAACTTGTCTAACTTCTGAATCATAGCATGTTCAGGGTTTACTTCCAAGATAAGAGGTGTCTCTGGTACAGGTTGTCCCATTTGTGCGAACATATGTGCCATTCCTGCCATTGGATCGTTGGCATCTTTAACCACACATGAAGGACTAGATGTTAGTCTGGTAGTGGTTTTAACCTCTTTTACCTCATCACCCAATACCTCTTTAATCTTATCAGTAAGGGCTTTAAACTCTTTACTAATCTCCTCTTTTTCCTCTTCTGTTTTAGAGTCAGGAGCATCTATAGTGGTAATATCTTTAAGTGTCCACTCTTTGTACTGACCAATAGAAGGAGCAACAATTTCATCTATCTCTTTGTCGTCCATAATAAGCACTTCAATATTTGCTTTTTTATACGCTTCTAATAGTGGTGAGTTTCGGAGTACTTTCTCATCTTCACCTGCTATGTAGTAAATCTCTTTCTTTTCAGAGTCAGCACGGCTAATGTAATCAGCAAAACTTACCATACCTTCCTCTGTTGAAGATTTGTATTTTACAATGTCAAGAAGTAAATCTTTGTTCGTATGATCTTGGAAAATCCCCTCTTTAATCACTTTGTTATATTGTTCAGTGAATATCTCTACATCTTCACCTTTTAACTTCTTAATAGCTTGTAAAATCTTTTTCGTTGCATTTTGCTTAATGTTTGCCAAAATTCTATTTTCTTGAAGAATCTCTCTACTAACATTCAGAGGTAAATCTTCTGAGTCAATAATCCCTGTTACAAAACGTAAGTACGTTGGTAAAAGTTCTTTATCATCATCGGTAAT
>Ga0256828_1001921_pt1 | contig 12713 bp, 13 predicted proteins | sample CV88metaG_FD_185993 | JGI IMG/M metagenome (GOLD analysis project Ga0256828, IMG submission 185993) | Hydrothermal vent microbial communities from East Pacific Rise, Pacific Ocean - CV88 | ecosystem: Environmental > Aquatic > Marine > Hydrothermal vents | place: Pacific Ocean: East Pacific Rise... | reverse complement strand
TAATATTATAGATATAAAGTTTGATTTTTTTGATAATCAAATAGTAAGTAAATTTATAAATACACTTGTAAAAATAATAATAGATATATCAAAAAAAGAGAACTTAAGTGTGATATTAAGTGGTGGTGTTTTTCAAAATAAAACTTTACTAGAATTATGTTTAAACTCTTTAGAAAAAGAGAATATAAAACACTATACAAACACAATAATTCCACCAAATGATAGTGGTATTAGTGTAGGACAAATGTGGTACTATTTAAATAAAAAATACTAAAAGTTATATCTTTAATATATTTTAGATACAATAATTATATATAAAATTATAGGGTTATTGTATGAAAAAAATATTAAGTTTAGATTTGGGTATCACATCTATTGGATACTCGGTAATTGAAGAGTTTGGAAACGATAGATATAGTTTAATTGATTATGGTGTGAGTATGTTTGATAAAGCTACCGATAAAGATGGTAACTCAAAAAAACTACTCCATAGTGCAAGTACCTCTACATCTAAACTATATGATTTAAGAAAAAAAAGAAAAAAAGATCTAGCACAACTTTTTCATAATTTTGGATTAGGTGATAAAAACAGTTTATTATCTCAAGAGAAACAAAATATCTACAAAAACAAATGGTACCTTAGATGCCATAAAGCATTTAAAGAAAAACTAAATATCAATGAACTATTTACTATATTTTACACTTTAGCCAAACATAGAGGTTACAAATCACTTGATAGTAGTGATCTACTGGAGGAGTTATGTGAAAAGCTTAATATACCACTTGAAACTAAGACAAAAAAAGATGATGAGCGTGGTAAAATCAAAAAAGCTCTAAAAACTATAGAAGAGTTAAAGCAAAATTCAACTAAAACAGTAGCACAAATCATATATGAAATAGAACTAAAAAAAGAGAATCCAACTTTTAGAAATCATGACAACTACAATTATATGATACGAAGAGAGTATATAGACCAAGAGATAGAAAAGATTATAAAAACTCAAAAAGATTTTGGACTTTTTGATGATAAGTTTGATATAGATAATTTTATAGAAAAACTAAAAGATATAATCACATATCAAAATCCATCTACAAATGATATGCGCCTATTTGGTAACTGTGAATATTATGAAGATGAAAAAGCAGCACATCAATACTCTGTAATATCTGATATTTTTAAGATGTATGAGAGTGTATCAAATATCACTTTCAATACAAAACCATCTATTAAAATCACAAAAGAACAGATAAATAAAATAGCCGATGATTTTTTTACTAAAATTAAAAAAGGTAAAAATATAGCTGATATAAAATATAAAGATATAAGAAAAATACTAGCTTTAAGTGATGATACAAAAATATTTAACAAGGATGACAGCTATATATCAAAAGGTAAAAAAGTAGAGCATACTATTATAAAATTTCATTTTGTAAATAATCTTAGTAAATTTGATAATAGTTTTATCGTAGAAAATCTTAATAGTTTAGAAAATCTAAAAGAGATATTTGAGGTTTTACAGTTTGAAAAAGATCCAACAGCTATCTATGAAAAACTAAAAGATAAAATAGAAGATAAGCAAACTATAATAAATCTTATCAAACACAAAAGTGGAAATAGTCTAAATATATCTGCTAAAGCTATGGTAGAGTTCATACCATATTTTAAAGATGGGCTTACTACTGATAAGATAAAAGAAAAACTAGAATTAAATAGATGTGAAGACTATAGTAAGTTTTATAAGGGGATAAAATATCTAAATATTAGACAATTTGAACAAGATGATAACTTAGATATAAACAACCACCCTGTAAAATATGTAGTAAGTGCAACACTAAGGGTGATAAAATATCTACATATAGTTTGTGGAACTTTTGATGAGATACGAGTAGAAAGTACAAGAGAGCTAAGTCAAAATGAGGAAACAAAAAAAGCAATAGAAAAAGCAAACAAAGAGTTAGAAAAACAAATAAATGATATAGTACAAAATAAAGAATACCAAAATATAGCCCAACACTATGGTAAAAACTTACAAAAATATGCAAGAAAAATTTTACTATATGAGGCACAAAATAGAAGAGATATCTACACAGGGGAGGGGATAGAGTTTGAAGATATATTTACAAAAAAAGTAGATATAGACCATATAGTACCACAAAGTGTAGGTGGACTTAGTGTAAAACATAATTTAGTGTTAGTATTTCGTGATACAAATATACAAAAATCAAATCAACTCCCTATGAATTTTGTAAAAGATAAGCAAGATTTTATAAATAGAGTTGAACACCTTTTTAGTGAACACAAAATTAACTGGAAAAAAAGAAAAAATCTACTAGCTACAAATCTTGATGAGATATACAAAGATACCTTTGAAAGTAAGTCTTTAAGAGCTACAAGCTATATTGAAGCTCTAACAGCACAAATCTTAAAAAGATACTATCCATTTAAAGATAAAGAAAAGCAAGAAAATGGAAAGGCTGTATCATATATACAAGGAAGAGCAACATCAAATATAAGAAAGATACTAAAAGTAAAAACAAAAACTAGAGATACAAATATACATCACGCTATAGATGCTATACTTATAGGCCTTACAAACCAATCGTGGCTTCAAAAACTATCAAATACATTTAGAGAAAATTTTGGAAAAATAGATGAAGAAGCAAGAGCAAATATCAAAAAAGATATGCCAATATTTGAGATTATCATAGATGATGAAGTAAAATACCTAGAACCAAAAGAGCTAGTGGAACTTATAGAAAAAAATTATAATTATGATGGTGAAAATAGTATATTTTACAAAGATATATGGGGCAAGATAAAAAGTGTAAACTTTTGGGTATCTAAAAAACCTATGGTATCAAAAATACATAAAGATACAATATATAGTAAAAAAGATGATGGTATATATACTGTAAGAGAAAATATCATCAACCATTTTATAAACTTAAAAATCACACCTAAAACATCATCTAAAAAATTTGAAGAAGAATTTAATAAAAAAATATTAAATAAAATGTATCTATTTAAAACCAATCCCAAAGATGCAGTTTGTAAAGCTATAATTAAACGAGCAAATGATATTAAAACTCTATTGGATAGTTTTATTGATATTGATACAAAAGATAAAGAAGCTATGAATAATGCAAAAACAAAATTAGATGAATTAATACATAAAGATATACCAGATAACAATGGCAAACCAATAAGAAAAATCAAATTTTATCAGACTAATCTTACGGGATTTGATGTAAGAGGTGGACTAGCAACAAAAGAGAAAACTTTTATAGGATTTAAAGCACAAATTATAAATGGTAAATTAAATTATACAAGAATAGATGTAGCTAATATAGATAAAATTAAAAAAGAGAATGATAATAGTTTTAAAGTGTATAAAAATGACTTGGTATTTTTTATATATACAGATGGAACAAATAAGGGAGGTAAGATAGTAAGCTTTTTAGAGGATAAAAGAATAGCAGCATTTTCAAATCCAAGATTTCCTTCTAGTATAGGTTTTCAGCCACATTTTTTTGTAACTATATTTAATGGTAAAGCAAATAGTCATAAACAACACTCTTTAAATAAAGCAATAGGTATTATCAAACTAAACCTTGATATATTAGGAAATATAAAATCATATCAAAAGATAGGCTCTTGCGAAAGTGAACTTTTAGAGTTTATAAAAAAAGTTATCAAAGACTAAAAGATGGGCTGGAAAGTAGTTCATCTTACAAGAGCTTGTAAACTAAAAATCAAAAATGAAAATTTGGTAATATTATTTTATGATGATAATAGTGAGGTAAAAGTAACATTAAAAGATATTGATTTTATACTTTTTGATAATACTCAATTTAGTATTACAGGTAAGGTTATAGAACTACTAGGAAAAAATAATATTGCTACACTATTTATAGATGATGAATTTACTCCTACTGCTATACTAATACCTTATCATAGACATAGTACCATGACAGAAATAGCTCATATACAGATAAGTCTTACAAAAGAGTTTAAAGAAAAAGTATGGCAAAGTATAATTATATCAAAGATACAAAATCAAGCAAAAGTATTGCAATTATGTCAAAATAGTAAATTTAATGAGCTAGAAAAATTAGCTTTACAAGTACAACTATATGATAAAAACAATGATGAAGCACAAAGTGCAAGGGTATATTGGAGAGCAATATTTGGAAATCCTAGATTTAAAAGAGCTCAAGGAGCTAAAGATTTGGATAATAGTATGTTAAATTATGCTTATGCTATCATAAGAGCTACTATGGCTAGAAATGTGAGTGCAAGTGGACTTTTGCCAGTATTTGGAATATGGCATAGCAATAAATACAATGCTTTTAATCTTGTAGATAGATGACTTAATAGAGCCATTTAGGGCATTTGTAGATTTGTATGTAAAATTATTGAGAAAAAAATATCCAGATGAAATAATCTTAGATGTAAAATTAAAAAGAGAGTTGGTAGCTGTATTAAATTTTCAATATGTAGATATAAATAATGGCACTACAAATTTACTAAAAGCGATTGAACTATTTGTGATAAATTACAAAAAAGCTATGATAAAAGATGATACAAGCTTAATTATATATCCAACTATCAATAAAGAATATTTCAAATATGAGTGCCTTTAGAATTATGTGGCTTATGCTTATGTTTGATCTACCTACAAAAACAAAAAAAGATAAGAAAAAATATCATTGGTTTCATGATGAACTTGAAAAAGAAGGCTACAACATGCTTCAATACTCCATATATGGCAAAATATTTAGCTCAACAGAATCAGCAAATTTAGGTAAAAAACGGATAAAAGATTTTGTGAAAAAAAATATTAAAAATGGAAATATTAGGATATTAATGTTTACGGATAAGCAGTTTAGTGCCATGGATATAATAATAGGTGAGAAATCTATTGAAGAAAAAAATGAACCAGAACAATTGTTATTATTCTAACTAAAAAAAGGGTGACGGTCGAAACCATCACCTAAAGTCAACTACGAAAATCGTAGTCTTAGTTTAATACCCCTATTAAACAACCATGTCATACAACATAAGTATAAAATATTATATCATAAAATATATAAAAATACAAATTTTAAATTTTTATTTAAAATTTATCGGTTTTAATACCCCTACAAACAACTATGTGATACAATAATATTATGAATATGATGATGAAACTAGCTGTTTTAATACCCCTACAAACAACTATGTGATACAATCAACAATAGTTTCAGCATTATCCATTGACCGTTTTAATACCCCTACAAACAACTATGTGATACAATCTGTTGAGTATATAGCATAGGTATTATTTTGTTTTAATACCCCTACAAACAACTATGTGATACAATCTCAAAAAATATTATATCAAACTTCAACTAGTTTTAATACCCCTACAAACAACTATGTGATACAATGAATCACTAGAAGAGGTTATTACTAAATATGTTTTAATACCCCTACAAACAACTATGTGATACAATTGCAGTTGCAGAACACAAAGAAAGACCATTGTTTTAATACCCCTACAAACAACTATGTGATACAATATAAGCAAATTAAAATACGAGTAGAAATATGTTTTAATACCCCTACAAACAACTATGTGATACAATACGGAGATGGTAACTATACACATACATTCAGTTTTAATACCCCTACAAACAACTATGTGATACAATTTGGAAGATCAAAAGGTGTTGATATAGGTTGTTTTAATACCCCTACAAACAACTATGTGATACAATCGATTATTTTACATGACATTATATTTCCTTTGTTTTAATACCCCTACAAACAACTATGTGATACAATTAGATGCAGTAGCATTAAAAACAGGAATGTGTTTTAATACCCCTACAAACAACTATGTGATACAATGAATGGTATTATTGGTTATGCTGATAATATGTTTTAATACCCCTACAAACAACTATGTGATACAATCTAATAGTGATGCAGTATGTTATGATCCATGTTTTAATACCCCTACAAACAACTATGTGATACAATCCATATGCAAAAGTCCAAGCGTTGTGAATCAGTTTTAATACCCCTACAAACAACTATGTGATACAATTTAATCAATATTTAAATGGATGGGATGTTTGTTTTAATACCCCTACAAACAACTATGTGATACAATTAATAATATGAAAGTAGAACTAGAAGTGCTGTTTTAATACCCCTACAAACAACTATGTGATACAATAACTAATCAGATGGGTTCAATTGATAGTTTGTTTTAATACCCCTACAAACAACTATGTGATACAATTTATGAATATCGAAGCAAGTGAAGTTTATAGTTTTAATACCCCTACAAACAACTATGTGATACAATTAAAAAGATATGTTTAAAAACAAACCACCCGTTTTAATACCCCTACAAACAACTATGTGATACAATAATATATTGAATCATTAAAACCATCACCTAGTTTTAATGTCAAGTGCAAATTAAAAATGTACCAAAGTGCAGGGCAAATATATATAACTTAACAGCTTAAATTAGATACAATTATATATTTTAAAAGATTTAAATCAATATTTCAGTAATATCTTCTCTTGCTCATCTTTAGTAAAATTAAATTTAAACTCAATCTCTTTTAGATAATAAAAAAAGTTTTTATCACTTACACCTTTATATTTTAATATTTCTTGTTCAAAATAGTATAAAAACTGATGAATAAGGGTTTGTTCTTTTTTATTTTTTGATATTTTATTAAACATTAAAAATTTAGAAAATTCTTTATAGTAAATATCACTTGCTCCATCATTTAAAAATTGTTCTTTATATCTACTAAGGCTAGGCATGAGAAGAGTAAATATTTTATTGTTATATTCAAAACACATAAAATTTTTAGCATCAAATATATTTTCTTTTTTATTTTTCTTTGATTTTTCAATATATACATATTCTTCATAGGCAAGTACTTTAGATTGTTCATATTGTTTTTCAAGATATATTGATATATCAACTCTTATTTTTTCATATACATTTTTTATTGTTTGGTAGTTTAGATTTAGTTTGTCTTTAGTTTGAGTTATAGTAAGGTTATTTATAAAACATTGTATAATATTTTGATTTTGAATTATTTTTTTTATACTAAATTTTCTTTTACATTTTGCACATTTTACTTGATTAGTGCTAAGTGTATATAGTTTATTATGTTTACAGTAAATACATTTCATATGATATTATATAACATGATTAGTGTAAAATCAATATCTTTTTTAAACAAATCTTTAGGTGGAGCAAATGGAAAAGTATTTATTATAGCTTTTTTAGCTGATTTGAAAAATATTTTTTTCCCAGATATATTAGTTATTTTTAATAGTTTACCATCTTTAGATATAGTAAATTTAACAATAACTTTACCTTCAACTCCTCTTCTTATAGCTCTTTTTGGGTATATTTTATTTTTATTTATAAGTGCTTTTATATGTGTGAAAAATTTATTTTTTTCTAGTTTATTTGATACTTTCTTAGGCTTTTTTTGTGTAGTTTTTGTTATTATATTTTTAGTTTCATATTGTTTTTTATTTACTGGTTTAATTAACTCTTTTTTTATAACTTTTTTAGTTGTTTTTTTTTGTATATGTTTTTGTACTTTTTTATTTGTTTTTTTAATCTTCTTTTTTTTGATAACTTTCTTTTTTATTTTTTTAACAATCTTTTTTTTAGGTTTTAGTTTTTTCTCTTTGATTATTTTTTTAGCTTTTGCAGGTTCTATTTTTTCTTGAACTATTTGTTTTTTTATAGATTGTTTCTCTATAGGTTCTTTCTTTTTAGGTGTATTTTGAATAATATTAAAAGATACTCTTTTATTTTCTATTTTTTGTGATTTATTAATTGGCTCATTGTTAAAATATAGTATATAACTAGCAAATAATGATATATATAATATAAAAGTAATAATAAAAGAAAGAAGGTATCTATTCATTATTAGTTATTATTCCCAAGTTAGTAAAGTTGTTATTTTTTAGTATATTCATAATAAAAACAAAATTATCAAACTTTGCATTTTTATCACAGTTGATACTTATTATTGTATTTGTTTTATAGTTTTTAATATCTTGTTCAAAGTTATTTTTTTCAATTTTAGCTTTATTTAAATATATTTGACCATCTTCTTTAATAGTGATAATCAACTCTTTTGGTTTGATTTTATATTTATTAGAAGATTTAGCATCACTTAGATCAATAGGTATTAAACCTTTTACTACAAAAGATGCTGTTGTAAGTACTATTACTAAAAGTACTAAAATAATATCAATAAATGGTACAACATTTATTGAATCAAACTTCTTAATCTTCATCTTTTATATGCCATAAACTTAATTTTACTTCTATTATTCTTACTAAATGATTATAAAAAAACATTGCAGGAATTGCCACAATAAGTCCAAGGGCAGTTGCTTTTAGAGCAAGTGCTAAAGAACTCATAATAATCTTTACATCTATTTGTCCACTTAGACCCATAGAATAAAATGTAATAATAATCCCAAATACAGTTCCTAATAGTCCTACATAAACTGAATTTGCAGCTATACTTGATATGATAGTTGTATGATTTGTTAAATCTATCTCTAACTTTTGTAGATGTTTATAACTTTTAATATCAACTTTTGAAAGGAAAATTAATCTTTCAATATAAAACCATATAGATACAAACCCCATAAGTCCTAATAATCCAAGAACACCATAATCAACTAAATTTTTTAAAATATCTATATTCATAATCATCTTCTTTTATTTTATATAATTAAATTTTTAGAATATTATAAAATAATTGTTAATTAATTGTTAATTACTATTATTTACATAATATAAATAATAAATTAGTCCCAAAAATATATAAGAAATACAATAATTTATCTTAAATTTATAAATAAAACTATACTATATGAATAATCATTCATTAAAAGGTTAAAAATGGAAAGTTTAGGACTAGCACTTATATTTTGGTATGGTATATTACATGCTTTTGGACCAGATCATCTTACAGCAATTGCTGATTTTTCTATAGGTAAAAATCAGAAAAAAACTATGCTTATTACTACACTTTTTGCAATAGGACATGGTTTGATGTTATTTGTATTTGCAAAAATACTTGAAACATATGTAATAAGTGAAGATATATTGGCTTATGGAGATATTATAAGTTCAAGTGTAATTATACTAATGGGATTATATTTATTATATATGGTATATAGTGATAAAATTCATCTAAAAAAGCATATTCATGAAAATGAAGAACATATCCATATATATTTTGGATCTGAACATAATCATAATAATACAGATACTACAAGTGCATTTACAATTGGTGCTTTAATGGGTATAGGAGGTGTGAGAGGTATGTTAATAACTCTTGGAGCTATACAAGGACAAAGTGTAGATTTTAGTTTTGTACTAGCATTTACATTAGGTGTAATGGTAATTTTTATAGGTTTTGGTGTAGTTATATCATATATCAATAAAAATTTATTAACAAACAAAAAAAATATAAGAGCAATATTTACAGGTGCTGGTGTTATATCACTAGTAGTTGGTTCAAATATGCTTTTAGGATAAATTTTAAAATAAAGGAAAAAATATGTGTGCAGATTGCGGATGTAGTATAACAGATCAAGATAGAGTAGAGCATAGTCATTCACATGACCATCATCATGACCATGACCATGGACATTCTCATGGAAGTAGTGAACATCAAAAAGCTCATAAACATTTACATGATAACCCACAATTAAATGATAAAAAGACAATAGATATTATCACTAAAATATTAGATAAAAATGATCACGAAGCAAAACATAACAGAAGTCATTTTGAAAAAAAAGGTGTTCTTAGTATAAATCTTATGTCTAGTCCAGGAAGTGGGAAAACTACACTTCTTGAACATCTTAGTGATGTATGTGATTTTAAATTTGGTGTTGTTGAAGGTGATTTAGAAACAAGTAGAGATGCACAAAGATTAGAAGCAAAAGGTATTCAAGCACACCAAATACAAACAGGTTCAGCTTGTCATCTTGATGCTTTCATGGTACATAAAGCTTTACATCATATGGATTTAGACAATATGGATGTTTGTTTTATTGAAAATGTAGGAAATCTAGTATGTCCAGCATCATATGATGTAGGAAGTCATCTAAATATTGTACTTGTAAGTGTACCTGAAGGTGAAGATAAAATAGCAAAATATCCAGTTATGTTTAGAACTGCAGATTTAATATTATTTACAAAAACAGATTTACTTCCTTATTTTGATTATGATATTCAAAAAGAAAAAGAAACAGCTAGAAAATTAAAACCAAATGTAGATATTATTGAAGTTAGTACAAAAGATGAAGATAGTTTAAAAAAAGTAGCTTCATGGATAAAATATAAAATGGAGCTAAGATAATGTGTCTTTCTATACCATCAAAAGTAGTAAAAATAGATAAAGAATCAAATATTGCAACAGTTGATACTATGGGAGTTCAAAGAGAAGCAGGACTTGATTTAATGGAAGAAGGTGATGTAAAGATTGGTGATTATGTACTTCTTCATATTGGTTTTGTTATGAATAAAATTGATGAAGAAGATGCATTAGCTAGTCTTGAAACCTATAAAGAGATATTAGAAATAATGGATGAAGAAGATAGGCAAAGGGCAATATTAGAAGATGATGAGTGTCCAAATAGGGGTAACTAATGGGCTTAAAATTAAAAAATCTATATGATGATTTTAGAAAGCCAGATACTATAAAAGCCTATGCAAAGCTTATAAATGATGAAGCAAAAAAGTTAAAAAAAACAATAAATATTATGGAAGTTTGTGGTGGACATACACATACTATTATGAAGTTTGGTTTACCACAACTTATGCCTTCAAATGTAAAGTTTATACATGGACCTGGTTGTCCTGTATGTATTATGCCAAAAGAGAGAATTGATCATGCATATACACTAGCTATGCAAGAAGATGTGATATTAGTAACTTTAGGGGATATGATAAAAGTACCTGGAAGTAAGGGTAGCTTACAAGATGCAAGAGCAAAAGGTGCAGATGTAAGATATGTATATAGTCCAATGGAATGTATAAAAATAGCTTCACAAAATCAAGATAAAAAAATAATATTTTTTGCAATAGGATTTGAAACAACAACTCCAATGACAGCAGCACTTGTAAATACTGTAGTAAATAAAGATATTAAAAATATTTTCTTTCATATAAATCATGTAACTGTACCAGAAGTAATGGTAGAACTTATAGATAGTAGAGATGAACATGTAGATAGTTATAACAATCAAATAGATGCATTTTTAGGGCCAAGTCATGTTAGTGTTATAAGTGGTTCTAAGATATATGATAAGTTTCCAAAAGATTATAATAGACCTGTAGTTGTAACTGGATTTGAGCCTGTTGATATGATGGAAGGTATTTATATGATACTAAAACAAATCAATTCAAATAGATGTGAAAATGAAATTCAATACAATAGAGTAGTAAGCTATGAAGGAAATATAACAGCTCAAAATCTTATAAATAAATATTTTGAAAAAGTAAGTTTATTTAAGTGGAGAGGTTTAGGAAATGTTCCTGATAGTGGACTAAAATTAAAAGATGAATATAGTAAATATGATGCCCAAGTTATATATAAAGATATTTTACCAATAGATGAAGTAGAAGATCATAAACTTTGTATTTGTGGAGATATATTAAGAGGTATGGCTCATCCAAATGAATGTACAATATTCGGAACAGCCTGTAAGCCTAGTAGTCCTATGGGTTCATGTATGGTAAGTAGTGAAGGGGCTTGTGCAGCATACTACAAGTATGGAAATTTGATTTAAAGAATTATCTTTTGCACTCTATCATTGTTAAAAAAATATTTTTAAATAATCACTTACTCAAGTAAGCTCATACTTAAAAATATTTTTTCGCCTTGATTTAGCACAAAATCTAACACTTTAAATAAAATTTCTTTTATAGCAATGAAAAAGGGCTATGAAATTAATCATAACCCTTTATTCAATATAATTTTGTAGTTAAAACTAACAAAATTAATAAGATGTAAATGTAGCTCATATTTATCTTCTTTATTGACTTTGAGCAGACAAAAAAAAAGCAAGGGTAATTAATCCTTGCTTTATAGTGTCTATTTTTTAATCAATAAAGATGTATGAAACTACATTTACATCGAGATAATTATACAAAAATAAAAAATAAAAGTCAAGGAAATAAAAATGCAAAAAACTATAACTTTAGCCCATGGTAACGGTGGTGAAGAAAATAATGAACTAATTACAAAAGTGTTCTACAAAGCTTTTAAAAATGATATTTTAAGTAAAAGTGAAGATGCTGCTGTATTAAAAGTAGGTGAAAATATTGCAATGAGTACAGATAGTTTTACAGTATCTCCATTATTTTTTCCTGGAGCTAATATAGGAAAACTTGCTATTTGTGGAACTTGTAATGACTTAGCAATGATGGGTGCAAAACCAAAATATCTTACAATGGGTGTGATAATCGAAGAAGGCTTTGCTATACGAGATTTAGAAAAAATTGTAAAATCTATGAAAAAAGAGCTTGAACTAAATGGTGCAATCATAGTAAGTGGTGATACAAAAGTGATGCCAAAAGGTACTATTGATAAGATTATAATTAATATAACTGGAGTTGGTGAAATTCAAAAAGAAGGAATTTCATCAA
>Ga0256828_1001920_pt1 | contig 12715 bp, 15 predicted proteins | sample CV88metaG_FD_185993 | JGI IMG/M metagenome (GOLD analysis project Ga0256828, IMG submission 185993) | Hydrothermal vent microbial communities from East Pacific Rise, Pacific Ocean - CV88 | ecosystem: Environmental > Aquatic > Marine > Hydrothermal vents | place: Pacific Ocean: East Pacific Rise... | reverse complement strand
TGATAGAGACACCCTCTGCCTGTGTTGCTAGTGCCATAAACTGTGCTTGCATATCTGTTGGAAATGCAGGATACTCTTGCGTTACTATCTTTACGGGTTTTATAGGCTTGTCAATAGGGTGAATAGTGATACTTTTTTCTTCTATCGTAAGAGAAAAGCCCATCTCTTCAAGTTTTGCCAGTACCGAGTCTAAGTGTTTTGGTTCTGCTTTATTGATCGTTAGTTCTGAGTTTGTAATAGCGCCGGCACAGAGGTATGTTCCTGCTTCTATTCTGTCTGGAATGATTTCAAACTCTTTTATCTCCAAAAGCTTTCCATCACTCCCTTTTATCTTGAGTATAGCCGTTCCGATACCTTCAATCTCTACACCACTGTTTGCCAGTACTTCGCATAGTTGTACGACTTCAGGTTCACGTGCGGCATTTATGATAGTTGTCTCACCATGTGCTAAAGCTGCAGCCATAACAATGTTTGCCGTTCCAGTAACGGTGATCTTATCAAAAATGATTTCACAACCTTTGAGTCCTTGTGGAGCTCTAGCTTCAATATAACCAGCGCGTATTGTTATCTCTGCACCCATCTGCTCAAGTGCTTTTAAGTGCAAGTCAATTGGACGCTGACCAATGGCACATCCACCAGGAAGTGATACTTCACAATGTCCAAAACGAGTAAGCAGTGGACCAAGCACTAAAATAGAAGCACGCATTGTTTTAACTATGTCATATGTTGCTTTTGTTTCATTGATAGAGCTTGTGTCAACTGCGACATGATCATCTTCAAAGTCGCACTTTGCACCAAGATTTGTTAAAAGTTTTAAAAGTGTTTTAATGTCAGCAACTGAGGGAAGATTTTTAATGATTACAGTGTTCTTTGCTAAGATACTCATAGCTATAAGCGGTAAAGAAGCGTTTTTCGCACCGGATATCTCAATGCTGCCTTTTAATTTTGATGAGCCTTTGATGTGTAAGTAGTCCATAATTCTCTTTAATTGTTAAATAAGTTATTCTGTAATTATATCTTAAATTTGCTATACTTCGATTAACTAATAAAGCAACAACAGTAGGAAGTAAGATGAGTTCAGCGTTAGAGAGACTAAAAAAGATTACGAGTCAAATATCATCCTATGAGCTTGCTCGTAAAGAGAACCTTACAAAACTACAAAAACTTTTTTCAACAATTGGGATTGATAAAAAGATACATAACTTTTCTGATATTTTTAAATTTAAGGCGATTAATCTCTCAGGGGTATCATTAAGTGAGGAGAGTCTAGGTGAGATAAAAGAGGGAAAATACCTCCAAATCTTAGCAATCTCCTATGATAAAGATGCCAAGGTTAAAAGTAAAAATATCTCTCTTGCCTATTTTGGTCGGGTAGAAAATGTTGATGAAAAGCTGCGTGAGCAAGTTGTTGAGTTTGTTATTCGTTTTCGTTTTGAAAAGAGCTTTATGAATCTGGAACATTACCACACAATGCTTGGGAAATTTGCTGATACTGATGCGTAGCTTCTATTTTTTTCTGTGGTTCTTTTGGCTTGTTCGAGTTGTTTTGTGTACGCTCTTTATCGCTGCACTTATCAGTGGTGTTGCCACCCTTGTTATCTATATACGACAAGGCATCTTGCCCTTAAATGATGAAGTCTTATCCGCACTGTATGATATCTGGCACTTTTGGTTTGTTATCTCGTTAAATATTGCTCTGTTAATAGCACTTTTTCGAAGTGTAAAGTACCTTTTTAACCGTTGTTATGGTGGATATATGTTGAAATTAAAGGTGTGTCAAAAAGAGGCAAACAAAGCGTTTATAAAGACAATAGGCTATGGAGATCTTGTCAAAGTATGGCGTAAATGGTTTATGCTGCTTATCTGGCTGGTTGCCGCTGAGATAGTTTTTGCAGTTGCTCTGAGTTATCTCTTGAGTAGTAGTGTCAGTCTGTTTGATTGGTTTAGTATCTATATGCTCTATTTTTTCATAGCTGTGGCTGCTTATTTCTCTTTTGTGTTTTTGAGTGCTCGTTGTAAGGCTCTAAAGGTAGTAAAATGTTGATCTTTTTAGATATAGAAACAACTGGTTTTGAGTCTGATGATAAAATCTGTTCTTTGGGACTACTCTGTTTTGAAGCAGATGAATTTTTAGAGAGTAACTATGCTCTTGTAAATGAGGGTAAGAAGATTCCCTCGAAAGCTTCAGCTTTGCATAATATAACAAATGAGATGATTGCAGATGCAAAACCTTTGCGTGAGAGTTCTGTATATAAGATGCTTTTAGAGCTAAACAAAGAGACAAATACTCTGGTAGTGCATGATGGAGCTTTCGTTCTTACTTTTTTAGATGCAGCCGATTTGCGTTGGAATGGTACAATTATAGATACAAAAAAGCTTGTAAAGCATACAATACAAGAGTGTGAGATCTTTACTCTGGAGTTTTTACGATATGAGTTAAAGCTCTATCGCCAAGAGGAGAGATACAAAGCTCTTTGTGGCATCAAAGATGCTTTGATTGCGCATCATGCTCTGCATGACGCACTCTTTATAAAGATGCTTTATGATTACCTGCATCAAGAGATAGATCTTGATACAATGGCTAGGCTTAGTTTTGAAAATGTACTTTTGGAGAAGTTTCCTTTTGGCAAATATCAGGGACGCTATATTGAAGAGATAGCACAGGAAGATTTTGCCTATTTACAGTGGTTGCTTGCTTTAGAAGATTTAGATAGCGATTTACGCTATTCACTTATGTATTATTTAGAAGGATAAAAGATGAAAGTTGCTGTTGAGTGTCAGTCACCTTTGTTACAAAAATCATTGGAAGTATTTTTGAAAAACTACATCAGTAGCTCAAAAAAAAGTGACCTGGTGGTTCGTGATGAAGCTTGTGTCGGTGATGATAAGCGCTGTTTTTATATAGGAAGTACACCGAAAGCAGACCTTGTAAAGCCATTTTCAAAGTCACAGCTTATCTTGGCACTGGAGCGTCGTTACAAGGAGCTTTACAAACAAGAGAGTCGTGAAAATGAAAAAGAGATACTCAAACAAGAATACCTTGAAGATGAGGGGATGGATTTTTCAATCTTAGAAAAGCGCATTGATGCGCTTACGCAAGAGTATAAAGCAAATATTTTAAGAGCGGTGAAAGCATTTTATGAAAAGTAATAAGTTAACAAAAAAGATAGTAGCTGGGAAGTATAAAGGTAAAACCTTAGAACTTCCTTCAAAGACAACGACACGAAGTTCTAAAGCAATAGTTCTGGAGTCGTTTTTTAACACCTTGCAGTTTGATATAGTCGATGCAAATTTTGTTGAGGTTTTCTCTGGTTCTGGCTCTATTGGTCTTGAGGCACTTAGTCGTGGAGCTAAAAAGATCTACTTTATGGAAAAAGACAGAGATGCTCTGCGTGTGTTGCAAAAAAACATAGCACAGACTGACCCATCAGCCTGTGAGGTCTTTGCAGGGGACAGTTTTACTAATATTGGTCAAGTGATGGCTCGTCTTAAAAAAGCAAAAGAGTCTGCTTATATTTACATCGATCCTCCGTTTAGTATACGTGAGGGGATGGAAGATATTTACGATAAAACCATAGATCTCATTGAATATCTGCCACAAGAGCAAGTTGAGATGATTATCGTCGAGCATATGAGTGGGCTGAAACTTCCTAAAAATATTGGTCCATACCATCTTGAAAAATCCAAAAAATTTGGAAAAACAACACTCTCTTATTATCAAAAGCCAGAGATGGAATAGGAGTTGCTTTAATTCTTGTATATAAAACAAGGATTAGGCTCAATGAGAATACTACTTACTTTTTTTCTTTTTGTTTTCTCTCTTCACGCAACCAAGATTAATGATGTCTCGAACATTGTCGGTGTGCGTGAGAATCAGATTATCGGCTACTCTCTTGTAATCGGTCTGAAAAAGACCGGAGATGGTACTACTTCAAAATTTACACTCCAATCAATCTCAAATATGCTCAAAGCGATGAATATCGATATGAATCCAATCGATATCAAGTCCAAAAATGTTGCAGCAGTTGTTGTCACAGCTACGATGAAACCATTTGCCCGTCAAGGGGATAAGTTTGATGTAACGGTTTCTTCAATTGGAGATGCAAAGAGCTTAGAGGGTGGGACGCTGCTTATGACACCGCTCAAAGGGGTTGATGGTAAGATCTATGCACTTGCTCAAGGACCAGTAAGTATCGGTGGGCGTAATGTCCGTGGCGCTGGTGCCGAGTCGCATCCGACAACGGGTATAGTCTATAATGGTGGCTTTATTGAGCGTGAGATAAACATCGATCTGTTTCATAAAAAATATGCAACACTCTCTCTTAAAGAAGCTGGATTTGCCAATGCTGTCGCTATCCAAAAAGCGATCAATGCTTTTTATAATACACAGGTGGCTGTAGCACTAGACTCGCGTAGTATACGTCTTAAATGTCCGCAAAACCGCTCTATGGTTGAGTTTTTGGCTGAGGTTCAAAACATAGATATGGACTATAAACCAAAAAATAGAATCATTATCAATGAAAAAACTGGAACTATCGTTGCTGGAGTAGATATAGAATTGCGTCCTGTTATCCTCACACAGGGGGATATAACGATAAAGATAGTTGAACAAGACAAGCTCTCCAAACCGGAAGGTTCTATGGCGGTAGATAAAAATCTGGTCATTGGACTTAATGAAAATGAAGTGTATACGAAAAAGGGAACAACAACGGTTGCAAACCTTGTGCGTTCACTTCAAAAGTTAGGTGCTACTCCAAAAGAGATTATCTCTATTTTGGAAGCTATGAAAAGTGCAGGCAGTATCTCTGCTGAGTTAAAGGTGATATAGATGGATTATGGTTTAAATGCACTCAGTGCACAATCACAACTGGTTTCACAAAACAAAGATATACCTAAAATAGATACAAATATAGATGATAAAGCGTTGCGTGAGCAGACGGATGCTTTTGAGTCTATCATCGTCAAGATGCTCTTGGATAATGCAATGAAAGATGAAAAAAATCTCTTCTCAGATCAAAACGATCCCGGAGATAAGATTTATAAATCTATGTATAGAGAAGAACTTGCAAAGGCAAGTGCGGGAAGTTTTGGATTTTCGCAGATGCTTTATGACTATTTAAGTCAAAAAAGTTCTTAAAAAGAGTTTAGGAAATCATAAATTTGCCGATATGGAAGTATAGAAAAACAACTGTATAGATTTAAAAGGATAGATTATGATTTCATCACTAAACAGTTCCGTTGCAGGTCGTGCTTATAGTACAGTGGCAAATGAGAACAAAGAAGTAAAACAAAACGCGAAGGTGACTAGCTCAAAAGAGAGTGGTCAAACTAAGATAGAGAGACTCAAGGAGTCGATAGACTCTGGTGAGTACAAAGTAGACTTGACGGCATTAGCAACAAAAATGGCGGACGAGTTACTTTAGAAATAAAATAACGGGGGTGTGAGATGCTTTCTCATCATTTACAAGGTGCTTTAGAAGATTTACGAGATTTAATAGCCATTACTGAGGCAGATATTGAAGATATACGAGTAGCACAACATGACCCCCAGTTTGAAAGATTATCGCTTAAAGAAGAGAAATTAAAAAGTTTTGAAGCGAAAAAGGCGATGATTGATCATGAAATCGCTCTTCTTATACAACAAAATCCAAATACAAAACTGCCAAACCTGCTCACGCAAGAGCAACATACTCTTTTAGATGAACTTAAAACAGAGTTACATAATCTCAAAGATATTAACAAAAAGTATGCAAAATTTGTTTTGATAGTGAGTAATTTATATAATGATTTTTTAGAAAGACTTGTTCCAACAGAGATGCAAGGGTATAAAAAAGTAGCTTCCAAAGAAGCAGCTATCCTTGAAGTAAGGGCATAATCATGGGATCTATCTTTAATACACTTGGAATCGGATATTCTGGTTTAAGTGCAGCGCAAGTTGGGATTGATACGACAGGGCACAATATTGCAAATGCCGAGAGTGAAGGTTACACTCGTCAACGTGTAATAAGTGCAGCAGCAACACCGCTCCAAACAATGCCAGGACAAGTTGGAAACGGGGTTGAGATACAAGATATTCAAAGAATTTTTGATAATTTTGTATTTGACAGATATAGTGCAGTATCGGGAGATAAAGAGTATAGCGATTTTGAAAAACAGACACTTGAAGAGCTCTCCACATACTTTCCTGAAGTTGATGGTGTCGGTATAAAAGCAGATCTTGCCGAGTACTATAATATGTGGCAAACACTCGCAGATAACCCTGATAATGATGCTATAAAAGTTGCTTTGGCAAAGCAGACAGAGACTTTGACAAAACATATCACTCAGACACAAGAACAAGTGTTAGGTTTGCAGATGCAGCTTAACGAACAACTCAAAGTAAATATTGATGAGGTAAACTCTTTAGCAAAACAGTTGGCAGATTTAAACATATCTATTGAAGTTGCAGAGTCAAGTGAAGGATATACTGCAAATGATCTACGTGATAAAAGAAATGTCATAGAACGTAGTTTATCACGGCTTATTGGTGCCAAAGTAAAACAGGGACAACTCGAATCAAATATTCAAATTGACTCTAATTCAAACACTCGTAACGGGAGTTACACCTTAAGTGTAAATGGTTTTAATATAGTTGATGGAAGTAGTTACCATCCTCTAAAAGTAACAAATGACAATAATAAGTATGGCTTTTACAGTGTAAGCTATGAGCGTCAAGATGGGGTGTTGATTCCTATTGAAGAGGATATACGCAGTGGTCGTGTTGGTGCTATTTTTGATCTTCGTGGTGGAGCTATAGATACAACAAGTGGTATGCCAGTAGATGGAATACTGCAAAAAACAGTCACAGATCTTGATGCTTTTGCAAAAGGTTTAATAGAAGCAACAAATAATCTTTATGCGCAAAATGCGACTACAAAAATGAACTCAAATATTGTTACATTAGATAAAAGTACTCCTTTGGTTAATTCAAATCTAAATATTAATCTTGGAGCATTTGATCTTATTGTTTATGATATCGATGGAAATGAAGTTGCTCGAAGAGAGATAAACATTGACTATGCTACAACTATGGATAGTGGTTCAAATTCTATTACTGCACAAATCAGGGAAAATCTTGATGACAATGATGATTCAAATGCAAATAATGATATAGATGATTTTATTACGCCTAATTTTCAAGCAGCTGCCAATGGTGATTTAAGACTAGAGTTGATAATGAATCCAGATAAAGAATCACAAGGATATACCTTTGCCATAGCAGATAAGTTAGAGAGTGATGATTTTGCATCTGGTAGTAACTTTGCAGGAGCTTTAGGTTTAGGACGCTACTTAGATGGTCATAATGCTAGAGATGTCAGACTGAGCGATGAATTTGCAGATAATCCGACAAAAATCAGTGCAGGATATTCCTCAACAGCTGGTGATAGTCGTTTAGCCCTTGATATGGTTCAACAACAGTTTGAATCTTATAAATTTAAAGTTGATACCGAAGAGTATGATACTACAATATATGGTATGTTTGATATTACTGCGACTTATGTCGGTATTGCTACTAACTCGGCAATTACAAGAAATGACACGGTAACAGCTCAGTTCAATGCCACAGAGATGGAGTACTCCTCAGTTTCAAAAGTAAGTATAGATGAAGAGATGACAAATCTTATAAAATATCAGACATCATACGGTGCAGCTGCCAAAGTAATCACAACAGTAGATCAGATGATGCAAACGCTTCTGGGAATCAAACAGTAAAGTGCCAAAATTTAGTATTTTTCTGCTTTTTTTTCTTTTTTTCTTCTCCTTTCTTGGAGGATTTTTTTATACGCAAGATCCCTATATCTTAGATCCTCACGCTATTTTACTCGAACCCTCTTTATCTCATCCTTTTGGTACAGACAGACTGGGGAGAGATATCTTGGCTCGTGTTATAGAGGGTGGTAAGGTTTCACTTTCCATTGGTGTAGGAAGTGCACTGATAGCATCCTTTATAGGACTTATTCTTGGGTCTATAGCAGGCTATTTTCGAGGCAAAGTGGATAAAGCGTTTGTTGTTTTGGTAGATCTGTTTTTAACTTTTCCAACATTTTTTTTACTTTTAGCATTGGTTTCTTATGTAAATGCATCGGTATGGGTACTTATTGTGGTCATTTCCATTACTGGATGGATGACAACGGCAAGACTTATACGCTCTGAAAGCTTTAAGATAGGTTCACAGCCGTATATAAAGATCTTAGATATAGCCAAAGTAAAAAAAAGCAAAATACTTCTCAAATATTATGCACCCATACTGGCACCCATCTTTTTTGTAAGCTTTACTTTTGGAGTAGGGGGTGCTATACTTGCCGAATCTGGTCTTAGTTTTTTAGGACTTGGTATCGTCGCACCACAGATGAGTTGGGGTACGATTTTAAGTGGTGGAAAAGATGTTATTGAGATAGCATGGTGGGTGAGTTTTTTCCCGGGTTTGATGATTTTTCTCATAACATTTTCACTGATAAATATCTCAAACTATCTTCAGACACTTACCAATAAAAAAGAGATAAAGGCATAAGATGCAAAAAACACAAGAGAGTTTTGTCGGTTATTACATCATTGTCATGGCTGCAATAGTTATAGTTTTGGCTGGTGTAAAGTTTATCGCGCCTATACTTGTACCGTTTTTACTCTCTTTATTTATCGCGATTATTCTCTCTCCGGTATATGGGTTTTTAGTAGCAAAAAGAGTACCTCAAATCATTGCTATATTTCTTGTAATTTCTGTTTTTTTAATTATACTGACAATGATGGCAAAACTTATAGGTACTTCTGTACATGAATTTAGTCAAAATATTGATAACTATGCTCAGAAGCTTACAAACTATTATACTGATATCTCTCACACAGCAGAAAACTTCGGTATTGAGATCCCAGTGAGTGAGATAGCTAATGTTTTAAATACAAAACAGCTGATGCGTTTTGTAACTTCTTTGATTGAGGGTTTGGGAGCGCTCTTTACAAATGGATTTGTTGTTATTTTAACAGTGGTTTTTATGTTACTTGAGTCGCGAAATTTTGTTAAAAAGATAGTATATATGGATGGTCATAAAAAGACTATGCAACATATCAATGAGATTTTTTCTCAGATTAAAAGTTATATGGTCATCAAAGCACTTATATCCCTCTTGACAGGTTTTATTATTTGGTTAGGTTTGAGCTTTATTGGAACTGATTATGCATTTTTGTGGGGAGTATTGGCTTTTTTACTTAACTTTATACCTAACATCGGTTCTATTATTGCCGCTATCCCAGCAGTACTTATTACCTTAGTTCAGTTTGGAGCATTTAGTGCCTTTTTAGTCTCTTTGCTTTATCTTTTTGTTAATATTGTTATTGGCTCGATTTTAGAACCAAAAATCATGGGTAAAGGTTTAGGGCTTTCAACATTGGTAGTTTTTCTCTCTTTGATTTTTTGGGGATGGTTACTTGGGATGGTTGGCATGTTACTTTCAATTCCTCTGACAATCATGGCTAAAATAGTCTTTAGTGCCAATACTAATACAAAATGGCTTGCAATTCTCCTTGATACAGGGGAAAATCTGCAAGCCAAACCAAAAGAACAGTAATAAATATAGATATACTATTTTTCTAAAATATATTTATCCATAATCTCTTGAGGTGATACTTTTACAAGATTTGCTTGTATGTTTTTTTCTAATTTGTTTTTTACTGTATCATCTAAGTTGAGTAAAAGGTCTGAATTATATGTTTCAGGGAATACTAAAAACCACTTAGTATTCTCTTTTAACACGACTCTTTTGACTTCATTTGCTATTAACTTTAAAAGTCTGTTTATTATTTCTAACTCGAGTTTGTGTCCATCGCCACTTTCCCCACCAAATGGACCTTCAAAGTGACCTTGCTTATCTGTGACTAAATCAGAGATCTTTTTATGTGCCTCTATAAAAGCTGCATCATTAAGCAGATCAAACTTTAAATGTTCTACAATTTTTCCTTTATGTCTTGTGTGTGAAGTTTGAGCATCATCATGAGAAGATATATCTATTTCATATTTTATTTTATATATTTTGAGTTCCCCCAGGTTACCTACTATTAAAAGTTTATTATCGAATTTTTCCAGTTTTTTCATAATTAGCTCCTTTAACTTTTAACTTTAGTAATTATATATACTAAAGTATAACATTATTTATCGTATTTGTAAATTTGCTTATAGAAATTATTTCTTTGTGAAAGATTATTAGAGTTTTCAATTTTTCTAACAATACTTTGAGAATTTGAGAAATAGACAACAAAAAAAACTCGCAAACATCTCAAATACGGAGTGTTACTATTATCAACTTTATAGCATTGAGACTCATACAATTGTTAATTAATAGTTTATTATTAGGTAGGATTAGTTAAATTTCATGAAAAATAATAAGGGAAATATATTGAAACAAAAACTAGCAGCAGCCTTTATAGGTTTTATACTCTTACTCCTTTGGCTTGAACTTTCAAAATATACAGTTTACTCTTTAGTAATTCCTGCTGTTTTTTTAGGATTTATATCGTGGAATAGCTATACTTATGCTAAAGCAAAAAAGATTTGTCTTGGGAAGTGTTACTTTTCTGAGAGTTCACTATTTTATTACTTTTGGACACGAAAAACATACATTTTTATAGTTGCTCTGTTTATAGGATTATTGCTTACAGCTAGTTTGGTTTTTGCATCATTTACATTTAACTCTATAGATATTGGGATTTTGTTTCTTGATACTTTTATACTTGTTTATTTATATACTTTTTTAGAAAATAGTAAAACGTTTAATGCAAAAGTTAAGAGACCTATCCTTAAAAACATAACAGCATGGGTAAACTCTCTTTTTTTAGTTACAGTTTTTTTTATTATAGCCCTTTATCAAACACCACCTGAGTATATTCAAGCTGACTTGAAATCTACATTAGATTTTCTTAACGAGAAAAACTATTCAAAATCTCAACTAATTGATACGTTGGCTTATGCAAGTTCGGTTATGGTAGCTACAAAATGGTGGTTAGTGAGTAAAGCAGAATTTCTGTTAGAAAATGAGTCTTTAAAAAAAGTGATATGGTTTCTACAATTAATGGGGAGTTATATGATGGTCTTTGCTTATAGCCGTTTTATCTTAGAGATAGTTACAACGTTTACAATTCAAAATGAGGAAAATGGTCGTGAATAAAAAAGAAAATAAAGATTTAACACCAGAACAAAAAGCTAAAAATTGGTGGCGATGGTTTTGGGCTACTATTATTTTCCTTCTTATTGTTTACATAGGAGCTGTGTACTTAGGAGCGTATGGAAGCAAAAATTATGATATAAATACAACACAAGGCAGAAAAAATTACTCTAAAAAAATGATTGGAATTTTAAAAGAGTTTTCTCCAGAATTAGCACAATATATTTCCAATCTTTCTGAAGAATCAAAAGCAGATATAAGAGAAAAAATCCATCAAGAAGTTGCAGCTGCTTATGAACCTGTTTATAAAGTAGGAATAAAAAATTTTGCGGATTTTCATTACAGTGTTATTGGTGAATATACGGAATTGTATTATAAAGGAGAAGATAATGCTAAAGAGTTACTTACAGATAAAAAATACAATAACTTTGAGAAGATGATATATGAAAAACTTTTTGTATCATCTGATTTTGATAGTAGTTTAAAAAAAGCATATGTAAATATACATACATTCGCACTAAGTGAGATAGCATCAACAGTAGAAAACTTACATACAAAAGTAAAAAATGATTTAAATATATCTAATGAACAAGCTACATTTTTAGTTGAAGAGATGTTAAGAATAAGTACAGATGATATGGAAGAAAGATTTAAAAATGAAGTTTCTATTGGTATGCACGCAAGTGGACTAGGTGCTGGAGCTGTAGTTGGGGCAATAGCATCAAAACAAATTGCAAAAGTATTTACTAAGAAAATAGCCACCAAAGCTGCTATTAAAGGTGGTTCGAAGCTTGCAGGAGCAGGTGCCGGAGCTGCAATTGGTGCTAGTGAGGGGTTGTTATGTGGACCAGGAGCTATTCTTTGTACCCCTGTTGGTGCTGTTGTTGGTGGTGTTTTCGGATGGTTTGCCACTGATGCAGCTGTAATGGTAGGCGATGAATACTTTTCAAGAAAAGAATTTGAAGATGATCTCAATACTACTATAAAACAACAGCAGGATAAAATGGAACAACAGCTTGTTGAAATTTATACAAACTCAATAGATAAAATAAATAAAGAAAATCAAGAGAAACTTGAAAAGTTTAAACACACACAAAATAAAGAGCATTTTTAGATGAAAAATGCCTATACAGATTGTTTGCGTATTTCTACATGAAAGCTATACAAAGAAAATAGTAGCCAAAATGTAATTTCCTATTAAAGTGTTAAACATTACTCTAATTTTAAATTAGATATAATCAAAATAAGAATTTGGTGTTATTATTTTAATTGTTGTTTTAAAGAAGCTAAAAATGGATAGCTCTGTTATTGTATAGTAAAATTTTAAAGATGGTGAAAAAATAGACTCTCTCTTCTTCTAAGGGTTTTATAAGGGGTAAAAATAGATGATTTTAATGATAGATAATTACGACAGTTTTACTTACAATATTGTTCAGTATTGTCGTGAACTTGGTGCAGATTTAAAAGTTATACGTAATGATGAAATGAGTGTAGATGAGATAGAAGCACTTGCACCTGAAAAG
>Ga0256828_1001919_pt1 | contig 12717 bp, 11 predicted proteins | sample CV88metaG_FD_185993 | JGI IMG/M metagenome (GOLD analysis project Ga0256828, IMG submission 185993) | Hydrothermal vent microbial communities from East Pacific Rise, Pacific Ocean - CV88 | ecosystem: Environmental > Aquatic > Marine > Hydrothermal vents | place: Pacific Ocean: East Pacific Rise... | reverse complement strand
AACATTCTCTTTAGATGTTTTAATTCCCTCTCTAATTCTATCAAATACAATAATTGTATCATTAATAGAATATCCTAAAATTGTTAAAATCGCTGCTAAAATATCTAAATTAACATCTATCTTAAATAAAACAATTGCTCCAATAGAAATAGTAACATCGTGAATCAAAGCTAAAATAGAAGCAACTGCAAATCTCCATTCAAACCTATATGATACATAAATCAAAATACCAAGAATTGCTAAACTAAGAGCCATAAGACCTTTTTCTTGTAACTCTCCACCAACTTTAGGACCAACCATATCTACTCTTCTTACTTTAAATTCACCTGTTGGTTTTAAAATACTTGTAATATGATCCCCAATATCAGTTCCTAATTCACTTGAACTTGTAGCAAATTTAACGATAACTTCCTCTTTTGATCCAAAATTAGTTACAGTTGCATTTGCATATTGTTTATGTTGTTTTAAAATATCTCTTATTTTATTTACTGGTGCTGTTTGATTATATTTAATCTGTACAATTGTACCACCTGCAAAATCAATACCAAAATTTAATCCTTTTGTAAAAATCAATACCAATGAAGCTACAACTAAAAATATCGATAAAGATAAAAACTTTAATCTTTGTTCCATAAAATGGTAAATAGTGTTCGATTTAAAAAATTCCATTATGCTACTCCAAACCATTTTTTAATATTTTTATCTTTGGTAATCTTTGGCATCAATGCTTCATACATACCATGAGTACCTAAAATTGCTGTTAACATAGAAGCTAAAATACCTATACTCATAGTAACTGCAAATCCTTTAATAGGTCCAGTTCCATAAGCATATAAAATAACAGATACCAATAATGTAGTAATATTAGCATCTAAAATTGCACTCATAGCATTACTATAACCATCTTCAATAGCTTTTGCAACACTTTTACCACTTTTTAACAATTCTCTTATTCTTTCATTAATAATAACATTTGCATCAACTGCCATACCAACAGTCAAAACAATCCCCGCCATACCTGGAAGTGTTAAAGTAGCTCCAAACATAGCCATAATAGAAATAATAATAAATATATTTGTAATCAAAGCAATATTAGCAATAATTCCTGCAATTCTATAATAAACTATCATAAAAGCAAATACAAGTACAAAACCACTCATTAAGGCAAACATAGATGCTTTAATACTATCTGCTCCTAAACTTGGACCTACACTTCTTTTTTCTAACATAACAACAGGTGCAAGTAAAGCTCCACTTCGTAATGCAATAGCAACATTTCCAGCTTCTTCTACACTAAATCCACCACTGATTTGTCCACTTCCTCCACCAATTCTCTCTCGTATAACTGGTGCAGAAAATACTTTTCCATCCAAAACAACAGCAAGTCTTTTCCCAACATTTTTACCTGTAAAATCACCAAAAACTTTACCACCAAAACTTGTTAAAGTAAAATTAATAATTGCTTGATTATTTTTATCAAAAGCAACTCTTGCATCAGATACTTGAGAACCGTTTAAAATAGGAATTTGATGAACAAGATATTTTTTATTTGGTTCAGATACATCATCCAAAATAAGATCTCCAACATCTTTTGCATCTTCAACACTCATAGTATAAACTTGATCAGCTTTTTTCTCATCTATTGCCATAAGTTCAAGATTTGCAGGTTTTGCAATAAGTTCTCTGGCATTTTTTTCTTGAGCTGCTGTTTTAATACCTGGAAGTTCCACTACGATATCAGTTTTTCCTTGTCTTGCAACAGTAGGCTCAGCTAATCCAAATTGATCAAGTCTATTTCTTATAGTTTCAACAGCTTGAGTTACAGCCATATCTTTTATAATTTTTTCTTGAATTTTAGTAAACTTAATATTATATTCTAAAGTATCTGTTTTTGTAATCTTCAACCCCTGAATATCTGATAACATTTTATCCATATTTTTTTCTTCTGCATCATCAAGCAATACAAAACTTAAACTATCTGGATTAATTGTTAAATTTTCAATTAAAATATCATTATTATCTGCATAATATTGCACTGTTGCAGCTAATGATTTTATTTTAGATTCTATAGCTTTTTGTGTTTTAACCCCAAGAAGCATATGTAATCCACCTTGCAAATCAAGTCCAAGAGATATTTTTTTACCACTACCACTTTGTGTAAATGATGGCATAGAAAAAATAATACCAAATAATGTAGCAATAATAAATACCACTAATCTATAATTTAAAAACTTCAATTTTATATCCCTAAATTTATTTTTCTAATTTACTAGAAACAAATGTTTTTGCAAGTCTTGCTTTACTTCCATCAATTTGTTTAACTGTAAAAAATTCTTCTTCAACTTTTTCAATTTCTACTATTAAGCCACCACTTGTTATAATTGTATCACCTTTAGATAAAGCATCTAGCATATCCTTATGTGCTTTTTGTTGTTTTTGTTGAGGCCTAATAATTAAAAAATAAAATATTGCAAATAATACAATAAGAGGTAAAAATGACCCGAATAGATCTCCTTGAGTTGCCATGTTAGTTCCTTTTGTTACAAAATATAATTGTGAAGATTATAACAAAAGATTTATAATAAATGGCTTTAGTATTGCTGTTTTATTTAGTGCTTTTATATATCTTGATTATTTTGGAATCCAAAATAAATTTTTAAATACCATTTTTGTAACTGTTGCTTTTATATTATTATTAAAATCACATAAAAAATCTGTTTTTTTTGCAGGATTTTTTATAGGAATACTTTGGTTTTGGTGGATTGGCAAAAGTTTTGTATATTATCATTTATCATATTTAATACCATTTGTTATTATAGGTATTGGACTTATTTATGGTTTACTTTTTTATTTAACTGCTATTTTTAAAAATATATTTATAAGAACTTTTTTTCTAATAGCTTTAAACTTTATAGAACCATTTGGATTCAATTGGTTTAAACTTGAACTACCATTTCAAAATACATATTTTATACAACAAAAAAATCACCCTATAAAAAAACCAAATTTAAAAATATATCTTCCTCAATATAAAATCGATCAAAATATAAAATGGGATAGAAAATATTTAGATAAGATTTTAAAATATAATTTTTCAATCATACAAAAAGCTATTGAAAACAAATATGATATAGTAATATTACCTGAAACTGCTTTTCCACTTGCACTAAATAAAAATAAAAATTTAATAGAAATTTTAAAATATTTTTCAACAAAAATCACTATTATCACAGGTGGTTTAAATCTACAAAATAATTTATACAATAACTCTACATATTTATTTAATAATAATAAAATAAAAATAGCAAATAAAGTTGTTCTTGTTCCATTTGGAGAAGCAATACCATTACCATCAATTTTAAGAACTTGGATAAATAAAATTTTCTTTGATGGTGCTCCTGATTATATACCAGCTAAAACTGCAACTACTTTTGAAATAAAAGGGATAAAATTTAGAAATGCAATATGTTATGAAGCTACTACAGATAAAATTTATAAAAATTTAGATACAAATTATGTTATTGCTATATCAAACAATGCTTGGTTTATGCCATCTATTGAAGCAACACTTCAAAAATTACTTTTACAATACTATGCAAGAAAATACAATTTAATGATATTTCATAGTACAAATATGTCACAAAGTTCTATAATTTATTGATTGTTATCAATATCATCTAAAATCAACGAATCAACAATTTGATTTTTAAATTTTGCATCTTCTAATTGTTGTCTTAAAAATTTATTTTCCTCTTTTAAAGAATTATAATGTGAATAAAGCCTATTTATATCTTTACTTATATAATATATATTATTTCTAAGATAAATTTTTGGTATAGTCAAAGCTAATACAACAAATAAAATACCAAATACAATTAAAATAGAATTTTTAGCTGTAAAATGCCATTTTTTAGTCAAACTTAAACACCCTCATTTTTGAACTTCTACTTCTTGGATTTTGTTTAATCTCTGTATATGTTGGGATAATTGGTTTTTTAGTTAAAATCTTACCTTTTTTATTATTATTACCACATTCACATCTTATAGTATGTGGTGGGCATATACAGTTTTTACTCCATTTTTTAAAATAATTTTTAACAATCCTATCTTCTAAAGAATGAAATGAAATAATTGCAACAATACAATTATGCAAATCACTTTGTTCTATACTTTTAAATAACTCTTCTAAAACTTCAAGTTCTTTATTTACTTCAATTCTAATAGCTTGAAATGGTAAAGTTGCAGGGTGCAATTTACCTTTGTATAAATTTTTTTCCAATAAAGAAGATAACTCTTTTGCACTACTAAAAGGTCTATTTTGAACAATTAAAGATGCAACTTTTTTATATTCATTCACTTCCCCATACTCTTTAAAAATATATTCTAATTGATTTAAAGAATACTCATTTACAACAACTTTTGCATCTAAATCTTGAGTTTGATCCATTCTCATATCTAATATATCACTATGAAAACCAAAACCTCTATCTTGCTTATCTAATTGCAATGATGATACTCCAATATCAGCTAAAATACCTGTGATATTTTTATTTTTAAAAGTTTTAATAACATCTTTAAAATTACCTTTATTAAAAATAACCCTTGAAGAAAATTCTTTTAATCTATTTTTAGAAAACTCCAAAGCTTCATCATCTTGATCATTTGCTATAAGTTTAATATTTGGATTTGATTGTAATATACCTAAACTATGTCCACCATAACCCAAAGTACAATCTATAATATATCCATCTTCAATCTTTGAAAAAGTATCTATAACTTCATTGTACAATACAGGTATATGTGGAATTATATCAGACATTTTAAAACTCTATTCTAACTTGTGTTTGCCCAGAAGTTCCAAACTCTTCATCAATTTGTTGTGCAATCTCTTGAAAATTGATATTCTCAATAGTTGTCAAACTTTTTAAAATTTGTTTTTTACCATTGACTAATTCTTTTGATTTTATACCATGTGAAATTGATAAACTAGCTTCCACAAAAGCAGATAATTTATCACATTGTTTTAGTGCTAATCCATCTATTGCACTATATTTATCATCATTATACTGCCCTATTCCATCAGTTACAACTTCTATTTTACCATTTTTAATAATTTTATCTAAAAATTCATCTTTAGTGCCATTGTACAACCCAAGTAAATATGCAAATTCATCTTTTATCTCAAAAGGAACATTTGGTAAAATTTTATCTTCCATTTGAATAATCTCATATTCTGCAATAATATCAGCAAGTTCATTCACACTATATTTTACAGGACTTATAATATCTCTTGTAAGTGCCTCTGGTAGATCATGAAAAAGTGCTGTAAAAAAATTATTTTGCAATCTTTTATCACAAGCATTTACAGACAAAGAATAAAAATATCCAAAAATAGCAACAGTAAGCATATGCCCCAATACAGAAGTTTCAGGGATTCTTGGAGTTTGAGCCCACCTTTTTTGAAATCTTAATCTTCCACTTAAATCAATAATTTTAGAGAGCTTTTTATTTAAAGCTATTTTTCTCACACCTATTAATTCATAATAATCTTCTATCTCTTCATCAACTGCTTTTTTAACTTCTTCAATATCATTTAGAAACTGACTTGTTTGATATACTATACCAAATTCCCATTTTGTAGATAAATATGAAGCTGCTTTTAAAATAAATCGTTCTTTTTTATAAGTTGTTTCATCTGTTAGATAATTTGAAAATTTATTAAAAAAATTACCATTATCTATCTCTTTTAATCCACATTCCAACTTAGATAAAACCCATTTATTTATCTCTTCACCTTTTTGTTGCAATGCTTTTCTAAAAACATCAGGTCTAATATCAGTTACTACAACTCTTCTTAAAAATTCAAAAATACCAGCTTCTATAAGATGTGTATAATTTACATCTTTTTCAAGTTTTGCTATAAAATAAGCTATAATAAATTTATGTGCTTGTTTATCAAGCTCCACTAAATCAACCATTCGTGGATAATCATTCCACCTTTGTATAGATGCTGCACTAAAAATATATTCTATTATTTTTGGATTAATCATTGATTTTTTTCTCTATATCTTCAATTGCTTCTTCAACAGTATGTTCTATAGTTTCTAAATCCTCTTCTAAAACTTCTTGAATAGGTTGATCACCTTTGGCAATCAAATATTTACCATACATCATAGCTATTACAACTGAAAATGTTACTACATAAGCAACCCAATCACTAGGTGGTGTTTTCATTTTAAACTCCTTTGTGTCATTTTATCTAATTTTACCTAAGTTTTTTTATTGTTTGATTATTAATTTTATATAAATTAGAAGCAGTAGTTTCATAAAAATCATTTTTTGTATAAATTATTATATCACTTTTATCTTGTGCTAGTTGTAAATCAAATTTTTTATTTGTTAAATTTGCAGATGTTGAGTATATCACTTTAAATTTTTGTATAAAATCATAATGAACAGTTGCATCATCTACAACTCTAAAACTTTGTTGATTTGGGTATATAAAAGTTGTTTTTTTACTTCTTCTTACTTTTGATTTGAATTTATTTGGAATTCTTGTAAAAGATTTTAAAGTATCAAAAGAATTAACTTCTCTTAATACTTTTTGTTCTATATCTCTATTTTTAATACTATTTAATTTTTTATAATCTTCACATAAAAAACCAACAGTAGTATCAGTTTGGGCAAGATATATTTTATTCAAGAAAATCCTGTATTGATTTTGGTAATAATGTATTGTTTTGTTGCTCTTTGATAGCTTCTATAGAAGCTAAAGCACCTGCCACTGTTGTTACATACGGAACATTCATTCTTAATACTGTTCTTCTGATTTGAATCCCATCATCTACACTTGATTCTTGTCCATCACTTGTATTTATAGCCATAACAATCTCTTCATTCATAAGACTATCTGTGATATTTGGTCTTCCTTCACTCACTTTCAAAACTTTTTCACATTTGATATTTGCTTCATCTATAACTTTAAAAGTTCCACCTGTTGCAACTATATCAAATCCAAGTTCTACAAGCCCTGAAGCTATTTGTGGTGCAAAACCTTTATCTAAATTTGCCAAAGATATAAATACTTTACCACCTTTTGTTGGTAAAAAGTTTTTAGCTCCATCTTGTGCTTTTGCAAATGCTTTTCCAAAATTATCACTTATACCCATAACTTCACCAGTTGATTTCATTTCAGGTGATAAAATCAAATCTGCACCACTTAATTTATTAAATGGAAATACTGCTTCTTTAACAGCTACATGATTTTTTAGTTTTGGTAAGAGTAAATTTGAAGAATTATCACTAATATCCACAATCTTACCATCTTGATCATACTCTTTTAAAGCATCTCTTAAAGATTCTCCCCACATAACTCTTGTAGCAACTTTTGCCATAGGGATACCTGTAGCCTTAGATACAAAAGGAACTGTTCTACTTGCTCTTGGATTTACCTCTATTAGATAAATTTTACCTTGATGGATAGCATATTGAGTATTCATAAGCCCTTTTACACCAAGTTCGATTGCCATAATTTTTGTTTTTTCTTCAACCTCTTTTAAAATAGCTTCATCTAAAGATATTGGAGGTAAAGAACAAGCACTATCACCACTGTGAATCCCTGCTTCTTCAATATGTTGCATAATACCACCAATATAAACATCTTTTCCATCAGTTATACAATCAACATCAAGTTCTATGGCTCTATCTAAAAATTTATCTATTAACACTGGTGCATCATTACTTACACTAACTGCTTCATCCATATACTGTTTTAGTTCATCATCACTATAAACAATCTTCATACCTCTACCACCAAGGACAAAAGAAGGTCTTACAAGCACAGGATATGTAACCTTATTTGCTATTTCTAAAGCTTCATCTAAAGTTACAGCTGTTCCATTATCTGGTTGTAAAAGTCCAGCTTTTTGAACAAAAGTTGAAAATTTTTCTCTATCTTCTGCTAAATCAATAACTTCTGCAGTAGTTCCTATGATTTTTCCACCAAAATTATGAATTGCATTTGCAAGTTTTAATGGAGTTTGCCCTCCAAAATGAACAATAATACCATCTGGATTTTCAGTTTCTATGACATTTCTTACATGTTCAAAATCAATAGGCTCAAAATACAACACATCACTGGTATCATAATCAGTTGATACTGTTTCTGGATTACAGTTATACATAATAGTTTCAATACCCATCTCATTTAAAGCAAAACTTGCATGACAACAACAATAATCAAACTCTATCCCTTGCCCTATTCTATTTGGACCACCACCAATAATTAAAACTTTTTTAGATTTATCATCTGTCTTAGCACTAAATTTATCATCTAAAGCAGGAGTTATACTTGTAGTTGAGTACAAATATGGAGTAAGTGCTTTAAATTCAGCTGCACAAGTATCTACTTCATTGTAAACTAAATTTACATTTAAAGTTTTTCTTGCTTTATAAACTTCCTCTTCAGAACAATTAATTAAAAGAGAAATCATTTTATCACTAAAACCTGCTACCTTGACTTCTCTTAGTAACTCTTCATTATTTAATAAATTTGCTTTTTCATTAATAATTTTTTGTTCTAAATTATAAATACCTCTAAATTGAGATAAGAACCAAGGATCAATAGCACATAAATCAAAAACTTCTTCATCACTTAAACCCTCTCTATATCCATCCATAAGATATAAAAGTCTATTTTCATTTGGTCTTCTAATTTCTTTTTTAATAATACTCATATCACTACAGATATGATTAAATCCATATAATCCTGTTTCAAGTGAACAAAGTGCTTTTTGGATCGATTCTTTAAAAGTTCTACCCATAGACATAACTTCCCCAACAGATTTCATAGAAGTTGTAAGAGTTGAATCTGCATTTGGAAATTTTTCAAAAGTAAATCTTGGTATTTTAGTAACAACATAATCAATAACAGGCTCAAAAGAAGCTGTAGTTCCAGTGATGTCATTTTGAATCTCATCAAGTGTAAATCCAACTGCAAGCAAAGTTGCTACTTTTGCTATAGGATATCCTGTAGCTTTAGAAGCAAGTGCTGAACTTCTACTTACTCTTGGATTCATTTCAATTACAATCATTCTCCCTGTTTTTGGATCTATAGAAAATTGAACATTACTTCCACCAGTATCTACTCCAATTTCTCTTAAAATCGCAAAAGAAGCATTTCTCATATTTTGGTATTCTTTATCGGTTAAAGTTAAAGCTGGTGCTACAGTGATACTATCTCCTGTATGAACTCCCATAGGATCAAGATTTTCAATAGAACATACTATGATACAGTTATCTTTGTTATCTCGGATAACTTCCATCTCATATTCTTTCCAACCTAACATAGATTCCATAATCTCTATTTCGCTTATAGGACTTGCAGATAATCCAGCAGCGGCTAAAGTTTTGAACTCTTCCATATTATAAGCAACTCCACTTCCACCACCAGCAAGTGTAAATGAAGCACGACTTATTACAGGAAAACCTATCTCTTTTGCAACTTCAATAGCTTCTTCTAAAGTATAAGCATTTTTACTTTTTGGTAAATCCATACCAATTTTTACCATAGCATCATTAAAAAGTTGTCTATCTTCCCCTTTTTTGATAGCTTCTGGATTTGCCCCTAAAAATTCTACACCTTCTAACATACCTTTATCATACATAGATGTAGCAACATTTAGTGCTGTTTGCCCACCCATAGTTGGCAAAATAGCATCAATATTTTCCATCTCAATAATTTTTGAAATAATCTCTTCAGTAATAGGTTCTATATAAGTTTTATCAGCAAACTGTGGATCAGTCATAATTGTTGCAGGATTTGAGTTAATTAGAACAACTCTATATCCAAGTTCTTTTAGTGTTTTAGTAGCTTGTGTCCCACTATAATCAAACTCACAAGCTTGACCAATAACAATAGGACCCGAACCAATTAATAATATATTATGTATATCTTCTCTTTTTGCCATTTAAGTTCCTTAAAATTAACTATAAAAAATTTAAAGATTATAACAAAAAAATACTTAAAGTGAGTTTTATTTAGATTCTATATATCCAGCTTTGATAGCTTCTTCTTCAATTTTATTTTTTAATAGATCAAGTCGCCATTTATGTCTTGTAGCGAACTCTTCTATCTCTTTTTCTCTCTCTTCTGGTGTACAAAATTGATAAAGTCGCTTCATAAATAATTTTGGTATTTGTATAGCTATTAGTTGAAAATAATTTTCTTTACAACTTCTTGAGCAAAAAGCCTTACTCATAGCAATCTTTTTTTTACAAAATGGGCAATGTGACATCTGTATTCTTCCTTTATTTTATTGGACAAATTTTATAGTATTGTGCATCAGTAACATCATAAATATATTTAGGATCTTTTTCATGTAAGGCAATTATATTAACATAAATATCATCATGATAAACCCAACCTTCATTGGAATCTTTTATCTCTTCACTAACAAACATCTCAACAAGTTGTTCTTTAGATACAATTTTTTCTTCCATTATAGTTCCCAAATAAAAATACTACCTTTTTTTATCATTATATCTAAAAAAAAACTTTTTGTCAAAAATGAAAATTATAACCGAAAAATCGGTTATAATTTTATATCATATCAACATGAATATCATCATCCATAAATAATTTTGCTGTAGGATCTGAATCACATGTATATTCCCAGAAATCACCATCTTGACCATCAACTTTAACAGTATCATCAGATTTAATCCATTCATCACTACTTGCAAGTTCTACTTTATCTCCATCATCACCTACAAATACAAGATCATTTGAATCATCTGTTAATTCTACAACATCTTGTAAATCAACATTAACAGTTGTATCTGCATTATCTGACATATCCACAACTTCAATATCACAAACTTTGGCTGCAACACTATCAAAATCAAGAGTACTCTCTTCTGTCATTAATGTATCTGCACCTGAATCACTATGCATAAATGAGAATTCATCTGTTGCAGTAACTGTAGAAGTATCACCACTATCTGTTGTAGAAGTTACACTTGAAGTAATACCATGTAAATCACTTTGATCAATTGGAGTATCTGAGCTTAATGTCACTGATGCTGTACCATCACTACCAACTGGGATAGAACAACTTCCATCATGAACAGCTATTTCATTACCATCAGCATCTAAAACAGTTGCACCATGTGGGATATGATCAATTTTAATATCACTTAATGTATCAGTACTATCTGTATCTGATAAATGTGCATTTAAATTTAATCCATATTCATAAGATGTAGAAGATACATCATGTTCTACATTTGCACTCACTCCATTTATACTAAAGTCACTTGAAGTTGCTGTAACTTTCATATTAGCAAATTCAGTATCAGAATGAATTGAACAACTACCATCAGCATTTAAGTCATTTGCAGTAACAGTATGAGTTCCTACATGATTACCATTAGCATCATATAATTCAACTGTTGCTTTATCTGCTGCATCAGATGACCACCAACCATTACTTCCAGCATCAAAATTATTAAATGATATAGTTGCACTATGTGTATTACCTCCAAAATCATATGTTACAGAATCATCAGGAGTAGAATTAAATAAACTTTGATGACCTTCACTCATATTATGAGCTGTATTATCTATAAATGTACTTTGAACTGTTGAAGTTGTTGCTATAGTAGTTGCTGCTGCAATATCAAAATTTAATTCTGGTTCATCTGCAAGTAAATCAAAAGTTGCATTCTCTGCATTGTTATGATGAGCTGAATTTCCTGGAGCATCTTGATCTCCATTTCCAAAACCATTATTATTATGATGACCATTATTACCAAATGACATTTCTTGACCTTGATTTTCTTGATCATTACTATTATTTTCCATTGTAGAATCATTATCAGCTACACATGCATGAGCTGTACCATGTAATACTACAGCATCATTTACACTTGAAATTTCAACTTTTAATTGTTCTGTTCCTTCTGCTTCTGAATCATCTTTTATAGTAAATGTAATATTATCAGTAACTACTCCACCTACAGGTAATGTTTGTTCTACACCATTTGTAAAGAAATTTTCTATATCTGATTGATCTGTTAATACTACTTCATTACCATTACTATCAGTATATTTAATTTGTTCAATATCATTTGCATCTATTTGACTATCTTCACTTACTTTAAATAATACTGTAGTTTCTTCACCATCAAATATTTGCATCATATGTTCTGGCATTGGTTGAGCTGTAATTGCAAAAGAAACAGTATTATTAGAAGTACCTTCATCTGCTGTTGGATCAGTTGGAATAACTTCAACAAAATCACCCATATCACATGAACCACCAGAAACAACTTTAAATCCATCCTCAGATACTGTTATTTCATTACCTGCTTCATCTGTTGCTGTAACACTTGCAGTATAATCACCATTATTTAATTCATTAGGAGTTTCTACAGAATAATTTCCATTATCATCTACAGAAGTTGTAAATGTTTGAACTTCATTACCATCAGCATCTTTAATTGTAATTGTTACTTCATCTATATCTGAATCTGCTGTTCCTGAAATAGTTGGTGTATTATCATCTGTATCTTTAACATCATCAATAGTTGCATTAACAGTTGTATCGATTGTTACATCTTGAGTAGTTGATGTTGTATTACCAGCTTCATCTGTTGCAGTGATTGTTAATGTTTGACTTCCATCACTTAACTCACTAGTTGTGATTGAATAATCTC
>Ga0256828_1001918_pt1 | contig 12727 bp, 13 predicted proteins | sample CV88metaG_FD_185993 | JGI IMG/M metagenome (GOLD analysis project Ga0256828, IMG submission 185993) | Hydrothermal vent microbial communities from East Pacific Rise, Pacific Ocean - CV88 | ecosystem: Environmental > Aquatic > Marine > Hydrothermal vents | place: Pacific Ocean: East Pacific Rise... | reverse complement strand
AATATGATGATAATATTTTTTCATTAATCTCAATATCTATTAAATTTACTACTAATTGTGGAAATAGTAATTTAAACTTTTTTAATAGTAATGTCTTAGCTTTATTGCTTAATGTATAATAGTAAATATTAATGTCCAGATAGATAGGGGCAATATCTTTATTTATAATATCTTCTTTATGTTTAAATAGATATAATCCATTAATCTCTTCTACTATTAATGTAATAAAACTATTTAATAGTACATTTGAATTTCTTAAACTATAAAGAGTTCTAAATGTCTTAATGTTCAGAATTGTTGAACAATCCATTTTTCTATCTAAATACTCGTTGTTGTCTTTAAAAAAAGATTTTACTATTGGATACCTAGTATCCAATAGTGCATCTATATCACAGTAAATTTTCCTCATCTTCTTCTAACTCCATTTGTTTTTTAATTCTTTTTTCAACTTCTATAATGAATTTACAAGATTCCACAATCTTATGAATTTCTACAAAATTCATTGTTAAGAAGTCATTGAACGTATATTTGGTATGTTTATATATATCTAAAGATTTATATAATACCAAATATTCGTAGTGTGTGTAGTCTAACCAAGATGTAATCTCGCTAACCACCACAGATACAGGAATAATAGGAGCAAAGTCATTATCACTCTTATCCCACTCGAAAGAATCCAAAAATAGGTATCTTTTCAAATTTTTGATATCTATTTTAGATAATCTTCGATTAGATGATAAAAATCTGTTAAGTGGTTGCATGGCTTTGGAATTATAATCTATACTAATATCGCCATATTCGTTTTTAGTATAGATAGCATAAATGATTGGATTTATATACTCCGTATTAATAATGGGGTGTTGTTTAAATTCACCCTCTTTTATAACATAATACGGAGATTTGTAAAAACCTCTAAAGCATTTAACTCTATCAATTCTAGTTTATCTATTTTATCAACACCATTAGTTGTCTTTTTACAGTTAGGGCATTTATATGTTGGTGTTGCCACATAGGAAATCTTTTCTGTTTGAATAGTATTTACAATATCATTGATTAAATTTACACTGATATCTTCCTCTTCTATTAGATTTTCTAGTGTATTGAAAATATCTTCACCATCTTCAATTATCCCACTATCTTCAATTTCAATTTTAGATATGAAATGTTCATATTTGTTAACAATAAGTAACTCTATGAATTTGTTTATTTTCTCTTTTCTTTCCTTCTCATTATCTAACAACATAACAGAATCATCTATTAAGTCTAATAACCTATTTATGAAAGATGACCCTGATGTTAAATATCTATTTACACTACAAAATGAAAGAGTGAATGTTAAACTCCCATATACAAACTCTTTATCCATTAAATAAGATGCATCTATTTTACTCTCCTTTAACTCTTCTAGTGTTATAGATTTAGGTTTTGTTTTTTTCAATAATCTATTCCCTAATTCAGTTATTTTTGATTCATCAACATATAACATCTCTCTAGGGTATAATAGACCTTTTACAGTGTGTTTACATATTACATCTGTTTTATCGTCATTCAGTGTCATCTTATTACTACAAGTAATAAGCGTATCTACTCCCTTAGGATGAATAGCGGAAGCTAAATATGCTAAAATACTTGTTAAATCTCTAGCGTCAATATAATCAAATATATCTTCATTGTCAGGTATATCTAATGTATAAGACTTCAATTTAGTCTTTAAAAAATCCACTATTGTTTTATAGTAAACTACACTATCGTGAGAAAAGATAAGTCCTAATGATTCAGAACAATAATCTGTTAACTCTGTAATTATAGTTTCGTTTAGTTTAATCTTTTCTGCTGGAGAAAAAGCATATAACGATATAGAAAAGTGTGAATGTGGTAATGGTATAATTACATCTCTTTCAAGGTTTAAGCTTTGTCTAACAGCAACAATAGCTTTATGTCCTTTTAATACTGTTCCGTGTTTAACTTTCACACTACTATTTTTTATTCGACAATTACCATCATTTACGCCATCTACTTTATTATCATACACCATTGCTCTTTGCATAGATTCTGTACCTAATGCAACGGCAAACTCTGATTTACTATCAATGGCTTCTTTTTCTACCCAACTAATCTCTTTATAAACAGGTTCATCACCATTATAACCAACTAAATGTTTTATATTTTTTGGTATTTTATCAAATTGGTCAGCTTTCCTATTAAACTCTTCAACAGTTAATGTTGGTAAGACAAACTTACCGTACACATTTTCTATTGTTAATTTAGTTTCTTTTTTATTTCTAATCATTTTATTACTCCATATCCATATCATTTGTTATTATCATATTTATATCGTGAAATATATTTTTTGCATTGAGTGTATCTTCACTTAGTGTAAAGAATATTGATGTTGGGTCAATTAATGTAGAATCATCATCATTCTTAATATTAGGTATAACTGATTTCAATTGATTTAAAGAAAATTCTATTCTCTCTTTAGTAAATACTAAGTTTTTTAAAATTGAGATTAGGTGATTTCTTTTATCTTCCATAATTTTTAGGACTTGGTCTTCATACTCTTTTAAATTTATGCCGTTGATTACATTATTTAAAAATGCCTCCTGATTGTTAATAGTTGTTAATAGTTCAGAAGTTTCTTCTAACACTTTTTCCATTTCGGTTTTGAAATCATAATTTTCAATATCCTCTTTTCTTATCATATTCATTAATTTTTTTTCCTTCTTTTTTGCGTATGTTTCTTGGTTTCTTCTTATTTTTCTTAACGACATCTTAATCCTTTTTCTTGTTTTATTTTTCATATATAATGTAGACATTCATTTTTTCTATTGAAATTAAAGCTAATAAAGGATATGTATGTTAGAAGAGTTTTTAAATTATAAATTGATTAACCCAATATCATATGAGCTGTTTGATAATATTGAAAGTTTATTCTTGGAATATGAATACGATGATTATATGGATGAAATAGAAGATATTCTAAACGATAAGTATGAAGGGGACTCTATTCAATCAGAGTTACTTAGTATATATGATAGGCATTTAGATATAATTTTAAATAGTTTTGGAATTCATATTGATAATCAAATGCGTTTCAAGATTGATATTTTAGAAGCTATGCAAGTTTTATGTAATTTAGATAAAGACCTGGCTATGGAGCTATTAGAAAATAGTGATAATAAACAGACTGTTACTGAAGTTTTTGAATATCTAGTTGAAGATTATCTAAAGACAGATTTTTCTATATTTGATTTAAATGGTGTAATTGTTACTAATGATACTATAGAGATGTTGAAGACTGTTTTAAAGAACAATGATTTAGATGTAGATGACCTACATAGATTTTCGCGATATGGTGTGATGAAAAATAAATGTTTAAAATATTATAAGTATGATAGTATTGAGATATTAATTACAAATTTAATGGATTTAAGTTTAGATAATGAAGATAAGTTAATGTTCTTAAAAGGATTAAATTATACAATTGATGAAATCCTAGCCAATGTAGTTACTATATATTTGTTTATGGATAATTTGCCATTAGATATGTATAGAGTTATAATAGAAGAACATTTAAAATATGATGTTCAAGAACAGGTATTAAATGCTTTAAGTAGTGAGATAGAAAGGTTTAAGTAATGGATGAGTTTTTGAATTACTGTTTATCAATAGGTGAGTTTTTAAATACAAAGTTCTTTAAGAGTATGTTTGCAAAAACAGAGAATGAGATAATAAAGACAGATGGTAAAAAATATATTGTTAATGTTAATGGTAGAACATTTGAGTTTGATACTGATATTAATAAACCTCTACTAAATCAAGATATTGAGTTTACATTAAAAAAAGGACTATTTACTGGAGTAAATAAAGATATTAAAACTACAATAGGTATCGCAATATGTAATTATGTATTTTTCGAGTATGCATTAGAAGGAATATTTGATGTGTATATTAACGAAGAGTTTACATATCCAGATATAGAAGATAAGTATATACTACCAAATAAAGATTTCGTCACTGTTAGGAGATTTAAAAGGTGTGGTGTTGGTTGTATATATCTAATTGATATGGCTGATATTTTTGTAATTAGTTCAACATTAAAAACAACAGCAAAGCCAAAATGGCTTGATTCTTTTAAGAAACAAACAATAAAAGAATTAGAAGATAAATATGGTAAGGATGCATTAAAAGACAAGCATGTTTACTTGCAATATGAAAAAATGGTAATGGATAAATATCACGAATATCTTAAAGATGACCCAACATATATGATAACAACAGATAATAAGATTATAGGTTCATCTCTTAGAAAGAAATTTGTGTCAGTTGGTGTGTTAGATACAGTAGACCCAGATAATAGGACGGGTATTATTGCTTCTTCTCTTAAAGATGGTCTTCCTAAAGATAAGGAAGAGTTAGCTATAATTATAAATAATCTAATAAATGGTTCATATGAACGTGGTATATCCACTAAAGATTCTGGGTATTTATCTAAAATAATTACTAGAGTAATGTTTTCATATAGAATTATTGAAAAAGATTGCGGTACAACAAAAGGATGTCTATTGAGAATAACCAAGAAAAATTCAAAATCATTTATTGGTATGTTCTATATAGAAAAAAATAAAACAAATGAAATAACAAAGGATAATATTAGTTCACTAATAGGTAAAGTTTTAAATGTTAGAGTGCAACATAATTGTCAAAGTAAAGGTGCTACATTTTGTAGCGTATGTTCGGGTAAAGAGTTGAGTAGGGTAGAATATGGTGTTGTTTTATTAGCGTCAGAAACAGGTGGTATGGCATTAAAACATAATCTTTCAAAATTCCACGTTACCAATTATAAACTAATTGATATTGATATTGATGATTTAATCTATTAATACTACTTGTATGAAATATAAGATAAGGATAAAAAATGGATATATATGATATGGTAGAACAAGCTGGTAAGCAAACTATTGAAGAAAATAAACAACCAGTTAAACAAACAAATACATATGATAAACAAGATAAAGTTTATCTTGCTAAAGATTTAGATGTTGCTTCTTTAAAGAGAGGTACAAAAAGATTTGGAGTTGTTTCTGAAAAAGATGTTGAGATACCTGAGAATGTTAGAGATACTCTAAAATCTATCGCAATGTCATTAGCAGAAAAGGGGTTCGTTCTTAGAGCTGAAGCAAGTGATAGGAATCCTTTAGAACAAATCATTTTTCCAACTTTTGCTTTTAAAGAGATATTTTTACCTAGTGCAGGTATTAATAAATTAGTTACTCCAATATTAAAGAAACCGTCAGATGCCGCGTTTAGTTATGCTGCTTGGTTATTTTGTACAATTACTGGTGATAGAGCGAAAGACACTAATGGTAAACCTATGGAAGCTATTGATAAGTTTAATTCATACGCTTATATGTATAAAGCATTCAAAGCCAGAGCTATGCATATATATCTTGGTGAGAATTTAAATGAACCTGTCGACTTTATGATTATCTACACACCTTGTGGAACAACTGAACCGAAAAGAGATGATTGGCAGAATTTAGGTTGGGAACCAGCGAGGGTGATAAAAGATTGTCGTGATGATAGACTGAACATTAAGGTGTACAATCTCGGTAGTGAAGAAAGTACTAATGAATTATTAGAAGCAATCAAAGTGATGTAAAAAGGAGAATCAATGGCAAGAACAGAAACAAGAAAACAAAAACAAGAAAGACTTAAACAAGAGAGATTGGAAAGAGAAAGACAAGAAGAGTTAGAAAAACAAAACATAGACGAAAGTCTCGATGGTGAAGATAACACTAACGAGAATACTCAAACACCAACTGAAACAATTCCAAATAGTGAAAATATTGATGTGTCATCGGAACCAACAAAAGATGAAACACCTAAACCATCTAAACTATTTGATAAGTATCAAGTTGATAAATATATTGATACATTTAAAGAGGCAATTAAGTCTTCTGGTGGTGATTTGAACAATGAAAAAGGTGTGGCTTCAGCATTTGCGTTTATATATACTATAAACGCAATTATTTCAAAAATGGATGAGCCAACTAATGAGGTTAAACATCTCATTAAGAGAGTTGGTGAAATTGATGAGTTTAACATCAATACGGTTGGTAGTTGTCACGCTAAGTGGACAAATACAGCAGATTCATTAAACGCATATATAGGACTATTCTCGGTTCTATTTGCAATACGCGATAATTTAAAGATGACTGAGTATGGTGTTAAAATACAATTTAAACATGAATATACCAAGTTAGGTGAGGTACTATCAAATTTTGTTCCAAAAAAGAAGTTTAATTTTTAAAAGATTGGGTAGGCATTTGTCTACCTATTCTTTTTTTGATATTTCCAAATTGGAGTTAAAAATGAAATTAGAAGAATTAATAAAAAAGCATTTTACATTTAAAGTGACACCCGACTTAGTAAAAAGAATTGCTAAATATAAATTGGCTATTATGAGTAAAAACCAAGATAATCTCGAGTATTTCTCCTCGTTTTATTTTGGAGTTCATGCAATCAGATTTACCGATGAAGATAGAGAAAATTTCTATATGTTGTTAGATATAGAGCCTAGTGAGTTGAAAAAAGATATACTAACTTTAGATGGGGTTAAAAGTAGTTGGAATGTTATTGTCGACCCATTTAATTTTACTTGTGCTGTTGTTCAGAGATTTATAATTGAAAGTGGTTTAAAATATAAATCACAACAGGAAGTATTTGTGGATAATGGTATCATATGTGAGTTTAAAATGATAACATCAATGTATTCGCAATATTTTTCATTTCAAGTTGATGAAGATTTAGCAACATTAGTTTATGAGAAAATGAGTAAAAAGTTTATTATAAAGAGATTAGGTTCTAACTATAAGGTATTGGAATATTTTGCCGAAAGTAGATTTGAAGATAAAGATAAACATAAATTGTTAACAAGTAATAAAGTCGATAAGTTCACATATTATATATCAAACTTACATACCACAGTAAAAAGTTCGGTGTTGGAACAATATAGTTTATTAGTTAAAGTAAAAGAAGAAGAAGAAACTAGGCAAACATCTTCAGTGTTAGGTACAGGCGATGAAGATGAAGCTAGAATTGTTGATGTTGAAGATATACACAGCTTTTATATTAATGCTGTTAAACAGAAGATTTTTATAAAAAATGAATTTATAAATGAGAAACTGTTTGAATTAATAGGTGACCTATTTTCTAAAGTTAAAATTAGTGCGGTTAGAGATACAGCAATCTTGATTCATGAGAAATCTTTAAAAGACCCAGAAATGATGAAGTTATTAGAAGATATAGTTGAAGTATGTATTTACTATTTATATATTGGTAAACTATATCCACCATATTCAGATAGAATGGTTGCTGTAATTAAATTTCTAAAAAATTATTGGAGTAGTAGTTCTTTAAAAGATGTTAAAATGAATGAAACAAAAAAGAAATTGATTGCTTTAGTGAAAGAAGCCACTGGTATTAAGACCAGTTGGATATTAACATCAACAGCAATTATATTAGCCATATATATTTATGTGTTAGCTATTGTTGATTTTAAGAGAAAATAATTACTATACCATACGGTATAGTAATTATTTTTGTTTTGTATATTATTATAGTGTAATGAAATTACAAAATAAAAAATAAAGGATAGAAAAATGGCAAAAGAATTACACTTTGCTAATAGTGCAAGAAGTAAATTGTTTAAAGGGATTGAACAATTAACAGATGCTGTAAAGGTTACAATGGGTCCAAAGGGCAGAAATGTTTTACTTGGAAATATAAATGGTGTTCCACACATAACAAAGGATGGAGTATCAGTTGCAAAGAGTATTAACTTAAAAGATAATGTAAATGATATAGGTGCACAACTTATGATAACCGCCGCTGAAAAAGTGGTTGATGAGGTTGGAGATGGCACAACAACAGTTACTGTTTTAACATATGAACTATTAAAAGAAGGTAATCGTTTAATAGCCTCAGGTGCAAGTCCAATAAATATCAAAAGAGGTATGGAAAAAGGTTTAATGGCTCTAGTTAACGAGCTCAAGAGAGTTTCCCGACCAGTGACAACATATAACGAGATTAAACAAGTTGCTACATTATCAGCAAACTCGGATGAAGCAATAGGAAAGATTATTGCTGATGCAATAGATAGTGTTGGTGATGATGGTATTGTTAGAGTTGAAACTTCATCTGGTTTAGAAGATAGCTTAGATGTTGTTAATGGTATGGAGATTGATAAAGGTTATTTGTCAAAACATTTTGATAGTAATAAAAAAGGTGTTATTGAGATGAATAAACCTTTGATTGTAATTATAAATACTAAAATTAATGTAATTGATGATGTAATGGATATATTGGTTTATGCTAAGTCTCAAAGTAAATCATTGGTTATGATTGTGAATGAAATCGGTGATAAAGCATTAAAAGCTTTAATAATGAATAAAGTTCAAGGGGTAGTTGATATAGTTGTCATTGAGTCTTCAGGATATGGTTATAGGAAATATGATACATTGGAAGATTTAAGTCTGACTGTAGGAGCTAAACTGATAGATGAAAAGACTGGTGTGTTACTATCTGATTTTAAAGTAGATGTATTAGGTAGTGCAGATAAAGTAGTTATTACTAAAGATAAAACTACTATTGTTAATGGGTATTCTAACCAAATTGATATTGAGAGTCAAGTGTTAAAGATAAAGACATTAATTGATAAATCAACCAGTGACTTAGATAAGAGAAAGTTGAAAGAGAGAATCGCTAAATTAACCGCTGGTGTCGCAACAATATATATTGGTGGCAATACTGAAACAGAAATGCTGGAAAGAAAAGATAGAGCTGATGATGCTATATCTGCTGCAAAATCAGCCATTGCTGAGGGTATTGTTATTGGTGGTGGATGTGCTTTAATTAAAATCATTGATAAGATTCAATGTGATTTGAACGGTGAAGAATTAATGGGATTTAATATTCTAAAGAAAGTTGTGGAAAAACCTTTAATACAAATTGCAACAAACGCTGGTTATGCTGACCACCTAGTTATTAGAGAACTAAAAACCATTGACTTTGATGTGGGTTTTGATGCTAAGAGCGGAACATTTATAAATATGTTCGATAAAGGAATTATAAATTCAACCAAAGTTGAAAGAGTTACTATTGAAACAGCTGTATCAATGGCTACACTACTAATGATGGTTGATGTATTAGTTGTCAAAAAGAAAAGATAAAGAAGTAAATCAGTATTGTAGTCTTTATGGGAAGATATTTAAAGTAAAGTATTGAAGCAATGCCTTTAAGTTGCATAGTAATAGTTCATAATTATAGGGTTGTTTGATGTTAACAGTAAGTTGTTGAGCGGTTGCAGATATAAGATTATTAGTGTTGATTTTAATGAATACAAAGCTGATGGAGATTATGTGTTCTTGTCAGATTTAATGTCAGTTGGTGACGGTAATGGTACTAAACTTCTACATCATATTATAGATATAGCATTTATAAAAGATATGGATATAGTCTTGAATGTTTGGAAAGATTATTTAATTCCATATTATGAGAAATATGGGTTCGAGTTAATTGCTGGCGGAGTAATGGTAAATAGAAAGAAGTGATATAATACACAATGTCCTAGGACATTGTGTATGCAAATGTTTTTTTTTATATATTATTATAGTGTAATGAAATTACAAAATAAAAAATAAAGGTAAAAAATGAATATTTTAATAAGCGACTTTAGAGATTTACTCTCTAAAAAGGAGAGTAAAATAAAAGAAAGTTTAGATAACTTAAATTTTAACCACTCTGACTGGGAGTCAGTTATAAAAGTTGGTCGTCAACTAAACGAATTTTTCAATGAAATAGAGAAATTAGAAGAGATGGATCATGGTCTCAAAATCGACCTAAGAAAAAGGTATGAAGAAAAAAATATTGAATTTGGAGTAATGAGAGATAAGTTTAGATATATTAGTGAGGAGGAATGGGAGTGGTTAAATGATTAATCAGTAATAGGACAATGTCCTATTACTGATTATAATTATTTTTTTTTTCTTTAAATATTAAAATAATATCTTATTTTATTAATAATGTCACAATGTTTAATAAACATACCATTCTTGATACCTTTAATACCAATATCTTTAAAGTATTCATCTTTATATAGTTCGTTATATATTGTGACCAATAAATTATCGTGTAGAAATATTAGTACTTTATGTTTAAAATCTTTATCAGTTGACACCATGTTTAATAAAGAATAGTAATATTCATTGGTTGTGAAAATACTTCTAATCAAACATATGTCAGAACATCCTAATTTTTTTAATAATCCTATTCGTGTTATAGGGAGTATAGTATTACTTTGTATTATTTTAAACATTAATTTTTGTTTATCTTTTTTATATATTTTTACTATCGATAATCTATTTATGATTAATGTTGATGGAAGAGCATATGCGAAATTAAAGTTATGAATTATTAAACTGTAAAATTTCTTTTTATTTTTACTTTCTTTTACCAAATCGAAAAGTTCAATTATTTCATCTAGTAATAAGGTATTGATATTCTGGATTAATGATTCGATAATTTCATCTACTGTACTTGTTTTCGATATTGTAATTTTTAATTCTTTTAAGATTTCTATATTACTCTTATCTAAGTTATCTCTAACATATTCTATTATTTCATATCCTGTCATAATTGTCTTTTTATTATCTCTTCTAATTCAAATGTATCTGGTAAATTGTGCATTTCACACCCATACTTAATATGACCGATAACTCCAGTCATTAACTCTAAATTTAAAATTTTCATTGTTTCTTTCTCTATACCGTCAATTTTAATTACCTCCCGTGTTACTGTATCAGTAGATACATTTAACACTAATATTGCTGTTGGATATGCTGATGTTACATCCAAATCAAAATTTAATACAAAGAATCTACTATCAAATATTCTATCTTCAAAACCATATCCTAGTTTTCTTAATAGTGATAGTTCATCATTATATCTATTAGTGTATGAATCTCTGTTTAATTCTTCATCTATAATTGGTGTACTAAAGTTACTGTCTATTTTCCATAGGTTTAATGTGACTGTCCAGTGTCTTCTTCCTAACGACTCAAAATCTTCTACATTTCCAAATGAACAAAGTATCTTTCTTTCATTAAGATAGAATAAGAAGAAGTCATCATATATTTTTGATGGGTTACTGTTAAACGAAGAGAAAGGTGATATCCCACTTAATAATGGTAATGTAAAATCTAGGTCGTGGTCTTTTAAATTTTTAGCATATAAACCTAGAGAATCCCATATTGCGTATCCTCCATACTCAACAGGTCTTTCTAATAACATTCTATCGTGCCAAACTTTAGGAGTAACATTTTCAATACTCTTAACTTTTAGTTTACCTATATTGATAGATTTCTTAAGAACATTATCTAAGCCATAACCACCTTGTATTTTAGGGTCTTGTGACCTAATAAAGTTGTAAAGAGCCATAGCATCAATCATAATGAATGAAGCACTCGATTCAAATGTGTTCCATATCTCTTCAAATGGTATTGATGATGTACTCCCATCTTGTTTCTTTTTAGTTTTTGGTCCTTCAATTATCTTAAAGTGTTTATAGTTATAAGGTATAGATTTATCAGAATAAAGAACCTTTGGTTCAACACCAAAAAATTCAGCACGTTTAGCCATAGTTTTTACGTCATGAAGAAAGTTCCAACCACTGAGAATATCAATGTTAGAATTATGAACAATATCCATAATACTTGTAATTGTTGTTATTTCATCTTTAAATAGTTTTATGTGTATATCAATTTTATCAAAATCAATACCGTCTGGCAACTCATCTGGTAATCCTTGTTTTAAAACAGTTTCTACTTTTCTTTCATAGTCATATACTGTTGGTATCTCTTTCTTATTCCCATAAAGATAAACTTGTATTCTATCATCTTTAGAAAAAACATAAGATATTAAACTTATTCTATCCTCACCGTCCGTACTATTTTCAATATCTAATATACCTATACGATAAGGTGTTATTATATCACATCTTTGTTTAAATTCGTGGTGTATCATAGATACTGACGATATGTCACTACCATATACATAAATACTTTCTGGCATCTGTTTTACATCATAACGACTCATTTTTTTAAATTTTGGTTTCTTCAAAGCTTTGCAAATAGAATTACCTAACTCACTTTCAGTACTATAAAATTTATCTAATTTATCAATATCTTCAGCTTCTTTTCTTTGTTTGTGATTTCTATAAAACTTTTTTGTTATCCAAAATGGTCTTTTGTAATTTTTAATTAGGACTAATTTTGGTTTAGATGTCCCATCATCATTATGTTCAATATATTTTATAATATGGGCATCTTCTGTTATTTGTCTACCATTAGCATCTTCTTTTATCGGAATATGGAATGCGAATTTAAATTCTTTTTTACTCATATCTTCTCCTTACTATTGAAAAATACTAGGTAGATTATTTATATGTATTTTTTGAATTAATCAGAAAGGCTTTTAAATGTTAGCAGAAATATTAGATATAGGTATGGATTCTGAATCCATTTCTATTATAGACAAAGATAAAGAGTTTATTTATATTCAAGAATGTATGGATAAAATTTATGATTTATATCTTCGTTCACTATTACCAAATGACATATCTGTTCGTGATAATCAAAAGATGAATCAGCTCTTAACAGAAATTGAA
>Ga0256828_1001917_pt1 | contig 12730 bp, 15 predicted proteins | sample CV88metaG_FD_185993 | JGI IMG/M metagenome (GOLD analysis project Ga0256828, IMG submission 185993) | Hydrothermal vent microbial communities from East Pacific Rise, Pacific Ocean - CV88 | ecosystem: Environmental > Aquatic > Marine > Hydrothermal vents | place: Pacific Ocean: East Pacific Rise... | reverse complement strand
TTTTCTTTGGTTTAGTCGGTCTAGGGTAACGGTTGCATAGAGTAGGAAAAGCGTACTAAGTGCCATACCAATAAATGGTAAAGGGTAGTCAAATAGTAGGGCTAAACTTTTAACGATGAGCAGTGCGAAAATAGTAAAAGTGAGGTAGTTACTCATGCTATTGGGGTACTTTGGCGTAACGTAAAACATCTCGATGACTTGAAATGAGACCGAGACAATGAGCAGTGAGAGCCAACCAAAAAGGGCAAAAGAGTAGTGAAGCTCTTTCACTTGTGTAAAAAGAGAACCTGTTACAAACCCTCCCTCTGCAAGTAGTAGATAGATACCCAAAAAAATAGTCAAGCTAAACGAAAGAAGGGCAAAAATAATTCCCTGAGAAGAGCTTGAATGGGTTGTTACTTTAAACAACTCTTTTAACATTAGAACGATAGCATAAAGCAGTCCTGAGCCTAAATAAAGTGCTGAGAGAAGGTAGAGTAAAGGAGAAGATTGATACGCAAAGGCTGAGAGTTGTGTAATGAATCCCACAATAAAAAGACCATGCACAATGGTGACTTTTTTTAATGGTGACTTAATAACTACTCCAGCAATTACAGGTAACATCTGAAACAGAGCACCAAGCATAAATGATGCCATAATACCAAGAGCTAAAAGATGCACTATCATAATTTGAATAGCGTAGCTAGAGAGTGAAAAAATATTAAAATGGCTACCGAGTAAAAAAAGACCCAAGAGAATACCAAAGAGGGATGCTGTAAGAAAAAATCGTAGTACTACAGAGAGGGGTGGGGCTTGTTCTAGCGAAAGACCTCCTTGACTAAACATTGAAAAGTTCCTCTAGGTTGATGGTACTATTTTTGCTAATAATAATATGCCACTCTTGTGAAGTATCTTGTTTGGTAGCAATGTAAAATCCCTTCTGTTTTGCCAGTTCAAGCAGTGGGGTAGGGAGTTTTTGGTTGAGCATATAGAGGTAACTCTCATTGGTCATCGTTTGAAGATGTTGAATAGAGAGTTCAAAAGGTTTAGGATGCTCCATCTCGCGTGCATCTAAAAGAATCTTTTTCATGACTAGAAGCTAATCTCTTTCATGGTTGCTAAGGTTGCCTCTTTAAGCTCTGTAGGAATCATTCGGTCACACATGGCATAGAGCATCTGCTCCTCTTTCATGTTATGCTGTTGAAGAAGAATCATCATTGACTCAGCAATGGAAAGGTACTCGTCGGTATCTTTACTCTCGACAGCACCTGCCAGTTTTCCAATAAGGTTACGCATCTGCTCATGTTCATAACGCATCACTTTGGTTGGACCTTCGGCACTTCCTGAGAGTTCTTCAAAGGTTGGGAAAAGTGACTCCTCTTCACGTTTAAAGTGGGTCAGTGTCTCATTTGAGAAGCGTATAAATAGCTCTTCTGCTTTCTCAAAATCTCCCTCTATCATCGCTTTTTCTGCTGCTGAGAAGCTCTCATCACACTCTCGGTGTTCAGATTTCATATAACTTGAGATAATCATGGTAGGTAACCTTATATAATTTTTTTGAATTATAGAATATAGTTTATTTAATAACATTGATATTAGTCAACATTAAGTATAATTTCAGATGACGAATTCACCTATTGAGACAAAAGAGTTTTATGGACATACCGTTTATATTAAAAGAGATGACCTTTTAGACGCCAATTTTTCGGGTAACAAAGCACGAAAATTTGCCTATTTTCTAGCCAAAGAGTTTTCTCAGATCACCAAAGTTCTCTCTTATGGTTCTGCTCAGTCCAATGCGATGTACTCTCTCTCTGTTTTAGCAAACTTAAGAGGGTGGAAGTTTGACTACTATGTTGACCACTTAGCTGACTACTTAAAAGAGAACCCTCATGGAAATTACAAGTATGCATTGGAAAATGGGATGCGACTACAGATAGGAAAAGTACCTTTGTTAACAGAGGAGACAACGCTACTCATAGAAGAGGGAGGGCGACAGAAAGAGGCTGAGTATGGCATTAAGCTTTTAGCTCAGGAGATTACAGCGTGGAAAGAGGAGAAGGGGTTTGAAAAAATTAATATTTTTCTGCCTTCTGGTACAGGAACCACAGCTCTTTATTTACAAAAAAATAGCAATGACCAAGTTTATACCATGCCGTGTGTAGGGGGTGTGGAGTATCTAAAAGAGCAGTTTTTCATGTTAGAAAAAGAGGAAGCTTTCCATCCAACTATAGTGACACCTTCTAAAAAAAGACACTTTGGAAAGTTGTATAGAGAGTCGTACACTATATGGCAAGAGCTACACGCACAAATGGGCATAGAGTTTGACTTACTCTATGACCCACATGGATGGTTAACCTTATTGGAAAACCCACAAATTTTTAAAAAACCAACACTCTACATTCATCAAGGTGGCGTAATTGGTAATGAGAGTATGCTGGCAAGATATGAGAGGAAGTATTAAGTGTTAGTTTACTTTAAATTTAATGTCGATAATTTTACTTTGATAGAAAATTTTCAAAACAGTCACAATATCTACCCTTTATAAAATTTAGCTAAAATTACGCGATGATATACTCAAGGAGATATAGTGAAAATATTTAGTACAAAAGATGCAGATTTTAATAAAGAATTTGATGCATTATTGGCACGTGGTGCGATGGATATTGATGGGGTGACTTCTATTGTTAAGGGGTTGCTCGATGAGATTAAGAGTGAAGGAAATAGTGCTTTAAAAGAGCATATTGGTAAATTTGATAGATGGACACCTCAGAGTGATGATGCGTTAGAGGTGAGTGTTGAGTCTATGGAGAGAGCCTACCATAATATTGATGCTACGCTTCGTGATGCGTTGCACTTGGCGTATGATAGAATTGAGAATTATCACCAAAAATTGATGCCTAAGTCGTGGTTTGACTATGAGAAAAATGGTAATATGTTAGGGCAAAAAGTGACAGCTGTTGACTCAGCTGGGCTTTACATTCCAGGGGGAAAGGCTGCCTATCCGTCGTCATTACTAATGAATGCCATTCCTGCCATTGTGGCTGGGGTTGAGGAGATTGTGGTCTGTACCCCAGCTCCTGATAATGAACTTAATGAACTGCTTTTAGCAGCGTGTCACTTGTGTAAGGTGACTAAGGTCTTTAAAGTGGGTGGAGCATCTGCTATTGGGGCGATGGCGTATGGGACAGAGACGATTCCTAAAGTCGATGTCATTACAGGGCCGGGGAATATCTTTGTGGCAACAGCGAAGAAGTTGGTTTATGGTGAAGTGAACATTGATATGATTGCAGGGCCTAGTGAGATTGGGATTTTGGCTGATGCAACAGCACGAGAAGATTTCTTGGCGATTGATTTACTCTCACAAGCAGAGCATGATGAGATGGCAAGTTCTATTTTGATTACGACCGATGCGTCACTTGCTCCTAAAGTTGCCTCTAAAGTTGAAGAGCTACTAGGAACACTTTCACGTGAAGAGATTGCTAGAAAATCCATTGAAGAGCGTGGGGCAATTATTATTACTGAAAGTATGGATGAAGCGATTGATTTAATGAACAGAATTGCTCCTGAACACTTAGAGGTAGTAACAGCAAATCCAATGGATTTGTTGGGACAAATTAAACACGCAGGGGCTATCTTCTTGGGAGCGTATACACCTGAGCCTATTGGTGACTACATTGCTGGTCCTAACCATACGTTGCCTACAGGAGGGACTGCAAAGTTCTACTCACCTCTTAGTGTTGACCACTTCTTGAAAAAGTCATCTATTATCTCTATGACAGAGAGAGGGTTACATGAAATTGGTGAAGCGTGTGCGTTAATAGCCAATACCGAAGGGTTAACAGCTCACGAAGAGTCTGTAAGAATGAGATTAAAATAAGATAGGAATTTTTAGGGGTTGGCTTTAGCCGACCTTTTTGAGGTAGAGAAGATAAAAATGAGAGGTTTTGAAAAACCTCTCGTAAATAGTTTATAGATTGTAAAAATGTTTTAATGCTCTAATAATCATGGCATTTTTGGAGATACTTTCACCCTTAGCATCTTGGTCAACTTGCTCATAGAGGTCAAGTGGTAATGTAATAGAGAAAATTTTAGTTCTGTTTTTCTTCTGTTTTTTGATGTCTGATACGATGTCTTTAAGAACATCAATCATTTTGTCTGTATCAATTGGTTTTCTAATAAAGTTGTTAACCCCAATTTTAACAGCTTCTGAGATGTTCCCCATGTCATTACTTGCAGATACAATTACGATAATCTGTTTAGGATTAATCTCTCTAATCTCTTTGGCTACCTCTAAACCACTTTTTCCTGGTAAGATAATATCGATAAAGATAATATCAGGACTGTGTTGTTCAAACATTCTCATTGCTGAGTCTGCATCAACAGCTGAGTGAACTTCTGAGAAGAAGTTTTTAAGTGTTGTACACATTAACTCATTAGTCTCTGGCTCATCCTCCAACACAAGTGTTTTAAGTTTTTTTGTCTCTTCTACAATTTTCATTAAGTCATTATTCATTGTTTCTTCCTATTTCCTTTTTTTTAATAGATTATAACATTAAAACCTAATAAAAAAGATTATATGTGGTAATTTTATAGATTTATTTACAAAAATGAACATAAACTCTAATCTAGTAAGTTTCTTAGAGAGAGTTCCTCTTCAAAAGCCCATGACTTTTTATGCTCTTTGATGACTTTTTTCGAAATGGTTTCAATAAGCATCGACTCTTTGTCTTCTAACATCATATAAATTTCACCTGTTGGTTCTACCAGCATACTGTCACCATAAAATTTCCATTTAATCTCTTTTTCATGGAATTCCCCAAGACGATTGGCACGTAAAATATAACATCCATGCAAAAATGCTTTGGTCTTTATTATCTCTCTCCATCGATTATGTGAGTCAAATGTTGAGGCTGTAGGCAAGAGAATGAGGTCAACTTTTTTTGCTGTCACATGCACCCAAAATGGGTCAAAATGGAGTTCAAATCCAGCCATTACCATTACTTTAAAACCCTCAATATTAAAGGTAAGAGGGGCTTCTAATTTTTTAACACTGTTGGCAAACATTTTTTTCTCATTCCAGTGTTTGTATGGCATAAGAATTTGCTGTTCATAGTAGTTTATAGACTTCGAACTAATTTTAACAATGGTTTTAATATACTGCTCTTTTTTAATAATAATAAGAGGTGCCACAAAAGTCATCTGATACTGAATGGCAAATTTTTTGAGCATCTCAATATGTTTGTCACTCTGTTTTTGCACCATTTGTATGGGAATATCACTTAATTCCTTAAAAAAATGGTTTAAAACATACTCTCCAAACAGTACCAGTTTGACCCCTCTGCTATGGGCATTTCGTAAGTAAAAATCTAGTTTTGTTGCTTGCATTCCTAATGTAGGAAGTTGTAGTGCTGCAATGGTTAATGTTTTATCTGCTGGCATCGTTTTATGACTTAGAGGCGTTTTTCTCAATGGTGGTTATTTTGGTTTTAGCCTCTTCAATCATCTTTTGAGCTGTTTTAATCTGCGTTAACCCCTCTTCGTAGAGTTTGAGACTCTCCTCTAAGGTAATGGCTGGGTCGATGAGTTGGTTTAAGAGTTTTTTTGACTCTTCTAGTTTCTGTTCAAATGTTTCTGTTTTCATGGTTTAGCCTTTATATTTTATATTTTTTCTAGGGTCTTTTTAATGATGCTATCAAATTTTTCTATCTCTACTAAAAAGGCATCATGCCCATAGTTACTCTCTATCTCATGGTAAGAGGAGTTTTGCCCGTTGCGTTGCATCATTTTGTGGATATGTCGCATCTCTTTAGGAAAAAAGAGGTAGTCTCCTTGAAAAGGAATCAACACTACCTCAGCTTTAATACGCAAAATCGCTTCATGGAGCGAGTCATAACCACGACTTAGGTTAAAGGTGTTAATTGCCTTTATAATGTATAGGTAACTTATGGGGTCAAAAATTTTAGAGAAGTTGGTGGTGTTATACTCCATGTATCGTTCTACCTCATAGCGACCAAAAAGTTCAAATAGTCCATCGTTGTTGACATAGTTTCTACCAAACTTCTCATTCATTGAGTCGGGTGAGAGATAGGAGATATGTCCTGCAATTCTTCCAATGGCTAATCCATCAAATCCCTCTTCTTGAAAAGCATCTTTGGCATAGTTTCCATTTTCAAACTTAGGGTCTCGGCGTATCGCTTCCATGGCAACTTTGTTAAAAGCAATCGCCCAAGGTTGGGTGGCATAGGTAGCTGCTAGTGAGATGATTTTGTCAGCAAAGTTGGGGTAGTCAACAGCAAACTGTAACGCCTGCATCCCTCCCATGGAACCACCAATAATCGCTTTAAGATGATGAATTCCCATCTGTGCGAGAAGTTGTTTTTGTGCTTTAATCATATCTTTAATGGTTAAAACAGGAAATTTGAGACGAAAGGGGGTCAGTTTGGGATAGTCATCATCCATTGGTCCCGTACTGCCAAAACATGACCCAATAACATTGGTTGAGATGACAAAAAACTTAGAGGTATCAACAGCTTTACCCTCACCAATTAGGTCATTCCACCAACCATATTTACGCTCACCTTCATGTTGTCCAGCTGCATGGGCTGAACCACTCAGGGCGTGGCAGATTAAGATTACATTGGATGCATCTTCATTTAGCTCACCATAGGTTTCATAGGCAATTTTGTAAGGTTCAAGGATTCTTCCACTTTCCAAATATAGAGGTGTTGTAAAATGGGCAACTTTAGTTTCTAATTTCATTAAGAGAATTTTATCTAATTTGTACTTTATAATGAAAATAGTTTGTAAAATACGCCTTTTTAGATTTTTTCATATTTTATTAGAAACAATCTTTATGAATTATCGTTTTATTTAATGGTGATGTGCTAAAATAAAGTTTGCTAGTAAAGGAGCTATATTATGAAACTTAAGATTATATCACTGATGGTTTTAGCAACCCTACAACTTTCAGCTGTTAGTCAAAAAAGCGTTGAGTACTATGTAAAAAAATACATGGAAAAAAAGATGCATTCACCTGTTGAAAAAATTGAAACACTTTCAACCTATCCTATTGAAGGTACTGATGGTTGGCAAGTCTACTTTTTATCGTTAAATTTAAAAGTAAAAATGGGTAATGTCTATAAAAAGAAGACAGTCTATCAGACTGTATTTGGAAAAGATAAAAAAATAGCATTTTCGCTTAAAGATAAAGATGGAAAACAGTACTCAAAAGTACTAAAACCTCGTGTCCCTGAAAGTGCTTACGATGCAGCACACCTGTTGGTAGGAAATGCAACGGCAACACATAAAATATTAATGATGACAGACCCATTTTGCCCATTTTGTCAGGAGATTACCCCTCCAATTATTGACACCGTAGCAAAATATCCAGATACGTTTGCACTCTACTATTACCATTTACCACTACTTAGAATTCACCCTGCATCAGACATTGTAACCAAAGCGATGTACTATTTCCATAAACAAGGAAATGTAAAAGCATTAAAAGAGTGTTACCATCTATTGGTCAGTGAAAAAGAGGTCAATAGAGACGTTATTTTAAAAGCTATTAAAGATAAAACGGGAATTTCGTTAACCGAAGAGATGATAAATACAGAAGAAGTAAAAGAGGCATTTGCCTATGATAAAATGATGAAAAAACACCTCATGGTCACAGGGACACCAACCATTTTTCTTGATGGTCAATGGGACCCAAGTCGATTTATGTATAAAAATTATATTCCAAAAAAATAATCTATTAAGAAGAGATAACATTTTAGTTATCTCTCCTCCTCTTAAGCAAGAGCTTTCTCTAAGTCAGAAATTAAATCTTCAATATCTTCAATTCCCACACTTAAACGGATAAGACCTTCCCCTACACCAGCTTTTTCAAGCTCCTCTTTGGACAACTGCTGATGCGTTGTAGATGCTGAGTGGTTGATAATTGATTTACTATCCCCAATATTTGCAACAATTGAAAAAATCTCTACTTTATCAAGAATACTTTTGGCTACCTCAAAGTTTTCTACCTCAAAACTTACCAAGCCACTTGCCCCTTTGGTGAGATATTTTGAAGCGTTAGCATAACTTTTATCACTTGGTAGAAGAGGGTAGTTTACTTTTTTAACAACTTCTTGTTTCTCTAACCATTGTGCAATGGCTAAAGCGTTGTTAGCATGCTCCTTGATTCTCAGTGAAAGTGTCTCTAACCCTTGGATAAATAGCCACGCATTAAAAGGACTTAGCACTGCCCCTGTGTCACGAAGAAGAATCATTCTGGCTCTAAAGGTAAAGAGAACAGGACTCACCACGGAGTCAGCAAATACCAAACCATGGTAACTGGTCTCAGGGGTATTAAAGTGAGGGTATCGTGGGTTATCTTTAATTTTTTCAGATAACTCTTTACGCTCAACAATCAATCCTCCAATGGCTGTTCCTTGCCCAGTGGTATATTTACTGGCACTGTGTACCACGACATCAACACCCAAAAGTAGAGGTTGACACAAGATAGGGGTTGCCACGGTGTTGTCTACAATGGTGAGGAGGTTATGTTTGTTGGCAATGTCAACTAATAGCTCAAAGTTAGGGACATCAATGCTGGGATTTGAGATGCTCTCAAAGAAGATACATTTGGTATTTTCATCAATTAGCTCCTCTATCTTGCCATGCTCATGCACATCAAAAGTACGAGACTCAATCCCTAGACGTTTAAGGGTTTGGCTAAAGAGCGTGACTGTTCCTCCATAGAGTTGGTTAGAGACCACAATGTTGTCGCCAGCGTCGGCAATATTTAAGATGGCATAGAAGATAGCTCCCATCCCACTGGCAACTGCTAAGGCTGCACTTCCCCCCTCAACCTCTGCAAATCGTCGCTCTAAAATGGCATTGGTCGGGTTTCCTACTCTAGTGTAGACGTTGTCTGTTCCTTGTTCTAAGTTAAAACTGCTAGCTGCAAAATCTGCTGAACCAAAATCAAACGCTGTTGACATGTAGATAGGGACACTCATGGTTTTTTGAGAATCTTTGGTGTAACCTGCATGAAGTGCTTGGGTTGCTTGTTTCATTATTGTTCCTTCTATTTATGAAATTAATGAAAGATTATAACCAAAGCTTTATTTATTGCTTCCATTCAAGCTGATTAATATCCAGCTTTCTATTTTTAAAAGGTTCAATAATCGCACTAATTTCATTGAGTTTATAGTGTAGGGGAAAGCCAATGGTTGAGTTTTTGGCTGTACTTTCTAAAATATAGAACTTTTTACCATTGAGATAGAGGGCTTTTTTAGAGGGATTTAGTCTCATGTTATCGGCTGAGACAATGACAAAAATATGTTTAGGTACCAAGACAAAATAACTCTCAATGTTCAGTTCATGGAGTAGGGAGATGAGTAAATTACTCTTATCATCACAATCACCAAAATTCATCTGTATGGTACGTTGAGGAGAGTGGGCTGTGAATCGGTTAACCTTATAGGGGATGTTAGTAACATAGTTTAAGAGTAACTGTACTTGGCACGTGGTATTTTGACAGTTTTGGGTTAAGGTATGTGCTAAATTGTAGAGTGTTTTGTTTTCACGGGTGTTGTTGATATAGGTTCCCTCATTGGTACTGATATGCCGTCGGTTAACAACGCTAAGTGCTTGGGTAAAAAGGTAGAGAAAGTAAAGAGCCAAACCTCCCAAAATAACTTTTGAAAGTTTATAGGAGAGTTGACTATCCATTAAATGTGAAATTCAGTATTAGCGAGTGCCATACAGTCAATTTCTACCAATACATTTTTTGGTAATGTTTTAACAGCAACCGTACTTCTAACTGGTTTATGGTGTCCAAAGTAGTGTGCATAGACTTCGTTAACTTTAGCAAAGTCATCCATATCTGTTAAATAGATAGTGGTTTTGATAACATCATTAAAGTGTACACCTGCAGCTTCAAGTACATAAAAAAGGTTTTTCATCACTTGGTGTGTTTGGTTGACCACATCATCAGCTACTATTACACCTTTTTCATCCATAGCAATTTGCCCAGAAGTGTAAAGAAGTCCATTAACTACTACAGCCTGTGAATAGGGTCCTATGGCTGCTGGTGCTTTGTCTGTTGAAATAAATCTCATCTGTTTCCTTTGTATTAAGTTGGTTTATCTGTCTTCGTAAAAAATGTAAGAGGTTGAGTAGTCAGAGAACTCAAAGTAGACACGTTTCTCTCCAGCATCTCTTTTGCTGTTGAAGTTTTTATCTAAAATTCCATACCCATATCGGTAGGGTCTTGTCGTACCATCATCGGTACCCAGTGCTGTTGAGAGTTTATCAATATCAATAAATTTTTTAACCAATTTATTTCCAGCATAGACTTCTAACGTTCCATTGGTTCCTGTCCAGTTTTGAATAGAACGGCTAAGTTTGTTTTGTGTCTCTTGCGTACACGCTGTAAAAAGAAGAAAAGTCGTTATAAGTAGTAGTTTCAGTTTCATCTGTTTTCCTTTAGAAAGTTAGAGAACATTTTAACACATTTATACCTAAAAGAAATCTTAATATTGTTATTTTGGCATACCAAATTTTTGTGTTACCAATTCCCCCTCATTGTTAAAGTAGAGATAGTAAAGTTTGTCTTTAACGACTGTTAAGTTTGCCAAATAACGCAGTGCCAAATTGGCTTGAAGTGAGGCGATGTGCATTACAATAGGGGCTGTTATACCAGCTGGTTTATGGTCTGAGTGGTTAAAGACTTGAAAAGAGGCTTTATCAAAAAAACAGACTTGACCATTAAAGGCTTCTACTGAGGCGTATATCCATGGAGTTTGCTTCTCTCGTGCATAGGTATCGATGGCATAACGGGTTTCTAAGTTATCCGTAGCATCTAAAATAAGGTCATATTTTTTCTCCAGTTGAGTAAAACTTTCAAAGTCAATGGTGTGTGCTGTTGCAGTAATAAAAGGATTTTTAGCCCTCATCAACTCTACGACTACTTCTGCTTTAAGACGGTTCTCATCGTTAAGTGTAAAAGCAACTTGTCGATGGATATTGTGTAGCCCCACGATGTCAAAGTCAACCATGTCAATATGCCCAATCCCCGAAGTTCCCAAAGCCATAGCCAAACTACAGCCTAATCCCCCAGAACCGATAATGGCAATCTTTTTGCTGGTAAGAGAAGCCTGAGTATCCTCACCCCAAAGTTGAATCTGTCTGTTAAAATAATCTTCTGTTTTTATCATGACTGTAGTTTAGCGAAAATTGGGTAATGATAGCGATTGTATTACTCTTTTTGCTAAAATTTTTACCACAGGAACAGAGATACTATTTCCAATCTGTTTATAACTCTGAGATTTATTTGGCTCAATCCAAAAACTCTCAGGAAAGCCTTGGATTCTCAGACATTCACGTGTGGTAAATTTTCTCATCTCTTGAACAAAAATAGGAACATTATTTCCTCCTGTCCCCATTTTGGCTGTAAGGCAAGGGGAGAGGTTATCAAAACGAAATGAGGCACGAGATTTTCGTATCTCATAGGCGAGTAGAAGAGGGTGGTTGTAAATATTTTCATACTGTTTATGATTTTTAAGATGTTTCCAAATGTGTGATATTGCCAATTTTGAGATTTCTTGGTTTTTAGGATCAGGCTCTTTAATGTCTGATAAATCTATCTGTAAGACTTGTTTCTTAGGAAATATAAACTTTACATCATGCTCTTTAAACCCTACAATATAGATACGCTCTCGGTTTTGAGGAAGACCATAATCTTTAGAATTTAAAACTTGATAGAAGAGTTGATAGTCTAGTTTTTTCTCTAACGTTTCAACAATCACCTTAAAGGTGTTACCTTGGTCATGGTTTACTAACCCTTTTACATTCTCTAAAATAAAAGCTTTGGGTTGTTTGGCTCTAATAATTCTCTCAATATCAAAAAAGAGTGTTCCACGAGTATCACCAAAGCCTTTTCTCTTTCCTGCAATACTAAAAGGCTGACAGGGAAAACCTGCACATAAAATATCAAAATCAGGAATATCGACTGGGTTTAATTGGCTTACATCACAATAGGGGTCATCTTCAAAATTTATCTTGTAGGTATGACAAGCATGTTTGTCAATCTCAGCAGAAAATAGACACTTAGCCCCCACACTCTCAAATGCCAAACGAAACCCACCAATTCCTGAGAATAGGTCAATAAAAGTTATCATAAATGAATTATAGCGAAGAAAATAGTATAGATAAAATAAAAATAAATGATTTTAAAAGAAAAAGAGTGGCGCGGTGGACGAGACTCGAACTCGCGACCCCCTGCGTGACAGGCAGGTATTCTAACCAACTGAACTACCACCGCACCTAGATTATGAAAAATTTTTCATGGTGGTCGATACAAGACTCGAACTTGTGACATCTACCTTGTAAGGGTAGCGCTCTACCAACTGAGCTAATCGACCGTATGAATTATTTGATTTTAGGAAAAACTTTGGCGACCCCTAAAGGATTTGAACCTTTGTTTTTGCGATGAAAACGCAATATCCTTGGCCACTAGATGAAAGGGTCATCCAGACCATAAACAAAATGAAAAATGGTGGTCGATACAAGACTCGAACTTGTGACATCTACCTTGTAAGGGTAGCGCTCTACCAACTGAGCTAATCGACCAAAATATTATAGTGGTGACCCTTCATGGATTCGAACCATGGGCCCACTCCTTAAAAGGGAGTTGCTCTACCAACTGAGCTAAAAGGTCATTTTTAGTGGCGCGGTGGACGAGACTCGAACTCGCGAC
>Ga0256828_1001916_pt1 | contig 12731 bp, 13 predicted proteins | sample CV88metaG_FD_185993 | JGI IMG/M metagenome (GOLD analysis project Ga0256828, IMG submission 185993) | Hydrothermal vent microbial communities from East Pacific Rise, Pacific Ocean - CV88 | ecosystem: Environmental > Aquatic > Marine > Hydrothermal vents | place: Pacific Ocean: East Pacific Rise... | reverse complement strand
ATTTGATACTTTTAAGTATTTGGGGTTTGAGTCCTAGACTATCAAATGTGAGAGTCTCTTCCTCTACTACTGGAGTGTTTTCGTTTGTTTGTGCATTTTCTTGCATCTATATCCTTTAAATAAGAGCTCTTAGCTCTGTCTATATATAAGGAGATGACGCTTGCATTAACTTTTGAAAAAATCTATCGAGGTCTATCAGGGCATCTTCCCCTCATCACCACAAGGTAGTGATAAAATATTGGTGGAATTATATCTAAATTTTTCTAAGTTTTTATTAAAGTTATAAATATTGTCAAGGAGTTAAGTTTAGGTTGCTACAAAAGTGCTAAGGAAAGTTTGCAATTTGTCATATTTTATAAGAGCTAGAGCTTTTCTGTGTATAATAAAAGAAAAAATTGGAAACTTCTATGGAATTAAATCTCTATCTTATTGCAACAGTCTCTCTCTCGGTACTCTTTTTTGTTCTGCTTTTTCTATATTTAAGAGTAAAAGATGAGAGAGAACATTATAGAGCTGAAAGTGAGCGTTTGTCGGTTGAAGTGGAAGAGCTTAGTTTGGAAAAAGCAGAACTGCAAGAGCAAAACCAAGCGCTACAACTCCAAAATGCTGTCCTACAAAGTAAGTATGAGAGTGAGATGGCAACATCAAAAGAGAAGCTGCAACTGCTTCAAAATGCAAAAGATGAACTCTCACGTGAGTTTAAAAATCTCTCAAATCAGATTTTTGAAGATAAATCAAAACAGTTTTCACTTCTTAACAAGGAGCAGTTGGAACTACTTTTAAAACCTTTTCGAGAGCAGATTAGTAACTTTTCAAAAGAGGCGCGTGAGCAGTTTGAGGTGGAGTTAAAAGATAGACACCTGCTTAAAGATGAACTCAAACAACTTCAACAGATGAATGCACAGCTTGCCGATGAAGCGCTCAATCTGACAAAGGCTCTCAAAGGAGAAAACAAGACACAAGGAAATTGGGGTGAACTTGTTTTAGAAAATATCTTGGAACAATCTGGACTGCGTGAGGGTGTTGAGTATGAACTACAAGCCTCACGCAAGTCAAGTGAAGGAAAAAGCTATCGTCCTGATGTTATTATTCATATGCCTCAAGAGAGAGATATTGTCATAGATTCAAAAGTTTCCCTTTCTGCTTATGAGCGTTTTGTCAATGAAGAAGACCCTGAACTTAAAGCAAAGTATCTTAAAGAACATATTGGAAGTATTGCCTCACATATAAAAGAGCTTAGTGCTAAAAAATATGAAGATTTAGAGGGTGTTAATACGCTGGATTATGTTTTGATGTTTATGCCGATCGAGGGGGCATTTTTGTTAGCACTTGAGCAAGATGGAGAGTTCTTTAAACGTGCATATGATAGTAATATCTTAGTGGTCTCTCCTTCAACACTTTTAGTTACACTTAGAACCATAGAGCATATCTGGCGAACACAGCGGCAAGAGGAACACGCTAAAAAGATAGCCAAAGAGGCAGAGGGAATGGTTGAGAAGCTTGTCGGTTTTGTCGAAGAGCTTCAAAAAGTAGGAACACATCTCGGGCGTGCTCAAGAGTCTTATGATACGGCACTCTCTCGATTGTCAACGGGACGAGGGAATGTGATACGACGAGCTGAAAATATTGTAAAACTTGGTTTAAAACCTAAAAAAGAGTTACCATTAAAGAGTGAAGAGGAGTAATAGTGCAGATAGAGACAAAATACAGTTATGAAAAGATTTGGACGCTCACACAAGAGAGTGATCTGTTAAAAATCATTGCAGATGAAGTTGGTGATGCGGATCCGGCGGGTACACTGCTCTATATAAAAGAGAGTGTGAAAAATGGTAAAGAGCTAACGGTAGGCTCTTGTAAGTTTAGAAAAAAAGGGACAAAATAGTGTTGTATCAACCAGATATTGCAAAGTTACTGTTACGACTTAGCTTGGGTGTTTTGATTTTGTTTCATGGTGTTTACAAACTTATCTATGGCATTAGTGGGGTAGAATCGATTGTTACGGCACACGCTCTACCGGCTTTTTTAGCGTATGGTGTCTATATTGCTGAGTTGATTGCACCGATATTTATTATTTTAGGGCTCTATGGTCGTTTTGCTTCTGGTATTTTAGCGCTCAATATGCTCATAGCTATATATTTAGCCTATGGATTCTCTTTTGTTACTTCAAAATATGGTGGGCTTGCGTGGGAGACTCCACTGCTCTATCTTGTTTTGTGTATAGTTGTGATTTTATTAGGCAGTGGAAAGTATGCAGTCAACTCCAAGTAGTGGAGCGCTGTTTTGTTCTTAGGGGTGTCTTACTTTGATGGTAGAGTTAAGACTCCACGCAATTGCGAGCATAAAGAAGATGACACCATAGGCTGGAAGTATTTCATAAGCATTTAAAAGATAGACAAGCCATAATAAAATTGCACCAAGGGGTGTTGGAACGCCTGTAAAGTAGTTCTCAACTTCACCCGCATCGGCATTGATGTTGAACTGAATAAGACGACGAAGCCCTGAAATCACATAGTATATGCTGGTAACTGCTGCAATAAATAGTCCAAAACCTTCAAGATGTGGCGCATAAGAAGCTTGAAAGATCAAAAAGACCGGAACAAGTACAAAGCTTAAAAAGTCTGCAAAACTGTCAAGCTGTACTCCAAACTCATTTGAGAGATTATACTTTCTTGCTATCTTTCCATCAAATATATCAAAAGCCCCACCGACCCATGCAAGAACAATTGCCAATGTAAAGTTGTTTTGAGTGATAAAGTAGGTTGCCATCAGACCGGCTGTAATATTGACAAATGTGAACATATTTGCCAAATTAAAATGGGAAGTGGGAGTCCAAAGAAATTTCATACTGTCTAATCCTTATATTAATTTCGAATTATAGCAAAATCAGATAAAATTGTTAAAAGCATAAAAAATGCAATAGTAGATAATGATAATATTTATCATTATTCAGAAGAATATAAGTAATTTTCCAATATGATTAAAATATATATTCATTTTAAAATTAAAGCAGATTATGAAAAATTTATTGAATTGCCATAAAGGCGATAAAGTCAAAGTAACAAAAATTAATGCTGAGTATAATCTCAAGCAGCGTCTTATCTCGTTTGGTGTTATGAAGGGGGCTGAAGTAGAAGTCTTAGAGCATGCACCCCGAAAAAAAACTATAGAGATTAAAGTAGGAAAGATGCGAATAGCGTTGCGAGGGGAAGAAGCAGAGCTTATTGAAGTGGAAGCAGCATGAGTCAAAATGAGATGAACAGACAACCAAAAGTTTGTCCGATTATTGCAAATCATATTAAAATAGCGCTTGTCGGACAACCCAATGTTGGCAAGAGTATGCTTATCAACTCTGTGAGTAATGCGCATCTTCATGTTGGAAATTTTTCAGGAGTGACTGTTGACAAGACGGAGGTGCTTTTTGATTATAAGGATTACCACTTTACTGTAGTTGACCTTCCTGGAACTTACGCATTTACAGACTTCACTATTGAAGAGAAAGTAACACACAAATACCTCTGTAATGAAGATTATGATCTTATTATCAATGTCGTTGACTCTACAAATTTAGAAAAAAATCTCCAATTAACATCAGAACTCTTAACAATGAACAAGAAGATAGTCATTGCATTAAATATGAGTGATGAAGCAGCAAAAGAGGGGATAGAGATAGATGAAAAACTGATGTCAGAACTGCTTGGTGTTCCTTGTATTAAAGTCTCTGCTGCTGCAAAAACAGGAATTGAAGAGCTGATTGAGACAGTGACTCAGGTCTATGCACACGAGAGAGTTGAGTCAAAACTCATCTTTAGCGAAGCTGTTGAAGAGGAGATAGAAAAGATAGTTGCGTTTTTACAAAAACATCACTATGATGCTAATAACTCCTATAGAAATGTAGCGATTAATCTACTACAAAATAAAGAAAAAACATATCAGCGAATCTCTAAAAAAGCTATTTGGACAGAGTTACAACCTCTAGTTGTCGAGGCAATACACCATATAGAGCTCCATCATAACACGGATGATCTCAAAGAAGCCTTTGCCGAAGAGTACTCTGCTTTTAACAAGGGGATTATTGCAGAAGTTGTTCGTTATAAAGAGGAGAAGAAAGAGGAAAAAACGGTTACAGAGAAGATTGACAATATTTTAATTCATCCTCTATATGGAATACCAATCTTTCTCTTTTTAATGTGGGGACTTTTTCAGTTAACTTTTGTTCTAGGCGCACTGCCAATGGATCTAATTAGTGGTTTTTTTGACTGGTTTGGTGCTGCTGTCGGTTCGACTATTTCAAATGAAGAGGTACGTTCGTTAGTTGTTGATGGTCTCATCTCTGGTGTTGGTGCTGTTATACTCTTTACTCCAAATATTATTATTCTTTTTATTGGTATTGCACTCTTAGAGACGACGGGATATATGTCAAGAGTCGCCTTTTTGCTTGATGGGTTTTTTCATAAGTTTGGTCTGCATGGGCAGAGCTTTATTCCGCTAGTAACTGGCTTTGGCTGTTCTATTCCTGCTTATATGTCTGCAAGAATATTAAAAAATGATCGTGATAGACTCTTAACACTTTTTATCATCAGTTTTATGTCTTGTGGTGCAAGACTTCCCGTTTATGTACTTTTTGCAGGAGCATTTTTTAGTGAAGCGGTTGCGGGTAATGTTCTTTTTGCTATCTATATTACGGGTGCAGTAATGGGTCTTATCGCTGCAAAAGTTTTAAAACTGACTGCTTTTAAAGGTGTAGATGAACCTTTTGTTATGGAGATGCCAAAGTATAGATTTCCTACAATGCGACTTCTTTTTCACACAGTATGGGGTGAGACGAAGATGTACTTGAAAAAAGCGGGGACTTTCATCGCAGGGGCAACAGTTCTTATCTGGTTTTTGAGTAACTATCCTCATAATGTAGAGTTAGAGAAAAGTTATACAGCAAAAATAGAACAAGCGCAAACAAAACAAGAGCAGAATATTTTACATAATGAGTTGAGTAAAAAAGAGTTAGAAGTGAGTTATTTGGGTAAAATTGGTAAATTTTCAGAGCCGGTTTTTCTACCACTTGGACTTGACTGGAAGATGGCTGTAGCATTAGAAGCGGGAATTGCGGCAAAAGAGGTAATCGTCTCTACTTTAGGTGTTTTATACTCTTTAGGTGATAGTGTTGATGCTCAGAGCCATTCGTTAAAAACAGCTATTAGTAAAAATATTCCTTTTGCCTCTGCTGTTGCTTTTATTATAGTGATTATGGTCTATCTGCCATGTTTTGCTGCTTCCATAGTCTTTACTCGTGAAGCAGGTGGTATAAAATACTTCTTTTATCTTTTGGCATTTACATCCATAACTGCATATATCTTGGCATTTTTAGGGTATCATATCACACTATTGTTAGGGTATTAACTCACTATTAGTTCATATTTGTTAAAATTGGACAAGAAGCTAAGGAAATGAAAATGCAAAAAATATTGATGATAGAAGATGATTTAGAGTTAGCTGAGATACTTACAGAGTATTTAGAACAGTTTGATTTTCAAATTATTACAGAAGATGATCCGTTTAAAGCGGTCAGTATTTTAAAATTAGAGCCATTTGATCTGGTTATTTTAGACCTTACATTGCCGGGAATGGATGGGCTTGAGGTGTGTGAAGCTATACGTGAGCGTCAAGATATTCCTATTATTATCAGTTCAGCGCGTTCTGATGTTACCGATAAGATCAAAGCACTTGAACTTGGTGCTGATGATTATCTTCCAAAGCCGTATGATCCACGTGAGCTTGAAGCACGTATTCACTCAGTACTACGTCGTTATGAAGCAAAAACTTCTCAAAAAGAGGAGAACAAGAGCGATTTTAAATGTGATAAATCGACGATGACAATCACATATAAAGGACGAAATATCGATCTTACAAATGCTGAGTTTGGTATTTTATCTTATATGATCAGTAAACAGGGGCTTGTTGTCTCACGTGAGGATCTTATTCATAATGTCAATGCCATTAATGAAGATTCATCAAACAAAAGTATTGATGTTATGGTAGGAAGAATCAGAAACAAACTTGGTGATAAATCACTTATAGAGTCTGTGCGTGGTGTAGGGTATAAACTTCTTAAATAATGAAAAAACATGCTGTTTTAATTACTGTTTTATTTGCGCTTACTGTCTCTATTGTGAGTGTAAGTGTAATATTTTTGGAATTTTATAAGCTTAACCGTGAGCAGTATATAAATCATATCTTTACAAAATATACGGTTATTACACAGATTTACAGAGAACATCAGCAGCGTCAAAGTTCAGAGATTATGCTTGAAGCAAATCTTGCTGTCTATAATCTTGAAGTCATCAAAGATAAAACTAAAAAAGAGACAATCCTTAGAAAAAGTAAAATCTTAAAAAAAGAGGGTTTTAAGAGTTTTAATACTTCACTGATGATTAGTGAAAAAGGGATGTATACTAAAAATACAGTCACTAATCTACGTGCTACAATGTTAGAACATAAACGAAAAATCTACTTCTATATTGAGACACCAAATGGTGATATTCTTATCAAAGATAACGACCTAAAGCCTTACAGTTTTTTAAATCTTCTCTACGCTTATATAACTATCTTTTTAACAATCAGTATCTCTTTTATTTTGGTCTTGCAAAAACTGCGCCCTTTAATTCGTTTAAGAAAAAAGATTGCAGCTTATGGGAAAGGAAATATGGATATCTCCTTTAAGACAAAAAATGAGGATGAGATAGGGGCGGTCGCCAATGAGTTAGAGAGTGCACGCCAAAAGATAAACAATATGTTAGAGTCACGGACACTCTTTTTGAGAAATCTTATGCATGAACTTAAAACACCTATTGCAAAAGGGACAATTGCAACGCAGATGCTTGAGAGTACAAAACAAAAAGAGCGTTTTACCTCTATATTTAAAAGATTAGAGACACTTGTCAATGAGTTCGCACTTATTGAAGAGGTGACAAGCTTAAATGATAGAAGAGATTTTTCTGAATACAGGGTTGTTGATATCATTGATGGTGCTATAGATATGGCTATGGTTGAGAGAGAGTGTGTAACGGTTGATGTAGGCGCAGAGTGTAAAGTTCACGCAAACTATAGACTCTATACAACAGCAATTAAAAATATGATAGATAATGCTATGAAGTACTCAACCGATGCTCATATTAGAATCCTTGTCAATGAAAATCATGAACTCTGCTTTGAGAGTAAAGGTGAATGTCTACAACATCCTTTGCAGTACTATATTGAGCCTTTTACAAAAGAGAATCCATCAAAAAACAGTTTTGGTTTGGGACTCTATCTTGTAGACTCTATCCTCAAGGCACATGGACAGGTCTTGGCACATGAGTATGAAAATGGAGTAAACCGTTTTATTTTTGCTTAAGGGCTGTTAAAAGAACTCTAGTGTAAACTAAGAGAATGAATAAGTACCTCTACTCTGCTATAGCAATCTTTTTTGCTTTCTCATTTTTTCTTGGTGGTTGGTTTAGCCATAGTGCCTATATGCCTGGTAAGCGCATTGAAAAGCCATCACTTCTTGAAAAAATAAAAAAAGAGAAGATCTTAAATGTAGTGCTTTTAAATGCGCCATCTACTTACTATATAGGAAATGAAGGACCTCAAGGATTTGAGTATGACCTTTTGAAATCTTATGCAGATCATCTTGGAGTAGATCTAAACATCACCCCTGCACATACAGTTAAAGAAGCATTGGCATTGAGTAAAAATCCAAATATCTATATCACTTCTGCAGCATTGGCAAAAACACCTAGTAGAGAAAAACTCTACCATTTTGGCCCCTCATACTTCGAAGTGCAAGAGCAGGTGATATGTAATCGAGGTATGCTTGGTAGCAAAAAATTTCCAAGAGATGTAGAGGATTTGGAAGGTCTCTCTATTATGGTCGGAGATGACACGAGTTATAGTGAAACACTCAACAAGTTGAAAGAGGATGGTTTTGACATTAATGTGACAACAAGTTCGGACTACTCAACAGAAGAGCTTTTGGAGATGGTAGCAAAACATCAGATAGACTGTACTGTGGCTGATTCAAATATCTACTCATTAAATTTGAAGTTTTTTCCAGAGATAGCACTTGCTTTTTCTGTTAGTGGACGAGAACAGTTGGCATGGCTACTACCAAAAGGTGCGAAGAAACTTGAAGCAGATATGTATGCATGGTTAAATCACTTTAATCAACAAGGTGAGATGACACAGTTAAAAGATCACTACTACTCCTATGTTCTCTTTTTTGATTACTATAATACAAAAGTTTTTTATAAGCGATTAAAATCAAGGCTTCCTCGATATAAGCATGATTTTGAAGAGGTAGGCAAGCGTTTTGGTATTCCTTGGACACTGCTTGCTGCTGTCTCATATCAGGAGTCACACTGGAATCCAAGAGCAAAGAGTTTTACGGGTGTTCGTGGTTTGATGATGCTTACAAAAAATACTGCAAAGCTTTTAGGCGTGAAAAATCGACTCAATCCAAAAGAGAGTATTTTAGGAGGGACAAGACATCTTAATCAAATGATTAAAAATGTTCCAAAAAGTGTTGAGGGTGAAAATAGGTTAAAGTTTGCGTTAGCTGCTTATAATGTTGGTATGGGACATATTAAAGATGCTCGAAAACTGGCGAAAAAATTGGGACTCAATCCAGATATCTGGAGTGATATGAAGATCATACTTCCTCTTTTGTCACAGAAAAGATACTATAGAACCTTACGATATGGCTATGCACGGGGAGCTGAACCGGTAAAATATGTAGAGTCCATTTATAATTATAAAGATATTTTAGAGAAGTATGAAAAAGAAGAGGCGCTTAAAAAAGCAAAAGCATTACAAGAGAAAAAAGAGTTAGAGCTTCTTAAGAAAGAGGGCTCTTTAAAAAAGAAGATAACGAAAAAGAAAAAATCTTAGTCGTTATTTCCCAACTCGCTTAAAAATGTCTCCATATCATATTTGACTCTATATTCAGGTGTCATTATATGAATAAGAATATCTCCAAGATCAATTACTACCCAATCACCACTCTCATCAACATTATTAAATGTCTCTTCTGGTTTGAGTGCATTTTTGAGATGATCAAGAAGTGCTGTTGTGTGTTTTTGTCCCAGTGATGATGCAATAATGGCATAATCTACGAAGTAGTTTTTATCACGTAGATCAAAAACTTCAATCGCTTCTGCTTTATTTTTATCTAATGTCTCTGTTATCTTTTCAATTCTGTTTTGCATTGTGTTCCTTATAATATTGTGCAATTTCTGCTGCACACTTTTTTGGTAATTTTGAAATGTCTATCTTCTCTCTGAGTTGCGATGAAGAGATATCTTCATCTACATCAAGAGTGATAAAATTTTGCGGCACACTACTTTTTTTTCGGGTTGCCACTATAAAGGTGACAAGCTCTTTAAGTTCACTGTATCTGTACCAACTCTCTAAACTTTTGAGGTTATCCGCACCAATAACCAGATAGATTTTATCATAGTTATTTTGTAGGGCTTTAACACTCTCAATTGCCGGTACTTTTCTCTCTTTGTCAATCTCAAAAGAGCTTACTGTAATATCTTCATCTTCAAAGAAAATCTTTTGAAGCCACTTTAGTCGTAAAGAGGGTGGAGCAGTGAAATTTTCCTTAAATGGATTCAAAAAAGTTGGCATAATTATGATCTCATCAACAAAATCTAACTTTTTTAAAGCTTTAATAATTGCCTCGTGACCGAGATGAGGAGGATCAAATGAGCCACCATAGAGTGCTACTGTTTTCATTTAATGCGAATTATAACTAATTTTGGATAAAATAACCCAATTTTTTATATTTAGGATATTTAATGGCACTCAAAATTGCAATTAATGGATTTGGTAGAATAGGTCGTTGTGTCGCTCGTATTGCAGCAAAAAGAGATGATGTTGAAATCGTAGCTATTAACGATATGGCAAGTATGGATATGATGCTCTATCTTCTTAAAAATGATTCAGTTCATGGAACATTTACGAGTGAAGTGGAACAAGTCGATGAAAACTACATCAGTATAGATGGCGAAAAAATTAGAATCTTTTCTGATAGAGATCCTAAAAACCTTGCTTTTGCTGAGTGTGGTGCTGATATGGTCTTAGAGTGTACCGGTGTATTTCTTACACAAGAGTCTGCACAGGTTCATATTGACAAAGGTGTTGAAAAAGTACTCTTCTCGGCTCCTGCAAAAGATAAGATAACACCAACATTTGTAATGGGTGTCAATGAAGAGCAGTATGATGGGCAGAGAATTGTCTCAAATGCTTCATGTACAACAAACTGTCTTGGTCCTGTTGCACGTGTACTTGATGATGCATTTGGTATTGAAAAGGGTCTTATGACTACTATTCACTCATATACAAATGATCAAAACATTCTTGATGTGAAGCATAACAAAGATAAGCGTAGAGCACGTGCTGGTGCTATCAATATGATCCCAACAACGACAGGTGCTGCAAAAGCGATCAGTCTTGTTCTTCCACAACTTGAAGGAAAACTTCATGGTCAGTCTGTGCGTGTACCAACACCGGATGTATCTATGGTTGACTTAAATGTTGTTGTGAAAAAAGGGACAACAAAAGAGGAAGTAAATGCTGCATTTAATGAAGCGGCTGCAGGTCGTCTAAGCGGTCTTTTACTTGTAGATAAAGATATGAGAGTATCACAAGATTTCGTAGGTTGTGAGTATAGCTCAATAGTAGCAGAAGACCTCACGCAAGTAATCGGTGGTGATATGGTTAAAGTGATGGCATGGTATGACAACGAGTGGGGATACTCAATGCGTCTACTTGATATGGCACTACACATCTCAAAATAGGAAAAGAGTTTGGAACTATTACACTTAAAAAAGTTAGATTTAGAAAATAAAAAAGTTTTTATTCGTTGTGATTTTAATGTACCGATGGATGAGTTTGGTAATATTTCAGATGATAGACGTATCCGTTCAGCAATTGCTACTATTAACTACTGTCTTGATTTAGATTGTGCTGTTATTTTAGCATCTCACCTTGGTCGTCCAAAGGGTGAAATAGTAGAAAAATACTCTTTGTCTCCTGTTGCTAGAAGACTACAACAACTTCTTAAACGTCATGTAGAGTTAGCGCCTGGCGTTGTTGATGATGTTACACTTAAAATGGCAGCAGATCTACCACGTCACGAGGTTCTTCTTCTTGAAAACTTGCGTTTTGAAGCTGGAGAGACTAAAGATGATGAGGAGCTCTCACGCAAGTTGGCTTCTATGGCTGACATCTATGTAAATGATGCTTTTGGTGTGAGTCACCGTGCACATGCTTCTGTTCATGGAATTACAAAATTCTTTGACAATGAACATAAAGCAGCCGGTTTTTTACTTGAGCGTGAAGTGAATTACTTTGGAAAACTGATGAGTAATCCTGTTCGCCCTTTTGCGGCAATTGTTGGAGGAAGTAAAGTCTCTGGTAAACTTGAAGCTTTAGTTAATCTTCTGCCAAAAGTCGATAAGGTCTTTATTGGTGGTGGAATGGCATTTACTTTCTTAAAACAGATGGGTTATGATATTGGTGCATCACTTGTTGAAGATGAGCTTTTAGGTGAAGCGCAAAATATTATGGATGAAGCAAAACGCCTTGGTGTTAAATTCTATCTTCCTGTAGATGTTATTGCTGCAGAAAAGTTTGAAGAGGATGCTGTTAGTAAAATTGTAACAGCACAAGAGATACCGAGTGAATGGATGGGTCTAGATATTGGACCTGCAACAGTTAGACTCTATAGAGAGGGTTTAAATGATGTTCAAACCATTCTTTGGAATGGTCCAATGGGTGTTTATGAGATGGATAAATTTGCACGTGGAAGTTCTAAAATAGCAAACTTTGTAGCAGACTCTTATGCAACAACTGTTGTTGGGGGTGGTGATACCGCTGACCTTGTACAACGTGTAGGTGTTGATGATGAGATGAGTTTTATCTCTACTGGTGGTGGTGCTTCACTAGAGCTATTAGAGGGTAAAACTTTACCAGGTGTAGAACCATTGATGGTAGCAAAAACAGAAGAAGAAAATTAGGAGAGAGAATGATCATTGCAGCGAATTTAAAAACAAACTTAACACGACACAATACAGCTCTATATATAGAAGAGGTAGCAAAGTGTGCACAAAAGAGCAATCAAGAAGTTTTGGTTTTTCCTGCAATGACATCACTTGATCGTTTTGAGACAGAAGTAGAGGTGGGGAGTCAAAATGCTTACCCTACACTCAATGGTGCATTTACCGGTGAGATTGGTCTTGAACAGCTTAATGAATTTGCTATTAAAACTATTTTAATCGGACATAGCGAAAGACGTCACATCTTGGGTGAAACGCAAGCGTTCATTGCTCAAAAATTTGATTATTTTAAAGAGCAGGGGTTTAAGATAGTTTACTGTGTTGGTGAACCAAAAGAGATTCGTGAAGCTGGACGCGAGAAGATGCTTGAGTATATTTCGGCACAGTATGATGGTATAGATACTGCTTATGAAAATCTTATCATTGCCTATGAGCCTGTTTGGGCGATTGGAACTGGACTTATTCCGACGTTGGAAGATATTGAAGATGTCCATAGTGAGCTTAAGAAAAAATCATCTGCACCACTTCTTTATGGTGGTAGTGTGAAAGTGAACAACATCAAAGATGTTTTACAAGTTCAAAATGTTGATGGTGTTTTGGTTGGAAGTGCAGCTCTTTATGCAGAGCACTTCTGCA
>Ga0256828_1001915_pt1 | contig 12739 bp, 12 predicted proteins | sample CV88metaG_FD_185993 | JGI IMG/M metagenome (GOLD analysis project Ga0256828, IMG submission 185993) | Hydrothermal vent microbial communities from East Pacific Rise, Pacific Ocean - CV88 | ecosystem: Environmental > Aquatic > Marine > Hydrothermal vents | place: Pacific Ocean: East Pacific Rise... | reverse complement strand
AGATATGGATAGTAAAATACTTAGTCAAGATGTAGTAGAACAGTATGATGATACACTTAAAAAAGAATCACAATTTGGAAGATATTATGATGAGTATGAAAAAGTTTTTATGTATAGAAATCTTGTGCTAAAACAAACTATGCATATGAATTCAAGATCAAGACTTGATTTTAAAAAGAATATTCTTCAAGTAATATTTTGGTATTTTTTAGATTATTTCAAAAAGTTTGATTGATGTTACAAAAGTTAAAAATAAAAATAAAAAATATATTAGAACAAAATAATGTAAAAATTACTTTACAAGAAGGGACAAAGACAAGTAAATATGTATATATTAGTCATGATAGTATAGTAGGTAAATATTGTTATATAAATGAATACACAAGAATCACCAAAGTAAATATTGGTAACTTTGTATCAATAGGAAATAATGTAGCCATAGGTCAAGGAGAGCATGATTTAAAACTTTTATCAACTAGTACTTATTTTATAGACAATAGTTATGGAAAACTTACAGAAAAAGAGTGTGTTATAAAAAGTGATGTCTGGATAGGGAGTTATGCTTTTATAAAAAGAGGTGTAACCATTGGTTATAGTGCAGTGGTAGGGACTCATGCAGTAGTAACTAAAGATGTGCCAGATTTTGCAATAGTTGTAGGAGTTCCTGCAAAGATAATTGGATATAGATTTGAAAAAAATATACAAGAAAAAATTCTTAAAAGTAAGTGGTGGGATAAAGATATAAAAGATTTGGAAAATAACAAAGAATTATTTAATAAACAAATAGATGTAAATATTGAAGAGTTGATAAAATGGTAATAACTAAAATTTCAGGTGGATTGGGAAATCAGATGTTTCAGTATGCTATAGCAAAATCTATAGCTATTAAAAATAATGATAAATTTAGTTTAGATGTATCTTTTTATCCAAAACAAACTTTACGAAAGTATGAGTTAAACTTATTTAATATAGAAGAAGATCTACAAAATGCTGAAAATATTTTTGATAAGATAAAAAGAAAACTTGGATTTATCTCAAAAGAATATTTTATAGAAAAAGAGATAGCTGTATTTGATAAAGAAGTATTTGATTATAAAGATAAAATTATACTTGATGGATATTGGCAAAATGAAAAATATTTTAAAGATATAAAAGATGAAATCGTAAAAGATTTTATACCAAAAAATAGTATAAGCGATGAAGCCAAAGAGTATTTAAGATTAATAAAAAGTTTAATGAGTGTAAGCTTGCATATAAGAAGAGGTGATTATGTACAAGATAACACAACAAATATCAATCATGGTATATGTGGTATAGAGTACTATAAAGAAGCTATAAAATATTTTGAAAATAAATATACAAATATAACTTTTTTTATATTTTCAGATGATATAGCTTGGTGTAAAGAAAATTTTGAATTTATAGACAATAAAGTATTTGTAGATAATACAAAAAGTGCTATAGATGACTTAGAGTTGATGAAAAATTGTAAATATAATATCATAGCAAACAGTACATTTAGTTGGTGGGGAGCTTGGTTAAATGATAATAAAAATAAAGTTGTAGTATCACCTAAGCAATGGTTTACTAAAAAAGAATGGCAGGATAAAAATATAGCCTGTGATGATTGGATAAAAATATAATGTGTGGAATAGTTGGCTTTGTAGATTATAGTAGAAAATCTACTCAAAATGATCTGGAAAATATGACAAATATTATCCATCATAGAGGACCAGATGATAGTGGATATAGTTTTTTAAATAATGAAATATATAATATTGGTTTAGGACATAAAAGATTATCTATATTAGACTTATCTAAACATGGACATCAACCAATGACTTATAATACTTTAGAAATAGTTTATAATGGGGAAGTATATAACTTTAAAGAGATCAGAGAAGAGTTGATAAGTTTGAATTATACATTTCATTCGGATAGTGATACTGAAGTTATATTAAAAGCATATAATCATTGGGGTATCAAATCTGTAGATAAATTTAATGGAATGTTTGCTATCTCTATTTATGATAAAGAAGCGAATAAACTAGTATTAATCCGAGATCGAGCGGGTGTAAAACCATTGTATTGGTATCATCATAATAATTTATTTATGTTTGCAAGTGAATTAAAAAGTTTTCATCAAAATAAATATTTTAAAAAAGAGATTGATAAAGAATCCTTGTCTTTATATTTGCAATTTAGTTATATTCCACAACCTTATACAATATTTAAAAATACTCATAAATTAAAAGCTGGTTATTATTTAGAGATTGATTTAAAAAGTCAAAAAATAAGCAAAAGAAAATATTGGGATGTAATAGATTTTTATAATAAACCTAAGATAGATATAAGTGATAAAGAGGCAATTGATAAAACAGAAGAACTTTTTCAATCTGCATTTAATTATAGAATGGTGTCAGATGTTCCAGTGGGTGTATTTTTAAGTGGTGGATATGATAGTTCAACAGTTGCTGCAATAATACAAAATCAAATATCAACTAAGCTAAATACTTATACTATAGGTTTTAAAGAAAAGGGATTTGATGAATCTCCATATGCGAAAGAAGTTTCAAAGTACTTAGGAACAAATCATACCGAATATTATTGTACTCATAAAGAAGCTACAGATATCATTCCTACATTATGTGAAATATATGATGAACCATTTGGTGATAGTTCTACTATACCTACAATTTTAGTTAGTAAGCTAGCAAGAAAAGATGTCACCGTAAGTCTAAGTGCAGATGGTGGTGACGAAATCTTTGCTGGATATGAAAAATATGATATGTTTTTAAATTATCATCAAAAATTAAATAAAATACCAAATATTTTATCTAAAACTACTGTAAATATTATGAATAAAATAAACCCTGATAATATTCCAGTATTTAAAAATCAATATAACTATAAAACAAGATATGAAAAGATACAAGCATTGTTGAAGTATAAAGACAATAAAACCATACTAGAAAGTATAAGTCAATATTTTTCTAAAAAACAAAGTAAGGACTTGTTGTTAGTTAATAAGTATGAGATTAAAACTGATTTTGATAGTTTTGATTTGCTAGATAATTCAAATGATATTATAAATAAAGTTTTAGCCGTTGATTATAAAACTTATTTATCTGATGATATCCTAGTAAAAGTTGATAGAGCTACTATGAGTGTTTCACTTGAAGGTAGAGAACCATTACTAGATCATAATATCATAGAGTTTGCTGCACAATTACCATCAAATTTAAAATATAGGAATGGTGATAAAAAATGGTTATTAAAGCAAGTAACTCATAAATACCTACCTAAAAAAATGATGGATAGATCAAAAATGGGATTTGGTTCACCTCTTCAAGAATGGTTTAAAGATAATTTAAAAGATTACTTTTTCACTTATTTAAATAGAGAAAGACTAGAAAAAGAGGGATTATTTGATGTTGATGAAGTATTGAAAATACGAGATAGATATCTGAATGGAAATAAAGAAAGTATTCAAAAGTTATGGTTACTTTTAGTATTTGAGATGTGGTATGAAAAATGGATGTAGATAATATGCCTATGATATCAGTTGTAATGTCTGTATATAATGCAGAAGAATATTTAGATGAATCTATTCAAAGCATCTTAAATCAAACATATAAAAATTTTGAATTTATTATTATAAATGATGGTTCAACTGATAAAAGTCAAGATATTATAAATAAATATATAGAACAAGATAATCGTATAATTGTAATAAATAGAGAAAATAAAGGTTTGCCATATTCATTAAATGAGGGTATTGTAAAATCAAAAGGTAATTATATAGCCAGAATGGATGCTGATGATATAAGTATGTCAAATAGATTTGAAGAACAGATTAAATTTATGGAAGAAAATCAAGATATTGGTATCTGTGGTACATTTATTGAAAGTTTTGGTAAAAATATAAATAATAGAATACAGAGATACCCTTTAGAAAATGCTCAACTTAGGCCTATTTTATTATTTACTTCATGTTTTGCACACCCTACAGTAATGATTAGAAAAAGTATATTAGATAAATTTAATTTAAAATATAATGAAGAATATAAAAATTCACAAGATTATGAATTGTGGGTTAGATTATCTAAATATACTAAAGTTGCTAATATTTCAAAAGTACTTTTAAAATATAGAATAGTAGATAGTAGTATTACTTCAAAAACTGATATAGATCATTTTAATAGATATATATTAATAAAAAATATTTTTTCTAATATATTAAAAGAATTGAATATACAAAATAGTGAAAAAGAAAATAGATTACATTTTATAATAGGGGTAAACAATAGATTAGAAAAAGAGCAAGTTGATTTACGAGTGTTAAATAGTTATTTTGTAAAAATTTCAAAAGCTAACAAACAAGAAAAAGTATTTGATGAAAAAGAGCTAATAATATTTTTAAGTAGAAAATTTTTAATAGTATTATTTTATCAATTAAAACAAAAAAATTATATCTCAATCCTAAAATCTTTAAAATCAAGATTATTATATAATGCTATATATTACATGGTAAGCAAAAAGTGGAAATAAAAAAAAAATCTGCTTCTGTTTTATTGTTTTTAATTGGTTTTGCCTTATTACCAGTTAATAATGCACCATGGTTTATGTCATTAAATACTATTTTTAGAGCACCTAGTGAATTATTTTTTTTATTATCATTAATTGCATATATGTTACAGCTAATGTTAATTAATACAGGTAAATATAAATTGCATATTTCAAAATCACAATTTTTATTTGTCGGGATGCTTTTATCATTTGTTTTTATAAGTATGATTATAAATATTGAATATTCGGGTGCTATTACAAATTCTTCAGCTCTATATGGATTAAATAGAATGTTTATGTCATCATTAATATGGCTTAAACTACTATTATTTTTATTATTCTTTATACATATGATTAATTCAATTGATTTAAAACTATTAACTAAATATATTGTATTTGGTTTTAGAATAACTACGATTTATGCTTTTTTAGAAATTATATTTTATATTTTACCATCTAAATTAGGATATAGTGTAGATACTAGTTTTATGTTGTATTTAGAAAGTTTTATTCATTATAATGATCATATGCCATTTTTAAGAATTAGAGGTATGGCATTTGAACCTAGCTATTTAGTACCAATTTTAGTTTTTATATTACCTTTTTTAATACTTAATAAACCTAAAAGTAAATTTAATATGGATATTATTGCTTTGCTTATCATATTGTGGTTTGCTTATTCTCCTACAGGTTTAATAGCAGTTAGTATATTTTATATTTTATATCGATTTCAAGGAGTAAAACTTTTTCTAACATTTATATTATTATTATTTATAGGTTTTATATTAATTATATTTGTTCTAAATGGAATAATTGTAATACCAATTGAACATATGGATAGTACTGCTATTCGTACAGGTAGTTGGTACTCTGCACTAGTTGCAATTAGTCAAAATCCTTTTTTTGGTGTGGGTCCTGGTATGTATGGTTATTGGTGTGTTTTTAATTATCCAGATTATTTTTGGGGTACAAATGTGTCTGATGCATTTTATTTTTTGGGAGTTGATAAATTTGCTGGGACACCATTTGCTTCCTTATTGACAGTTGGATTGTCTTTTGGATTAGTTCCTATATTGGCTTTATTGATATATTTATATATTAATAAATACTTTCAATACATATGGGCTAATAATATTGTTCGAGCATCTTTTTTCTCATTAATTATAAGTAGTATGGGGATAGATGGTTATGTATTGTTAGTGTTTTGGATATATTTTGCAATACTATTAACAAAAAAAATTACAATGGCAGATTTAAATAATGAAAAATAAAAGAATTGCCATATTGATAAATAATTTATCAAGTGGTGGAGCAGAAAAAGTTGTAAGAGATTTAGTCGAAGAGTTGTCATCAACTTTAAATATAGAGTTAATTTGTTTAGAAAAGAATAATTTTTATTCTATTAATAAAAATATAAAGGTTACATATCTGACAGATAAAGTTATACAAAATAAATTGATTAAGTTGTTTATGATACCTTATTGGTCTTATAAATTATCAAAATATATTAAAAAGGAAAATATAATTTTAATGCAAAGTCATCTTTTATTTTCTAATTATGTAAGTATTTTAAGTAAATATTTATTTTTTTCTAAACATAAAAATCATACAGTAAATCATACACTATTAAGTACTTATTATTCTAAAACTAATATTTCCACTTTAATTAACAAATTCTTAATTAAAGTATTACTAACCAAAGCAGATTTAAATATTTCCGTTTCTAATATTGTAGAACAAGATTATTATAATTTATATAAAGCACCTAGTGAACATATAGTTATTTACAATCCCTTTAATGTAGAAAAGATTAAAAGATTAAGCAAAGAAAAAATAGATGAATTTAAATTTGATAATAATAAAAAATATATTATATGCGTTGGAAGATTAATATTGTTAAAGAGGCATATAGATATAATAGAAGTTATGAAGTATTTAGATGATAATATAGAGTTAATTATGCTAGGAGATGGAGATGCAAGAATAAGTTTATTAAGTAAAGTCAAAAAATTAGGATTAACAGAACGTATTCATTTTTTAGGAAATGTTAGTAATCCCTATAAATTTATAAAAAATTCAAATATACTAGTTGTTACATCACAAAGTGAAAGTTTTAGCAATGTCATAATAGAAAGTTTTATTTGTAAAACTCCTGTTATAAGTTCTGATTGTGGTGGGCCAAGAGAATTACTTAAGAATAATTGTGGTTTAATATACCCAATAGGTGATAAGCAAGAACTTCAAAAAAATATAGAAAGTATAGTGTATAACAAATCACTTGCTAATACATTAATTGTTAATGCATACGAAAAAAGTAATGATTTTGATATTAAACATATTATAAAGATGTATCAATCTATAACAGAGAAGGATATTTAATAATTATGAAAAAAACATTTGGATTTTTAAGTCATTTAGACCTAAATCTATATTTATTTAGAACTCCTATTATTAAAGAGTTGCTAAAACAAGGTCATAAAATATATGTTATATGTCCCAAAGGAGATAAAAATCAAGCTTTAGAAGATATTGGTTGTAAAGTAATTAATTATGAAATCAATAGACAAGGATTGAATCCCTTTAAAGAAAAAATAGTTATTGATAATATTTATCAATCTATAAAAGGTTTAAAACTTGATATTTTGCATACTTTTACGGCAAAACCAAATATTTATGGAACATTTGCAGGACGAAAAGCAAAGGTACCTATTGTACTAAATCTTGTGGAAGGGTTAGGTTCGTTTTATACACAAAATAGTTTTAAGAGTATTATTATTAGAAATATTATGGAACAGCTTTATAAAAGAGCTTTTAAAATGTCAAATGGCTGTATTTTTGTTAATAATGATGACCCACACTATATGCTAAAAAAAAGAATTATAAAAAAAGATAAAGTTAAAATCATAAAAAGTGTAGGTGTGGATACAGATAGATTTAATATAGATAATTTTTCAAAAGAAGAAATAAAAAAGATTAAAAATAAAAATAATTTTTCAGATAAACTTATAGTTTTAATGGTCGCTCGTGCTATCTGGGATAAAGGGATAAAAGAATATTATGAAGCAGCAAAAATAATAAAAGTAAAGTACACAAATGTAGAGTTTGTATTAGTGGGCAACACAGATGAAGGAAATCATACTTGTGCTTCTGTAGAATATTTAAAAAATGGTGATGTTAAATGGCTAGGTCATAGAGATGATATTGTGCAACTTACGGCAATGAGTGATATATGTGTATTACCAAGCTATAGAGAAGGAATCCCTGCTACACTTATGGAAGCTTCTTCCATGTCAAAACCAATTGTAACTACAGATACAGTTGGTTGTAGAGAAGTTGTTGAAGATGGATATAATGGATTTTTAGTAGAGATTAAAAATAGTGAAAATTTAGCTTCTAGAATTGAAAATCTTATTTTAGATGAAGATTTAAGAAAAAAGTTTGGACAAAATGCAAGAATGAAAGTTGAAAAAGAATTTGATGTTAATATAATAGTACAACAATATATGGAATATTATAATAAGGTTATTCATGCTTAAACGATTATTTGATATAATTTTGGGAGTAATTTTAATAATACTTTTTTTACCTTTTTATATAGTAGTTTCTTTACTTATTTTATTGAAAATGGGAAGACCGATTTTTTTTAAACAATATAGACCCGGATATAGAGAAAAGATTTTTGGAATTTATAAATTTAGAACTATGACAAATAAAAAAGATGAAAATGGTGTGCTATTACCAGATGAACAGCGTTTAGTTGGGGTAGGAAAATTTATTCGTTCAACTTCTTTAGATGAACTTCCTCAAATTTTTAATGTTCTTAAGGGGGAGATGAGTTTTGTAGGCCCCCGTCCACTACTTGTTGAATACTTACCGCTCTATAATGAAGAGCAAAAAAAGAGACATAATGTTAAACCTGGTATTACGGGATGGGCTCAAGTCAATGGTCGCAATGCTATCAGTTGGGAACAAAAATTTGCATACGATGTGTGGTATGTGAAAAATCAATCTTTTCTTTTAGATATGAAAATTCTTTGGATGACATTTTTAAAAGTTGTTAAACGTAGTGATATAAGTTCAGATACATCTGTAACAGTGGAAAAATTTCGAGGAAGTAAGCATGAGTAAACAAGATCGTTTTGATGAGTGGAAATCTCCCGAAATTATAGATGGTGTTCCTACAAAATATAACTGGATTGTACAAAATAGTGATGGACTTGAATTAGGGTATAAAACAGATATAGGAGCTTTTAGTTATATAAATGCAAAATATGGTGTTGTTATAGAAGATTATGTACAAATAGGTTCACATTGTTCACTTTATTCACTTTCTACTATTGATAATAAAGAGGGGAAAGTGCACATTAAACATAATGCAAAACTTGGAAGTCACTCTACTGTCTTACCTGGAGTAACTATAGGTGAAAATAGTATAATAGGAGCACACTCTTTAGTTATACAAGATATTCCTGATAATGTTGTAGCTTATGGTGTACCTACAAAAGTAGTAAGGAATTTAGATGAAAGATAGAATTTTTTTATCTGCTCCACACATGAGTGGAAATGAATTAAACTATATAGAAAAAGTATTTGAAAGTAACTATATAGCTCCTTTAGGTGAGTATGTTAATAAATTTGAAGAGAGTGTAAAAGAGTATACAGGTTCACAGAATGCTTTAGCTGTAAGTTCTGGTACTGCTGCTATTCATCTAGCTCTTCGTATACTTGATATCAAAGAAGGTGATGATGTACTCGCTTCTACTTTTACTTTCATAGGTTCAGTAAGTGCTATTCTTTATCAAAAAGCAAATCCTGTTTTTATAGATAGTGATAAAGAATCATGGAATCTCTCTCCAAAGCTTTTAAATAAGTATCTAATAGAATGTGAAAAAAAACCAAAAGCCTTGATTGTAACACATCTTTATGGAATGAGTGCAGATATAGAAAAAATAGCAGATATATGCCATACCCATGGAGTTTATCTCATAGAAGATGCTGCTGAAAGTTTAGGTGCATCTTTTCATCAAAAACATACAGGTACATTCGGTGATTTTGGTGTTTATTCTTTTAATGGTAATAAAATTCTTACTACAAGTGGTGGTGGAATGTTAGTTAGTAAAAATAAAGAGTGGATTTCAAAGGCACTTTTTTATGCAACTGCTGCAAAAGGTCCTTATATTCATTATGAACATACTGAGTATGGGTATAACTATCGTATGAGTAATGTTTTAGCAGCTATTGGTGTTGCTCAAATGGAAGTTATAGAAGATCGGGTACTTAAAAAAAGAGAAGTTTTTGAATGGTATAAAGAATTTTTAGGAGATGTCGAAGAGATTACTTTTATGCCAGAATTAGCAAATAGTAGAGGCAATAGATGGCTAACTGCACTTACTTTTGAAAAAACAGATTATAATCTTGTTATGAAAGCACTTGAAGAGATAAATGTAGAATCTCGTCCTCTTTGGAAACCGATGCATATGCAAGCTCTTTTTAAAGATGCAAAAAATTATCTTGATGGAACAAGTGAAGAGTTGTTTAGCAAAGGTTTATGTGTAGCTAGTAGTACAACTATGACAAAAGAAGATGTAAAAAAGATTTCACGGATTATTAAAGAATGTTTATAAAACCATCAAGTTTTAGTAGAAAAGTTTTTTTTATATTTTTTGATCTATGTATTATTGCTTTTTCAACCATTATTGCTTTTGATTTAAGATTTGATTTTAATATTCCTGAGAAATATTATATTTCTATTTATATTATTATCTTACTATTAATCATTTTAAGAGTGTCTCTTTTTAATTATTTTAAAATTTACAATATTAGTTGGCGCCATTTTGGTTTTAAAGATACAACAAAACTAGTTTATGTTGTAACTTTTTCAACTATAATCTTAGTAATGATCTCTTATATTTTAAGAACAACAAATTATGTTATTCCCCGTTCTGTTATTCCTATAGAATTTTTCATCTCTTTATTTATGATTTTAGCATTAAGAATTTCTAAACGTCTTTATTTAGAGAGTTATAAAATGAATGTAAATGGAAAAAGTACATTGATTATAGCTGATTTAGATAAGGCAAATGGTATCTTAAGGGCTATTAATAATCAAGATAGTGCTTATTATCCTGTAGCAGTTATTAATGATAAACATTATAATATGAAAGTTAATAATGTAGATATATATACTCTAGAGAAGTTTTTTGAGTTACAAATAGAGTGTGAGATAGCCATAGTTGATGAATCTATAGATTTAACTAATATATACGATAAACTAAATGAGATTGGTATTACAAATATTAAAGTAGCAAGTGACTATGGAGATTATGGTGCTGCAATTAAAGATGTTTCAGTTGAAGATCTTTTGGCTCGTCATCCTAAAGACTTAGATAAAGTAAAAACTAAAGAGTTTATAAAAGGTAAAACCATACTAATTAGTGGTGCTGGTGGTAGTATAGGAAGTGAGATTTGTCGTCAGTGTGAGATATTTGGAGCGAAAAAATTGATTCTTTTAGATAATAGTGAGTACAATTTATATACTATTTCTGAAGAAATTCAAAATATAGAAACTGTACCTGTCATGCAAAGTGTTATTAACAAGGATGCCCTAAAAGCTACATTTGAAAAATATAATCCTCAAATAGTGATCCATGCTGCTGCATATAAACATGTGCCTTTGGTGGAAGCGAATATTCATGAGGGGATTGTAAACAATGTACTTGGAACAAAAACTATAATAGATGTATCGATAGAGAGTGGTGTAGAAAAGTTTGTAATGATATCTACTGATAAAGCTGTCCGACCTACAAATGTTATGGGAACGACAAAACGCATTTGTGAGCTATATGCTCAAAATTCAAATGGACAGGGGACAGATATAGTAGCTGTGCGTTTTGGAAATGTTTTAGGCTCTAGTGGAAGTGTAATACCAAAATTTAAAAAGCAGATAGAAGAGGGAAAAAATATTACTGTTACTCATCCAGATATAACTCGCTACTTTATGCTTATACCAGAAGCTTGTGAGCTTGTACTTCAGGCGGGTGCTATAGGAAGTGGTGGAGAGATCTTTATACTTGATATGGGTGAGCCTATTAAGATTGTAGATTTAGCACAAAAAATGATAGAGCTTAGTGGAAAACAAAATATTAAGATAGAGTTTAGTGGTCTTCGCCCTGGTGAGAAACTTTACGAGGAATTACTTATAGATAATACAGACTGCGAAACAGATTATGAGTCTATAACGGTAGCAAAACCAACACATTATGATATAGAACAACTCAATAAAGATATTGAAGAGCTTATAAAGTCTTCAAATAAACTTTCAAAACTTCAAGAGATTATTCCTGAGTTTAAGCATAAAACAAATGAAAAGGAAAAGAATGGATAATAAAGAGGTATATCAAGAAGATGAGCTAGATTTAAGAGATCTTTTTTTAATACTCAAAAAAAATTGGAAAGTGATAATTTTCACAACTTTACTAGTTGTAGTTATGAGTTTTATCTATATTGTTTTTAAAAATCCGATTCCTCTTTATAGTGGAAATATTATGTTAGAGATAGGTGAAGTAAAAAGTGATAATCCTAATCAAACTTATTTTGATAAAAATCAAGATTTAAAAACTTTGATTGAAAACCAGTTTGATGTTCAAGTAACAATCCCAAAAAGAACTGAGACGATCATTACATTAACTGCAAAAAATACAGATAAAATGAAGGTAGAGGGTTCTTTGAAAAAAGTTGTTGATTATGTGATTTCAAGACATCAACAAAAAGCAAAACTTTATGATCAGTATATTATGACCAAACAAATTGGGCATATTGTAATTGGAGATAAACCAATTAACATGCCAAAGAAGAAGCTTATTCTCATCATATCATTTATTACAGGGTTGATTTTATCAATTTTTTTAGTTTTTTTTATAGAGTTTATACGAGGATTAAAGGATGAAAAAGGGGTATAATAGTTGTTTAAACTAATACATGCCCCACAAATTTACTCATATTATCCATAATTTCGCCACCCTTACGAAAGCTTAATCCACAGGCTTCGTAGGCGAAGAAGACTCCTGCTTGGTATTTTTCTCCATGTACATCTTTTGGAAACTCTACATACTCTTGATAGATTTTTTTGTAGTTATCGTAAGGTCCATCAGTTTTTTCTACTAGCTGGTTG
>Ga0256828_1001914_pt1 | contig 12747 bp, 11 predicted proteins | sample CV88metaG_FD_185993 | JGI IMG/M metagenome (GOLD analysis project Ga0256828, IMG submission 185993) | Hydrothermal vent microbial communities from East Pacific Rise, Pacific Ocean - CV88 | ecosystem: Environmental > Aquatic > Marine > Hydrothermal vents | place: Pacific Ocean: East Pacific Rise... | reverse complement strand
AAAAAAAACAAGCAGAACAAACAACAGCAAAAAAATCAAAACCAAAAAAATAAACAACAGCAACAAAATAAAAACAGTAAGCAAAACAAAGAGCAGCAAAAGAAACAGCAACAGCAGAATCAAAAGAACCAGCAAGATAAGAAGCAGCAACAAAAACAGAATAAAAATGGTGAGCAGAAGCAGAAGAACAAGGATAAAGAGCAGAGAAAATCGCAACAACAGAGTCAAGATGAGAAGAAAAATCAAGAACAAAAGAAAAAAGAGCAGCAGCAAAAGAAGAACAAACAAAAAAATAAAAATGATAAGCTCAAAGAGTTAAAATCTCAAGAGAAATCAAAGAAAAAAGAGAAGAGTAATAGTTCACCAATGCAAATAAAAGATATGAAAGATAAGATGAGTGATGCTGAAGAGAAAAAGTGGTTAAAAGCCTTAAACTCTGAACAAAACTCCTATCTATACAGATTAAACAAAGATCAACCAATGAAGGAAGAGCAAAATGAAAAACCTTGGTAAAAATATATTTATAATTTTTATACTCTTTACAACTACAATCTATGCAGATGTCAAAGCACGTGTTGAACCGGGAGTTGTCTATAGTGGAGAGACTGCTACCTATGTACTTACAATCAGTGGAGGGACAGTTCACAAACCAGATTTAACTGATATATGTGGCAACTCTATTTTAGGTACTAGTTCTCAAACAAGTATTGAGATGATTAATGGTGATTATAAAAAGAGTTATGTACTCTCTTATGAATTTGCACCACAAAAGAGTTGTGTTATAGCTCCGACATCTGTTGAGATAGATGGAAAGATTGAGAAGTCAAATAGTGTAAAAGTTTTAGTAAAACCAGCAACACAAGATAAGAGTGCACCGTTTGTTCTCTCTTTAAAAACTGCAAAAAAAGATCTCTTTGTCGGAGAACCTTTTGTGGTTCATCTTGAACTCAAACAAAATAAAAGAGCCTCTGTAATAGACAGCAAATTTATAGAACCTGATTTTAAAGGCTTCTGGGTCAAATCAAAAGGAGCAGCTACTCGTGAAGAGACTCCTGAATATATCATTACCCGTGCAAGTTATACTTTAGCTCCACAAAGAGAGGGAAATCTTACCATTGAACCTGCTCAGCTTCGTATTGCAACACGTTCAAATCGTCGTGATATGTGGGGCTCTTTTATGCCTCAGGTCAAATGGAAAAGTTACTATTCAAATAGGCTGCAAATTCATGCAAAACCACTTCCAAACAATGCCAAAATTGTAGGTGATTTTACGATTTCAGCAGTACCAGATAAGCATGTAATCACACCAAATGAGGCTGTGAATGTAACTGTGAGAGTTAAAGGCAATGGAAATTTAGAAGATATCGAATCATTTAAACCATACATAGACGGAGTGAATGTATTTGCCGAAAAGATTGAGATCAAAGGTGATACATTAACTCAAAAACTGGCTTTTGTCTCAGATAAAGATTTTACAATTCCACCGTTTAAATTGGCTTTTTATAATTTAAAAACAAAAAGAGTCGAGCAGATTAAAACAGAACCTATAAAGATAGAGGTCAAAGGCTCTGCTAAAGCAGATACAACGCTACATATTCAAAAGGCTTCACAAGAAGAGAGTGTTGTAGTGAAAAAAGAAGAGCAAAGTAGTAGTGTGAAGCATGCGGGAGTCAATTATATTTGGATTGTTGTTGCTTTTGTTCTTGGTCTGATAGTTGGAGTGGCTTTAATGCTTTTAAAACCTTTTAAAATGGCCAAACGAGAGAAAAGTTTTAATATAAAAGATGAAAAACTGCTTCTTTTAAAACTTTTACCATACAAAGATAGTGATAAAGATGTCGAGAAAATTATCTCTATTTTAGAGGGGAACTTCTATGGTGAGAAAAAAGAGAGTATAGATAAAAAACTCTTAAAAGAGATTATTAAAAAGTACGATATCTCCTAATCGAGGATATCGTGCAGTTTATTGCCATCGGCCATAAGCTGATGTACCTTTTGCCACTCATCGTTTTGAATATCTTTTTTGAGTTCACTGAGCTCATTTTCAAAGAGTGTTATTGCCTCTAAAAGATTCTCTTTGTTCTGTCTAAATATATCTTCCCACATATAAGGAGAAGATTTTGCAAGACGACTCATTGAGCGAAAACCACCCGCTGCAAGTGCTAAAATATTGTCACGTTTTTCCTGCTTCATAACGGTGTTTGCCAAAGAGTAAGAGATGGCATGTGGCATATGTGAGATAAAAGCAGCATGGCGATCATGTTCATTTGATTTCATAAAATATTTTTTCATCTCGAGCGCTTTAAATATTTTACGTGCTACTTCCCTTTGGTGTGCACCGCTATCTTCAAGATCACATAAAACGACTACTTTATCTTTATAGAGCTCTTCAATAGCTGCGTGAGGACCAAAGTTTTCTGTGCCTGTCATTGGATGTGCTGCAACAAAATTATGGCGAATTTGTGCTGGAACGGCTGCAACAATTTTTGCTTTTGTACTGCCTAAGTCTATGATTGTTGCATCCTCTTTTACATCTTTGAGCTCTTGTAGGGCAGCGATAACACCATTGACAGGAATGGCTAAAAAAATCACATCATATTTTTTTATCTCTTCAAATGAGACAATTTTTTCCACAAGATTTAAAGCAATTGCATCCTTTTGATGCTGCTCATTATGGTCATAACCAACAATCTCATCAATAAAATCTAATTTTTTTAAACTGAGGGCTAAAGAACCACCCATAAGGCCAAGTCCAATTATTGCTACATTCATTTTATTTCTTTTTATTAATTTGTAAAATTATACTCAATTTACTTAACATTAACCACTTATTACGTAAATAAGGGCTTTAAAGTAAATTTGTACCGTTTTTGCACCGTTTTTCTAAAAAGCCAATACTCATTTTTTGCTTTCTCGGCATATAATGAGCATAGATTTTTAGTGTTATATCTAAATTTTCGTGCCCCAGTGTATTAGATATCCACATAGGATCAATTCCATTATTTAACATCAAACTTGCAAAAGTGTGCCTTGTATTATGAAGGCTTCTTGTTTCAAACTCAAGTTTGTTTAGTATTCTTTGAAAGTTATCATAGAAATATGTATTACTACCGTAGTAGCTATTTTTTCTATCTAAAAATAGATAACTATTTTTTAGACCTGTTTCACGTCTTTGTGCTTCAAAAAATTGTTTAACATAGTCAATCATTTCTATATCTCTAATGCTTGAAAATGTTTTTGCTGAGTTGATGTGCCCGTCTGCAATAGTGCGACTAATACTTATTGTCTCAGTAATAAAATCTACATCATCCCATCTAAGAGCTAAGAGCTCTCCGCTTCGCATACCTGTAAAGAACGAAATGCCTAAGAAATTTCTAACACTGCCTTTTGCTTCTTGTAAGATAGCATCTATCTCTTTGAGAGTAAAAGGTTTTTGTTTTTGTTTCTTTTGACGAAACTTTGGCATATCAACCATTTTTATAGGATTAATGCTACACCACTCATTAATAATAGCTAAGTTAAATACCTCTTTAAGAAGTATTCTTGCTACATTGAGTGTGCCTTTTCCTAGACCTTTTGAGACAACAAAGTCGTGAAACTTTTTAATGTCTATCGGTTTTATTTCACTTACAAGCTTACCATCAAAATATGGTATAATATTGTTGTTTGAAATAACGCGATAGGCTTTTATTGTCTTATATTTTAAAGCCTTTGACTTACTTGAAAGTACCTCTTCAAGTAGGTCGTTAACTTCTAGAACACTTCTATCAAAATCAATTCCTAGTTCACTATCAAGTAAACCATTTTTGAATTTTCCGATAATGATGTTTTTGTTCACCTGATTATACTTTAGTTTTGAAGATTTGAATTTGTCATCAATCCCAAAATATAAAATGCCATTACGATTTTTAAAACGTAATTTTTTCACTTGACCATTCCTTTATCTCGATTATCACGAAACTCAACAATGGCATCTTCTATAAACACTAAAATTCTATCGTTTTTTCTCTTAAAATGATAACCTTCTTGTAAATAACCATTAGAAATATAATTATTAAGAGTTCTTGGCGTAACATTTAAAAAATGAGCTACTTCTTTTTTAGTAGTAAGTGGAGGAGTAAATTTTTTTAGTCTATTTTCCATTAACTCTATTTTTTTTAAAAGTAGAGGAATAAGTTCAAGGTTTTCAAATGCTTTTAAATCCATTATGAAACCTTCATATAACCATTCATTAAATTTACTTCAATATTTTCGTTACGTATAAATAAAAGCTCTTCATTATCCCAGATTTCCATTATTTTGTCATCATCAAGACGAGCTAAAATTTGAAGACTTCCACTCTTCCTAACTTGTGTTAATCCATAAAGTGTAAAACGGTGACTTAACATTCTATATAAATACATAGGAGCAGTTGAACGACTGGCACAAAATCTATTTATGCGGTGTTTAATATACCAAGCATTAAGATATACATCTTTTTTTGATAACTCTTTTTTTGACATAGGGAGTGTTTTATTTATATATTTCATTATATAGCTTGTTGCACTTTTTATATCTTTTTCAAATTTGTTTGTTTTTGGATTGAAAAGACGCTTAAAAGCTTTTTCAACTCTTGATATTTTTTCCTCTGGTATAAATAATAAGATATGAGTGTGTGGCGTTCCGTCTTTGTGAGGTTCATTAACTCTGTAGTACATTCTTTGCATTTTTGAGAGTTCTTTAAGAGAACGATCTTGTCTTAATTTTGCCCACATTTTTGTCAAAACCTTTACAGCTTCTTTTGGCTCTACGCCATTATATTTAGGATTTGTTATAAGTTTACCTGTCTTTGTAGTTTTCATTGCATGGAACTCACTTGGAAGAGTTAGTGTTAAAAATACAGGTGTGAGTTTTGCATTTGTAGCTTCTTTTTCTAAGGTGTTAATTCTATTTTGAATTTCTCCATAATATCTTTTTGGATTATGATTAGAAGATATAATGCAATCTTTCAAACTAAATTGCTGACCTGTTAAATTGTTTTGGATGTAACTATATTTTAAAAAGTCGTTCTGTCTTTTGATTTTTAACTGACACATATTTAAGTCATCTTTAGTTAATCCATATATTTTGGAAATGTCCACAACTTTTTTATAAATAGTCAAGGGCTTCGCTTCGCATCGCGAAACTTTTTCTCCCGCTTTAGCGGGTGACCTCTTTTTCACGCTACTACACGAAGCCAAAAAGACACTCTTATTCATTAGTGACATCTTTAGGTATAAAAGAAAAAGAGTCTTTTAAACAATCTATTTTTATTTTTTTAATGTAATATTGTGTATCATTCATTGTTTCATTCCTTATCGTGTATGGAACAGCGCAGAAGGTTCAATCTTGGCGGAGAGACTTTCTGTGTGTTCTTATTTGTAAGATTATGAGGCTATCGCGCTCATTTCAATCGCTTGCTTCCCCTATCGTTCGCTTTTGCTCACTATGACGGGGTTTTTAATTGACAAAGAAACTCACTGGAGACTTTGACATAAAACTACATTCAATATTTATATCTTTCCCGATTTGTGTTTCGTATGTTTTAACTTTTTCGTCAGGTATGCTAATATCTTGCATTTCATTTTTAACAGAACCATTGGAAAGTTCCGACTCAATCAATAGTTGTAATTTATATTTTCCTGTACTTTTTATCTCTCCTGTTTCTCTATCTTTGTAATCTGGGGCTCGATAGAGGGATAATAGTTTTCCTTTAATTTGTACTTTCATTATTTCTCTCCTTTTTATACTAATTTTTTTAATTGACTTTCTGCTGCAGCTTTAATATCCTGAGGATCAAAGCCTATATCTTCTTCATTGACGTGGTCTTTTATTAAACTATTCATTTCCATAATAGTATTTTTTAACTGACTGATCGATGCTATGTTTTGGGTTGTAGTTTTAGATTCTTCTAGTGCTATTTCTATAAGTGAATTTAACATAGCAGTTAATGAAACAGAATTTTTTTTACATAGTGCATCAAATTCTTCTTTTAATGAAATGGGTACTTGAAAGTTAATACTAACTTTTTTCTCATCACCTTGTTTAGCTTTTTGTAATGCTCTTTCTAACATTTTATATCCTTTTTTATTTTAAAGTGAAATATTATACTATATTTTATAGTAAAATACAATAGTTTATTCTGCTATAAATATAAATAGTAAAATAAAATAGATTTTTGCAAGAGATATATAATGTCGAGAAAATACTGATTGTAAGATTTTAAAGATTATTTAAATTTTGAAGATTTTTAGAAAATATGTTACAATTATACTAGTGGAAGAGAGCCGAAGCTCCCTTTTTAATGTAACGGTGTTGCGAGCACCATTAAAACCACTAGTATAAGTATTAGATACACAAGGTTTCTCCTTTCTTGGAGATTCCCTCTACACTTCCAATTTCCCTAAATTAAACGCCCATACGCTAAAAGAAAAACCTTGCTTGTAACGATGTAATTATAACATATTAAAAAAATATTGATTTCTAATAATAGAGCAAAAAAAATTTGTACCGTTTTTGCACCGTTTTTTTTCAATATATCTTCAAGATAAGTAGGAAATTGTTTATAGAGATGCCATATATTCCGAGTTACATTGAAATTAAATTGCAAAATTTGAGGTTAACTTTTACTTAACATTAACCTCATAATGGGTAAAATCTTTTCTAATTTTAACTATGGAATTTTAATGAAAATATTTTTATCACTACTCTTTTTACTCTTTACAAACAGTTTATATGCTCAAGTTGTTAAATCAATTCAGTATGATGGTATGTTGCACCTCTCTAAGCCGGTTGCCCTTAGAATGCTGCCTTTTGAAAAGGGTGATGATATTGATGTAGAAGATGTTGATAAAGCGATTAAAAAATATTTTAAACAAGGTTATTTTAACGATATATGGACTGAATTTAATAATGGTGATTTAACGTTTCATTTTAAAGAGAAGGCGATCATCTCAAAAGTTGAGCTTCAGGGTTGGAAAGAGAATGATGATGATGTGAAAGAGTCTGTCATTCAGATCAAAAAGGGAACACTTTATGATGAAAAGAAGATTGAGGCAGCAAAAAAAAGAATTATAGAAGCAATCTCTCAAGAGGGGAAGATTGATTCAGTTGTTGAAGTAAAAACAACTTATTTAAAAAATGGTAGTGTTAAAGTTACCTTTATTGTTAATGAAGGCGAAGAGATTACAATTGAAAAAGTCGACTATTCTGGAGTTTACGGTTTGGATCCTGATGATTTTGATGATGTAATTGCAAACAAAGCACATCAGTTTATGGGATGGTTCTGGGGACGTAATGATGGAAAAATGTCTCTTCGTGATTTAGAGTATGACAACTTGCGTATTCGTGATCTCTATATGCAACATGGATACTTGGATGCTAAAGTTGATGTACCGTTTGTTCGTGTGAATTTTGACAGTTATTTAGCAGATATGAGCTACCAAATAAGTGAAGGTGATCAGTATACAATTTCTGGAATAACAATAAATCAGGTTAAACATGTTGTAGATAATGAGAAGATTAAAGAGATAATATCTTTGAAAAAAGGTGATATCTTTAATATTAAGAAATTTCGTAAAGATGCGCAGAAGATTAAAACTTTAATTGCCGACAAGAGTTATGCCTTTGTTCAGGTTGTTCCTGATTTGAAAAAAGATAAGATGAAAAAAACTGTTGAAGTTGTTTTTAGAGTGATGCCTGGAGATAAAGTAAAGATTAGGAACGTTTTAATTTCCGGTAATACAAGAACGCTCGATAGGATTATTCGTCGTGAGTTATATCTTGGACCTGGAGATATGTACTCTTTAACCGACTTAAAAGATTCTCGTAATTCTCTAGGTCGTTTAGGCTTTTTTGATAGCAATACAATAGAAGAGAAGCGAATTGATAACCATACTATGGATTTAGTTGTCAAAGTAAAAGAGGCTCCTACTGGTAATATTCAACTAGGTGGTGGTTATGGCTCTTATGGTGGATTTCTTTTAAGTGTTGGTGTGAATGATAGAAATATTTGGGGTTCAGGAATTAATGTAGGGATTAAAGCTGAAAAATCAGAAACATCTAAAAATTATTCTTTTAATATTTCTAATCCACGCTTAAATGATAGTGACTTTAGCGGTAATTTTTCTGTTTATCATTCATCATATGATTACAACGATTATACTACTCTTACTGATGGTGTATCAATAGGAACAGGACACAGATTTTCTCGACATATTAGTGGTTATTTAGGATATGGATATTCTAAAAATGATTATAAATTCAGTGATGATTTTAATCTTTCACAGTATAGTAGATATAATTTTGAAGCTTATAATAAAAGCTCTGCGACTGTAAGTGTTAGTTGGGACTCTACTGATGATTATTATCTTCCACGTGAAGGCTTTACACTTGCTCAAAGTTTTGAGAAATCAGGTTTAGGTGCAAAAGCTGATTTTTTGAAATCAAGAACTACTTTTGCAAAATATATCGGTCTTGAAGAGTATCTTGGGTTTGATGCAATATTTCGCTACAAAGCACGATATTATGCAATAGTTGATAATGGATATATTCCAGTAGCAGAAAAATTTTATATGGGTGGTATTGGAAGTGTAAGAGGATATGAATCTTATTCAATCTCTCCTATGGTTCCAGATTCAACAGGTAGAGATAGGTATAATGGTCAAAATATTAGAAGAATAGGTGGTACGCAAACATTTTCAAATAATATTGAATTAAGTTTTCCTTTAGTGCCAAAAGCAAAAATGAGACTTGTAACATATATAGATTGGGGTGTGATTTCTGATAATATAAATCCTGACATTTTAGCTGGAACCAATAATCAATCACGAGCAGGCTATGGTACAGGTTTAGAATGGTTCTCTCCAGTAGGACCGATACAGTTGATGTTTTCAAAAGCAATTAATCCTCATAAAGGTGATAAAACATCAACATTTGAGTTTACAATGGGACAGCGTTTTTAATTAAAAGAGACGCTGAACTTTTGATCTCTGCACTCTAATTTTTGAACAGCATTTTGAGCGAGATAGAGTTTCTTTTGAGAGTTTATTGTAAGCTTAGTATTTTCAAACTTTATGGAAAAATCAATATTGCGGGGTCGATGGCTTAAAAGAGCAATAGAGAGTGAAAGAATATAGCTTAGTGAGTGAATAATATGTGTATTTTTAGGTAAAAGTTTTGCATAAAGCTGTAGATGTGGATCTGAAGGTAATCTATTTTTTGCATACTTTGTAAGTGTTGATATCAGCATAATTTCATGATGTTTAAAGCCATACTCTAAAGCACTTTGAATAATGTAATATGTATGTTTATTTTGAGAGTAAAAATGAACACTGCTTCCGGCAGGATAGAGCTTTGCCGCGATTGTTAATGCTTGTTTATAACTTTTGTCAATATTGAAATATTCTGCAGTCAGATCAAAAATCTTTTTAGTTAGATTGCTTAAGTTGTTTGAAAAGGCTTTATCTTGAACATAAGAGTCTAAGATATAGCGTACTGAGGTATTATAGTTTTGTGGAAACTTATCATTAGAACTTCGTAGAAGATCTGCTAAAAAGACACCCTCTCTAACCCCGACTCCACTTGTAATAATATTGGAAATTTCAACTTTTTTTATGACTCTTTGAAGTATTAATGCCCCAGGTTTGATAACATCAAAACGATTGTTTTTTATAAAAAGGGAGTGTAGCTCTTTTTCGTTTTCTGCTTTTAAAACTCTTTTGAGATACTCTTTAAAAAGTGTTGGTGTATACTCAAAAGCATGAAGTTTATTGAGTGGATAGAGGGTCTCTTTAAGGAGTGCATTTGATATGGCTCTAAATGTGCCTCCTATACCGATTAGACTGTTTATCTCTGTAGTGTCAGGGAGTTTGTCAAGTTCATTGTCAATATAAGCTGTAGCACCATCTATGTCATTTTTATCAAAGAAGAGCTCTTTAAGTCGAACAGTACCAAGTTTTAAAGAGAGTGTCTGTTTTACAGAATCTTCATCTATAAAAGCAAACTCTGTTGAGCCTCCTCCTATATCTATACTAAGAGCAGATTGCTGTTTTGGAAGTAGATTCGCACAGGCTATAGCTCCGAAATAGGCCTCTTTTTCTCCAGATATAACTTTAATGTTGAGTTTGAGTTTTTGGCGTACACGTTGTAAAAAATCTTTTTTGTTTGGCGCATCACGCAGTGCTGATGTTGCGACGCAAAGGGTCTTTCTTACTTGAAATGATTGTGTGATTGTTAAAAAATCGGCTAGAGCATCGAAGGTTCTCTGCATTGGAGTTGCTTGTAACTCTCCATTGTGTTTGTATGCGTCTTCAGATATTCTTACTTTTGATTTTTCTTCATGGAGGATATGAAATGCGTATCTAGATGTTTTTTCATAAACAACCATTCTAACAGAGTTAGAACCGATGTCTATGATGGCAACTCTCTTAGCCAACTATAACTCTTCGTTCTCTTGGAGCTGTTTGTATTTAAACTGCAGTTCTGCAATTGTCTCTACATTGTCTTTATCTGGAACTATACAGTCAACAGGACATACTGAGATACATGCAGGTTCATCATATACACCTACACACTCAATACAACGATCAGGGTCAATATAGTAAATTGGATCACCCTCTTCGATTGCTAATGTCGGACACTCTTCGCGGCAAGCATCACATGCTATACATTCATCATTAATTATTAATGCCATATTTAAAAACCTTATAAATCTCTACTTATTAAATTCGTGAGAGATTTATAACAAAAGTATGCTTTATTATTTTTGAAGTCACATTAATTTCTTGGAAGAATACATGATAATTTAGAATTTAGTTCTAAAGAAGCAACTGTACCTTCAATGCCATCATCTCTATTTCTAAGACTTATTCTCGCTCCTAGCGCATCGGCTGCACTTTTTGCTAAAAAGAGCCCTAAACCAACACCACTTTTATTTCCTTGTCGTTTAAATGGTGCAAAAAGGTCAACACTCTCATCAATTCCACACCCCTCATCTATAACTTCTATAAGAAGTCCAAAACTGTCCTCTTTGCTTCGTAAAAGTACGCTCTTCTCTTTTGGTGTGAATTTTAGAGCATTTTGGAGGAAGTTTTGAATGATTTGATTAAGAAGGCTCACTTGCAGCGTTGCCATATATCCATCAGGTTTAAAATCCATCTCAAGTTTTTTACCTTCATTTTCAGCTAGAAGTTTAAAATCATCTGCTTTTTGTTTTAAAATAGCAATAACATCAACTTCTACAGGTTTGTCAAGTTGTGCACCCTCTTGCCGTCCAATATTTAAAATATTTGAGACGATGATGTTCATCTCATCTATGGTCTTGTTTGTGACTTGTAGGGCCTCTATATACTCCTCAGGAGAGCGTTTTTTGATAAGAGTGACCTGGTTTTTTAATTTTATGACCGCTAGTGGAGTTTTGAGCTCATGGGCTGTTCCTATAAAGAGCTCTTTTTGATATTTAACAAAGTTTTGAATACGCGCAATAAGGTGGTTGATAGTCTCGCCAAGAGGTTCAAACTCTTGAGGAAGTGTATTGAGATTTATAGGGTTCATCAGATGTTCATTCATATTTGAGAGTTTGTTTGTAAGTGTCTGAATAGGGATGACAAGCATTTTTGAGAGCATAATGGCATAGATGATAACAAGTAAAAATCCTGCAATGTTGATCATAAAGATATAATGTAAAATTTTATTAAGAAGTTTTTTTGTATGTGTGATATCTTTTGTTATTTTTAAATAACTTGAATCTTTTAATTTAAAAGGATAAATGAGTGTTAGATAGGTCTTATTATTTGTAGTCTTTTCATATATATCCATATTACCAATTGGATCTTTAAGGTATATTATTTCAATATTGAGTGAGAGAAAATTCTCAGAGACAGCTTCATCAAATTGAAATACAGATTTGAAATTAGCAATATTTTTAGCATAATGGAGAAGCTCTTCTCTTTTTTCATCATAAATAGATTTTTCAATATAAAAATATAAAACTGAGGAGAATATAAAGATTAAAATTGCGGAGGCAAAAATGAGTTGTATCAGAAAGCTTTTTCTAATACTCTTTTTGGAAAACATCTATAAATCCCTTTAAAAAATTTAAAAGGATTATAGCATTGTTTGGATTAAACTTCTTTAGGAAAACAGAAACGGTATCCACGACGACGAACAGTCTCAATCGTAGTAATAGAGAGTGGTTTGTCCATTTTTTGTCTAATTTGGTTGATTGCAACCTCAATAACGTTTGGAGTAACGAGTTCTGGTTCCTCCCAGATAGCGTCAAGAAGTTGTTCTTTTGAAACAATTTGATCACGGTGACGTGCAAGGTGAGTAAGTACTTCAAAAGGTTTCCCTTTAAGTTCGATCTCAGTCTCTTTGTATGTGATTTTTTCCTCTTCAGGGTTGATTGTTAAATCTTCAATTTCTATAATATTGCTTCCGCCAAAACGTAAACGTGCTTCAATACGAGCTACAAGCACATCAAAATCAAATGGTTTTCTGATGTAATCATCAGCACCGGCACGAAGTGCTTCGATTTCACTATCATTATCATCTCTCGCTGAAAGTACAACTACAACTGTTTTAGGAGTGTTTGCTTTGATATCACCAATGATATCAACTGAATTTCCATCTGGTAACATCCAGTCCATAAGAACTAAATCGTAGTTACGGATGTCAAGATAATACTCACCATCTTTTAGTGTTTCAACAACATCGCTTTGGTAACCAAAC
>Ga0256828_1001912_pt1 | contig 12757 bp, 14 predicted proteins | sample CV88metaG_FD_185993 | JGI IMG/M metagenome (GOLD analysis project Ga0256828, IMG submission 185993) | Hydrothermal vent microbial communities from East Pacific Rise, Pacific Ocean - CV88 | ecosystem: Environmental > Aquatic > Marine > Hydrothermal vents | place: Pacific Ocean: East Pacific Rise... | reverse complement strand
TGTTACCGATAAAACAGAGAGTAATATAACAGCTACAAAAACTACTTCTCCAAAAATAGAAACTAAATCAGAAAAAGTAAAGCAAGATAAGTCTAAAGAGGAAGCTCCTCTTTTTAGTATAACTACCCTTGAAGGAAAAACACTTACTATTGATGAGATAGATGGTGGATTAAATATTCATGAGCTTAAAGATAAAGTAGTATTTCTTCTATTTTTTGGACACCAATGTCCCCCATGTTTAGCAGAAATTCCTGAACTAATATCTCTTACAAAAGAGGGACACAAAGACTTAGCAATAGTAGCCCTAGAGGTACAAGGTCTTAATGAAGATAGATTAAAAAACTTTGCAAAATATAAAGGGATAAACTATAACCTTATTGTAGGAGATGAAAATCAAGACCTAATTGGTTATATTGCCCAAAAAGCAGGTTGGTCTGGAGGAATTCCATTTCTCTTAGCAATGGATAAAAAAGGTGTTGTGCAGGTAGTACACACTGGAGGTTTAGGAAAAACTCAATTTGACAATATCTATAACCAGTTAAAAGTAGACGATAATAAGACAAAGTAGAGGATAAAAATATGAAACATATATTTCAAGTTAAAAAAACAAACAACCAAAGAGTCTAACTCATTGGCATTGGGCTAAAGCCTTCGATTCCTAGTGTACCTACTCTTTTTACTATGGAGAGTTTTTATAGATAAAGTCACATCTTCTCGATTTGGAAAAAATAGCCAACCAATCTGCAATGCCGTCCCCAAATGGGACAAAGATGAGGCACAACTATTGGGTTTTGGGAAACAGTTCCCCCAAAACCTGATTAGATAATAGATTTACGTGAAAGTAGTGGTATCTCCTCACTCTCTTTTAATAGACTATATTAGCTGTACTATATAGTGAATCAACTTTGTTTTTTAGTGCTTCAAGAACCTGTTTTTGTTTTAACATCATTGCAATTTTATCTTTTGCTTCAAAATAGGATAGTTTTCCTGCACTCTTTTTGTTGAGTAGATAAATTATATGAAAACCATATTCTGAACTAATAACAGTGGGAACTAATGTTTTTGGATTTACTTGAAAAGCTGAGTTAAAGATACTATCAGGAGTCATACCTCTTCCAAACCATCCCATATATCCATTTTGTTGATGCTCTCTAGCGACTCTAATAAAATCTTCATCTAAATTAACAGAGCTTTTTAGTTGAGTTAAAATCGCTTCTGCTTCTGGTTGAGTTTTCATAATAATATTCGCAATCTCAATTGAATCTGGAAAATTGAACTTCTCTTGGTTCATATCATAAAAATTTTTGGTTTGAGCATCAGAGATAAATGTGTTTTGAAGTTGCTCTTTTTCATACATAATAAGTGCTACAGAGCCTTTTATATTTCTAATCTGACTAGGACTAAGAGATTTACCTGCAACCTTTAGATACTGCTGTTCTGCTAAAGATTTCTGTTTGTTAAATGCATCTATAAACTCTGGGGTGTTAACGATATTTTGTGTAAATAGATAAGAGTGAATCAACTCCTCTTTAATCAAATCTTCCATCAGTTGAGCCCGTTTGGTATCATCTAACTGCTCATACCCTTTTGGTATGATATCATCTGTAATCTTGTTTCCATTAACAGTTACTAAAGTTTTAGAGTAGAGTAGTATGCTACTCAACAGTAAAATAGATAAAAGTGTAAAAAACTTATTTTTCATTTTATGTTATCCTTTTGATATATTGAACACAAGGATAACATAAAATTATATAAAATCAAATTACTCTATAGTCTCTGCTACAAAAGTCTTTGTTACTTTTCCTCCGAAGCGATAAATGCCATCCTCTAAGCTTATATATAGTTCATCTTTAGAGGTTGGTATGGTTTTTACAGTATTATCTAGTAACCCCTCCTTATGAGACCTTACAAAACAGGCTACCATGCCTGTTCCACAAGCTAAAGTCTCATCCTCTACTCCTCTCTCATAGGTTCTTACATAGAGGGTATCTCCCATGGGTTTACAGATGTTTACATTACAGTTATACTTATGGCGTAAACGTCTCATCTGCTCAATATCAAAATTTTCTAAATTGTCACGAATAGCTACTAAATGAGGAACTCCTGTATTGATAAGCCACCAACTCTCACCATCCTCAACAATATCTCTATCTATAATATCAGGAGTTGTCATATCACTTACTACATACAGACCATTAACTGTAGCTCTAATTACACCTGCACCTGTTAAAAATTCAGCTTTTCCATCGGTAGATATCCCCTTTTCGATAGCAAAGTGTGCTACAGCCCTAGAGGCGTTACCACACATATCAGCTAGACTTCCATCTGCATTATAGAACTCCCACTCAAAATCATACTTCTCATGAGGAAGTAACACTACCATACCATCTGCACCTACACCATTTTGACGATGACATAGCTTTGAAGCTAACTCTGAACGCTCCTCTTTTTTTTGTGCTATAAATAGTATAAAATCATTTCCATTTGCTGAATATTTTGTTAGAGTCATCTCTCTACTCCTTATTTTTTTGTATTATATCTAGCTCGGCTTTTAACAAAGAGGATAAATAGTAAAAGAGAAGTAAAGATAAGTAGAGCATTTCCTATCACATCATGTGCTAAAGAGAAGTTACCAACCTCATCAAGTACTAGTTGCGTTATCATCCATATTCTAAATACATTAACAACTATTAAGACTACATAACCTATTACTGCCCATATTATCTTATGAATAATAGTTGATGGAAATGCTATAATAGATGCGATAAAGAAGAGATAAGGAATAAGACCGTTACAAGCCTTTTCAATTATAAGATGATAATGTTGACTAATGAGAATAGAGTATCCATCTATCATACCATCTTCTAGTGTTAAAGAGGTCAATAGTGTGGTAAAGTCTGTCTGCATAGAGTTAATAATATTTGAGATAGGAGAGATATCCCAATAGAATATTGCAAAAAATAGTGCTGTAGTTGTCCAGTATAGTAATATAAATTTTTTCATATCATTTCTTCACTTTCTTAATTAAAAATTAAAAATTATCTTTAATTATAACACAAAAAGTTTATTTTAACATAAAAAATAATATAAATTAATTAAAATAGTATATCATCTGTTTTTTTTGGGTTCTGAATAGCATTAGGATTAGGAGCAGAAAGCCGTTTTTTCTCTGCCTCTATCTGCTCTTTTGTTTTTCCTATTTGTCTATTTTGAATCATAAAACTCTGAACAGTTCCCCCACCATATTTTAAGAGGATAAGAATTTTATTACTCTTTTTATTTTTATAAATTTTAAAAAGCTCTACCTTTTGAACAATAGGGTCAATCTCCACATAGCTATCTTGTTTTAATGGAAGTTGATAGTTATTTCCCTCTATTCGTAGTAGTGTATTATCTTTTTTTGAGACTAGCCAACTAACTTTTGCTTTTATTTGACCATATAGAGAGTTACTTGTATTTTCCATGGTTATCTCATGAAATTTATTTTTATCATTAATAGTAATATTATTATCTGATTGAAGTAAATCCATATAGAGAACCATATTTCCCTTTATTGATTTTGTTGACTTTTGAAGATGTTCATAGAGATGTTTATTTGATTTACGTAGGATATCTGAACTTCGATAGAGAGACATAAGTACTAACGAAAGCAGTGTTATAGATATTAAAACCTCTATAAGTGTAAATGCTTTTTTTGCTGATAACTCTCTATTTTTTATCATTAATCTTCCATAATTCCTATACGAACAGCCTCTTCATAAGAGGTCTCTCCTGCAATTAGCATATCTCTTAGTTTATCACCAATTGTTGCCATACCAGCCTCTCTCATAGCTTTACGAATCTGATGGTCATTTAGACCCTCTTTCATCATTGTTTTTACATCATCATTCATAATAAAAAGCTCACCCACGGCTCTTCTTCCTGCATATCCTGTAAAGTCACATGATTTACACCCTTTTGCCTCATAGAATACAGCATCGCTAGGTAGCTTAAGTTCACTTATAACTGTTGGAGCTAGAGAGGCTACCACTTTACACTCTTGACAGAGAAGTCTTGTTAATCTTTGAGCCAATACACCCAATAGAGTTGAGGCAATCAAAAACTCCTCTATCCCCATATCCATAAGACGAGATAGTGCTGAGGTTGCATCATTTGTATGTAGGGTTGAGAGCATAAGGTGTCCTGTAAGTGCTGAACGTAGTCCAATATCAGCCGTCTCTGCATCTCTCATCTCCCCAATCATAATAATATCTGGGTCTTGACGCAAGATAGAACGTAGACCCGCTGCAAAGGTCAATCCAACTTTACTATTTACCTGAATCTGATTTACATTTTCAGCATTGTACTCAACAGGGTCTTCTACTGTAATAATATTCTTATCAGGAGTAGCGATATGTTGAAGACAAGCATGAAGTGTGGTTGATTTACCAGAACCTGTAGGACCTGTTACCAATATCATTCCATGTGGATGTGTCAATAGTTTATGTAAATCTCTTGTCAAATCCTCTGTAAATCCCAAGGTTTTAAGTGTAGGAATACTCTCACTCGTCATCAAGAGTCTCATAACAACTCTCTCACCATAATAGGTAGGTAAAACAGATACCCTAATATCCAAGTTTTTACCTGCAATACTTACTTGTGTACGTCCATCTTGTGGTATTCTCTTTTCAGATATATCAAGGTTTGAGATAACTTTAATTCTTGATATTACTAAACCAGTAATATTTTTATCTATATCAAGATGCTTTTTTAATGCTCCATCCATACGCAAACGAACTTCACCCTTCTTCTCTAGGGTCTCAATGTGGATATCACTTGCACCTTTTTTAATAGCTTGGAAAAACAGAGAGTTAACAAGTTTAACAACAGGTGCTGACTCCTCATTGGATAAGAGGTCTTGTGAGTTACGGATAAAATCTAGTAAATCAGACTCAACTTCAATAATATCATCTCCACTATTACCTGTCTCAATTGCATCAAAATCACTACCTGTTTTAATCTCCAAAAATTTATTATTGAGTCTATCAAAACTCTCTTTATCAACCTCTACAATAGGATGGTCAATTTTAAGTTTAGAGAGATGATTTAGTGCAGTGGAGAGATTTTCTTTCTCTACAATAATAGATGCTTGGTCATCTACATTTGCAAAAAGAAGATGATGTTTCATAGCTAAACTATTGTTAATATCCTCATTCCAAATTGGTTCAAGGTCTATATCCTCTTTGAATGGTAACTGTATCATTATATAAATAACCTACTAATTTGTAAATGTGGTATTTTCATTGTACTCAATACCTGTATTTATTTGGTCTAAGTTAATAGACTGATTTTGATTGTTGATGCTATCTAAAATAGATTCACTTCGTATATCCTCACCGTTTATAGTCTCATTTTCATATATCACAGGCTCATACTGAGTAGTAATAGGTGATGACTCTATGGTTTCAATACTATAGCTAGGCTCTTCTCTTGTAATAGGTGTAGCTCTTAATGGTGAAATATTCTGTTGAGGTCTCTCTATCTCTTCTGTAACAGTTGGTTGATACCCCTCTCCTACAACACTAGATGCTGATGTTTCATGAAATGAGTGTTTTGCTTTTGTCTCAAAAGTCACGTGTCGTCTCTCCTCACCAATTCCTAATCTCTTCTTCTCCAACTTATCTAGTACAATCTTGTTAAATTGATGCTGTACAGAGTCAAGCTCTGATAGATATTTACGAATATGAGTCAAATCTGAACTTTTATTAAGAATATAAGGTGTGATATAGATAACTACATTTACTTTACTCTTAGAGACTCCATTTGAGGTAAATAGCCGTCCAATAATTGGAATATCTCCCAATATAGGTATTTTGGTTATTGATTTTCCAGAAGATGACTTAATAAGACCACCTACAATAATAGTCTCTCCATGATTTACAATTGCATTTGTTTTTACTGAACGTTTTGTAGTTGTTGGTCTATCTGCTGCTGAACCAGAACCAGGCAAGATATCCTCAATAGTTGTCTCTATCTCCAAGTTCACTTTATGGTTACTAGAGAGTCTTGGTTTTACTTTTAGAGTAATACCGATATCCTCTCTACTATAGTTATTTAGAACAGCTGATGAGCCTTGAGTACTCTGTTGAGATTGTGTGATAATAGATTGCGTTCTACCAACATATATAGATGACTCTTTATTGTTTGTAGTTAGGATAGATGGTTGAGATAGAATTTGAGCAGCACCATTTTGTTTAAGTAGGTCAAGCTTTGCACCCAATGCAAAAACCTCTTTAATTCCTGAATCAAACTCAAATGCCTTATCTGTAGTGGTATAGACATTACCATTTTTATCAGTATTTGTTTTTGTATTATTCATAAATCCTAGAAGTTCACGAGATACTGCCAAAGGAGCAGCCCCTGCATTTCCAAGTAGAGAGAATATACCTTTTGAAGTAATTCCACCACCTGTAAATCCATATTTGATACCAATATTTTCAGCTAAATTAGTATTGACTTCAATAATCTTAGCTGTAATATATACTTGTGATTTCTCAATATCAAGTAGTCTAATCGTCTCTCTAATATTCTCAATCTGTATAGCATTTGCAACTACAATTAGTGCATTTCTCTCTATATCACTAGCTATAACTGCTTTTTTTACTTTTTTATTAGGAATAGGAGGAGTGCGTACAGATGAAGGAGCAGATGGCATATTACGAACAATGCCTTTTGACATAGCATGGATATTACTACTAGAAGCTTTCAGATTTCCTGTCATCTGAGGTAAAAGTTTAGATAGTATTTTCTCCATCTCTTCAACATTTGAGTTCTCCAATGGAATCACATACATACGCTGAATATCCTCATCAACCTGTTTTGCAATATCAAGTTGCTCAATATATGGTACGAGTTTCTCTATATTACTCTCTTTTCCTACCAAAATAATAGAGTTACTATTTTGGTTTTGCATCACCTTTACCTTTTCACTACTAATATCTTGTGGAAAAAGTGATTTTGCCATATTCTGAATGTTTGGAAAAACATCTTTTACATATGCATCATTTAAAGTTATAATACGACTAATCTTTCCCTGTTTACTCTCTATATTATCAATCAAGTTTTTAACAGCTTTTAGGCTATGAGGAAGAGCTGTAATAACCAAAAGGTTATTTCTCTTAAATGAGATAACTTTTGCACTTTTATTAAGAAGAGGTTTGATTTTAGTACGAATAACAGCTGCGTTTACTTTATTAAGTTGGAAAACAACAGTTTTCATTGTTTGCGTATTTCCAATATTATTACTAACATCTAACCCTTTATTTGTTGCATCATTCTGTTTTACTACTTGAAAATATGAGCCTCTATCAACAAGGGTCATTTTTTTACTCTCCAAAATAGCATTTGCCAAGGGGATAAGCTCACTCTTCTCTATATTTTCATTGGAGATAAAATTTATTTTTCCTTTAATATCTCCATCTATCAATATATTTTTACCTGTAATCTTACCAACCATTCTAAGCCAGTCACCAATCTCTAGGTTTTTAAACTCTATTTTTATCTTCTCTGCATGAGCTTCCATACCCAAAGTAAAAAGTAACCCTACTCCTAGTGCTATTTTACTGAATTTCATATTCTAACTCCATATCTTGATTGTTTCTTTTTATACTTAATGTTAAATTCTCTATGCTATCCATCTCTTTATAAAAGGAGAATGCAGCATTATAACTATCTAGCTCTTGTCCATTAATAGCAGTTAAGATATCACCTCTTCTAAGTCCTAGCTTTTCAAAGTCACTACCTCTTTTAATAAAGTTTACTTTAAATCCTGTTAAAACACCATTAACCTTATGCTCTCCAATACCAATATCTTTCCATACTTTATCAATATCTTTGGTATATGAGCTTAAAAGCCCTTTAGAGACAACTTTGGTTTCACCATTATTTGTTGAGACTATACCTTTTTTACTTATTAATTTATGAGGAGCTGTTGAGACTCTTTTATGAGTTTTTGGATGTCTATTTTTTACAGGTTTTATATTTTTTAAAAAAAGCGTATGCTCCTTACCATTTTTAGTGAAAAGTGCAAAACCTTTACCTGCTGATTTCAATTTAAATCCATTAAAACTCTCACCTCGTGCCAAAACTTTCGTTTTTGCACCTTTTGCTACAGTTACTACTAGTGCATCACTAGCATTATATAGTGCTAGGAGATGATAATCTTTCATATTTCCTATTACTACTTTTTTAGGTGCTACCACGGTAGCTTTTATAGGTGTTACTACTCTTTTCTCTTTTTGGCTATTGGAGAGTCGTATAGGATAATAAAAAGCTTTTAGTTTACTATTTTCACTATAATCAACACCACTTTTTGGTAAAAAGAGTACAGATACTATCAGCCACACTAGTTTAGCAATAACCAATACAGTCAAGAAAAATAGAAATGTTGAAAATAGTCTACTGTTGGTAATATTTTTCAAAATAGACCCCTTTTTTATCTTTTTGTAAAAACTTTTTAAATGCTTTAATATCTTTACTCTCTTTTAGACGAAGCAGAAGTTTTTTATCCATAAAATAGACTCCCCCCTCAACGATACCAAATGAGCCAGAACTTTTAATAGCTATCTTATATGGTTTTATAATATTAAATACAGCTGTAATATTATCAATAGATTTAGGGTCAACCTCTGTTTTGATATTATTAATAGTTAATTTGTCATAGAGAAAAAAAACATTTAAGGTTAAAGATTCTGCTGTAGCTATCTTTATACCTTTAACATATATATCTGCATCTGTTATCTCAAGCCCATACCAAGTATCAACAAAATGTTCATTTGAGATAATAATATCATTTTTTTCTAGCTCTTTTTCCAATAAAAAGTATAACTCCTGTTTTGGTGAGACTATCCATAACAAAATAAGTAGCAAAAAGAAGCCACCAAAAATTCGTTTTACCATTTGCATGTGAACTCCATATTAAATCTATCTTTACCACTTTGGGAAATATCTAATTTAGTAATTTCAAAGTGTGTAATTAAAAGTTTTTTACTAATAGTATTTAGCTCTTTAACGGAAAGGTCTTTATATATAGCAACCAGTTTTCTTGAACGTTTTTCAAACCTTTTTACCTTATTTTTAGCAACAATAGTTTTAAACTTATTTGCCTCTTTCTTAATTTTTTTGGAGTTCCAAAACGATTTTAGTTCAGATACTTTAGAAATCTCAACAATAGATGCTTCCATCTCTTTTTTCTCCAATGCTACTCTCTCTTGTGCCGAAAATTTATAAAAAAGTGAAAAAGCAACAAAAAGAAGTGCCATAAAGATAATCAACTCATTTTTAAAACGTTTTAAAGTTAGTAGATTCATAATCTCTTCTCCACACTAATAGCTGTTGAAGTCTCATTTGAGAGTTTAAAACTATCTTTTTTTGCCATTTTTTTAATACGTAATATATCATTTTTTGAAGCTGTATTAATTGTTGCTATAATACTCTTTTCGGTAAGATTTAAACTTTTTAATCTGTTATTATGTCCTATCATTTTAGAAATTTTCATTAGTACATCACGCTTAATTCTCTCTTTTTTATCTATGGTATCATACTTATCAAATTCACTCTCTCTAAGCATAGGAGATGAGAGTTTAGGATACTCTTCCAATAACTCATTTTTAATAACTTGCATACTCTCCATCGCTCCATCTCCACGATAACCCTCAAAAATAAAAAATCCACCTAGTACAAAAAGAAGAGCAGTGACTATAGCAGTCTCTTTAAAAGGTACTATGGAGTCATAAGAGCTACTAAGTGTAATCCCATTTTGAAACTTCTCTTTTTGTAAATTTAGTTCTTGATAATCTACATCACTAGGTATCAGATTATAAGGTAGTATGGTTACAGTATTATCTAAAGTCTGCATAGCCATACTCTTACCAAGTTGAACAGGTTTTACTAACTTATCCTCTAACTCTTGTGCAAAATAGATTTTTCCAATCTGATTTGCTTCTAAACCTTTCTCCTCTAAAAATTTAATAATCTCATCTACACTATAGGCGAAAAAGTACCACTCACCATCATGCTTATAGACATGATATTGATGTTCAATTAGAGGATTAAGATAATCATCAAAAAATGCAGGAGCAATATTTTTTGCTTGATAAGCAAATTTAATCTCCAAAGCCTCTCTCAAAAATGTATAAAATTGTGGGGTAAGCACAACATCAAAACTATCTGATATATCAATATTGTCCATCTCTTGATGAACTAATAATCTTCTATTAGAGCTTCCCATAAAATTCAAAATTTGCATTCCTTTCATTTTCATAATCAAAACTAAAACGATAATGGTTACCACGATAAGCAAAAGTCTCTTCACAGTGCATAGCATTAAAACCTTTTTTGGAAAAGAGTTTTGGACTTGCTGTGTCTGATGCACCATTCTCACTTAAAAAGGTTTGAAGCGTCTGCTTATCTCCCTCTGTACCATCTGTAATCCAACTATCTTTTACAATATCCAAAGGGATATCAAAAGCAGAACTAATTAACTCTCTACTTAAATATTCACCATCTATTTTTGCTGTTTTACGCAACTCAATAAAGACAAAAAACTTCTCCCAAGGGACTTTAAAAACATTTATATCATCGAACTCCATACGATAATTCAATAATATTTTATCAAACTGCTTTCTTGAAAAGATACCTCTTTTTGAGGATAATCTTGGTTCAAAATCACTGCTATACTCTTTTATCCCTGAGAGTTCCGAGAAGATAAGTTGCTCTAACTCGCTTGGCTCTTTTATCTCAAACCTTTCCAAAATATAGGTTAATACTTTTCTTGCTAACTGATATTTTTCAGGAACATCTCCATCTAACTCCTCATCTAACCATGAGATAGGAATACCTACCATCAAAGGACGGCATTGAAGATTAACCATAAATCCACTCTTCTCTTCTTGAAGCATCAGAGGGATACTATATAATATATCCAATTTTTTACTATCAGTTTTTCCCTTTGGAAAAATTCGTTTTAGTATATTTGTTGTATTTTTGTATAAAAGATTCCCTTGTATCAAAGATGATGCTACACTAGCATCATCTTGTGCCTTCTCTAAATATGAAAAAGATACAGCTACTATTGATAAAATAGATGCAATTATTAAAAGTGTTATAAAAAGGGCTATACCTTTTTTTGTTTTATCCATTATAAAGCTCAATTCAAGTAAAATCACTGTTATTATAACCTAAACTAACTAAGGATTTTAAAATATGAATAAAGATTACCAAATAAGCAACAGTGAACAGCAATGTTTAAGACAAAATAAAACACATAAATTAAACTTATTGTTTAATAATATCCAAAAAACAACAGCTAAAAAAGCTTTTTCACTTATTGAGTTACTAGTTGTTATTTTGATACTTGGACTGCTCGTTGGTCTTGTTGCTCCAAGAGTAGTGAAGCAAGGAGCTATAGCTCAACGAAAACTTGCTTGTACTCAGATGGCTTCGGTTAAACAAGCACTAAAGATGTTTAAACTAGATAATGGAACTTACCCTGAGACAGATGAGGGAGTTGAGGCACTAGTTGCGAATCCTGATGCAGATAAGTATCCAAACTACTCTAGCTCTCCTTACCTAGAAAAAGTAGCAAAAGACTCATGGGGAACACCTCTAATATATATAAAAAAAGGTAGTGAGTTTAAACTAGTAAGTTTTGGTGCAGATAAGAAAGAGGGTGGGGATAGTGATGGAAAAGATATTATATTTCCTGATTGTCAAAAGTAGCTAGATGCATTATAAAAAAAGCCTTGATAAAAAAAGAGGCTTTACACTTATAGAACTTATAATTGTTATACTCATAATCTCTTTAGTGAGTTTTATGGTCTTCTCCACTATGGTAAAACAGGAAAAAGCTGTAGGAAGCTTAACACCCCTGTCTCTACGAGCAACGCTACAGAAAGAGTTTGGTAAAAATGAGGATATGGAGTTTTTTTGTATCTCAAAATCTACTGACTGTTATATAGCAAAAGGTGGTGAAATCATCGCGTATACAGGGATTTTACATCTTGGACAAGAGGTTGAAACATATAAAGTGAATAATAAGAATAAACTCGTAGAGATAGAGGAGTTTGGACGCATAAAAGACCATAAAATAACCTTTAGATACTCTCTTTATGCAAATGGAAGTAGTTCTCAAATTGTTATTGCTAATAGTGATGGAGTCTACTATCTTCCTAGTTATTTTGGAGATGCTAAAAAAGTAGAGGATTTAGATGAAGCAAGAGAGCTTTGGGTTAAAGAGGATTATGATTTAACAGATAAAGGAAACTACTATTAATGAACAAGAGAAACAATGAGTAAAAAAAATAATACACGCTCTGCATTTACATTAATTGAGGTTATTGTAGCCGTTGTGCTTGTCTCTATTGTAGTTATGGGTTCAATGGATTTACAGAGCAAAAATCAAGATATGGCGATGTATATTACCGAACGTGGTAAAAATGAACTAGACAACTCACTCTATCTTACATCTCAAGCTTACCGATACAACAAAGATGAAAAAGATGCTTATGAACTAATACGAACTGAATTTGATATTAAAGATGAGAAGAGTAAAGAGGCTTTAAAAAGTATAATAAAGCATATAAATATTACAGATGATGAGAAGATGCCAGTAAAAATAAAAGAGGGTGGACCTCCTATTTTTACTTTTTATACAAATGAGGTACTACTAAAAGGTAAGTACCCAGCACGATATTATAATTTTAAATAGGTAGTTACTTTA
>Ga0256828_1001911_pt1 | contig 12760 bp, 11 predicted proteins | sample CV88metaG_FD_185993 | JGI IMG/M metagenome (GOLD analysis project Ga0256828, IMG submission 185993) | Hydrothermal vent microbial communities from East Pacific Rise, Pacific Ocean - CV88 | ecosystem: Environmental > Aquatic > Marine > Hydrothermal vents | place: Pacific Ocean: East Pacific Rise... | reverse complement strand
CATGTTGACCTTGACCTTAAGACCCACCTTCAGTGCTTCATTGACACCGTCAAGAACATTTTGCAAGACATCTTTTTGTGCGATCTTCTCTGCCACCTCAGGGATCAATGTGTCGATAGAGACGTTAATACGCTTGAGACCTGCATCTTTCAACTTCTGTGCCGCCCCTTTCAAGAGGTAGGCATTGGTCGTCATGGCCAGGTCGATGGTCGGTTCATAGTCATAGATCATCTTGATAAACTTGTCCAGGTCCTCACGAAGCAGTGGCTCACCACCTGTGATACGGATCTTGTTGATCCCCTCATCTATAGAGACCTTCATGAACTCGAACATATCTTCAAAACTCAGCAGGTTCTCTTTAGGTACCCATGAGAATGGTTTTTCAGGCATACAGTATTGACAACGGAAATTACAACGCTCGGTCACAGAGACACGGATGTAGTTGACCTCTCGGTTATAACTGTCGATTAGTTTTTTCATAATGGTTCACTTTTTATACTCTGATTGCGTTAATGTCTCTGAAAATCAAAACTTCTGTCATTCCTGCGAAGGCAGGAATCAAACAATTCAAACTTTCTGACATGGACACCTCGTAGATTCCTGCCTTCGCAGGAATGACAAATAGATATGCCATGGTCATAAATCAAATTTTCACAACTCTATAAACGAAAGAGTATCTAATATTTTATATCAGAGGGATTATAGAGCAATAGTGATGTTTTTTACTTGACTTTGATTAAGAGTGGTTGGGGAGTGTCGAGAGGCGAGACCCCGTCGGTCTCACCTCTCTTAAGGAGAATATAAACGTTATGGAACGATTATTATTTTGTAGAGAATTTATAGTCGAGTTGTACCCAAGCTAATGTTGTATCATCGTTATATGCCGCTGCACCGTTGATAGCATCATCATTCATGAACATCGCAGCTTTTACAAGAAGACCGATGTTGTTGACACCCGGAAGTTTTGTAGAGTAAGCGATATCGAACTCTGAACCATAAGCATCACCTGCACTTGTTGTCGCACCATCTTGATCTGCTGTAAACATATGATAGAAACCAATGATCTTACCGGCAGTTGCAAACTTATAACCAGCACGTACGTTTAGATCTACAAGACCTGTACCTGGTGTTTTTAGGAACTGGTCTGCCCAACCGTTGAACTTGTGTTTCGTCGCAAGAGGCGTATCGAACTGTCCGGCTCTACCGTCAGTCAAGTCATCATCACCACCAAGGACCTCATAGTTCAGACCAACAAGGAAACCAGAGATATTAGCCCCGACATCAATGTTATAGTACATAGAGTCTGTTCTTAGACTTGTGTCTCCAGATACACCTGAGACCTCTTCTAACGTCGAATCTGTCTGCATCGCAAACTCAGCACGGTATGTCAATTTGACACTGTCACCTGCTGCGATCTTACCTGTTGCAGCAAGACCGTAAGTATCACTGTAACTACCTAGCAAGTATGCATAACCTGTCAACTTAATAGGATCAGCGATCTTATAAGAAGCGTTGATAGCAGCTGATGTTGTACTACCAGATGTGATTCCACCTGTATATTGTACGCCTCTAGTACCATTTCCGGCATCAGCGATCGCATTGACACCATAGACATATGCTGCCAAGATATTGAAGTCACCCGCACCGTATGCTATTGCAGCAAGGTCGAGTGTCTGGAAGTTCTGCTTCCAACCGACTGAACCGATAAAACGTTGGTTGTCCAGGTTGACCGTCTTACGACCAACAATACCAGTCACACCACTGTTCGTATAGGCGATATTTGCCTGTGTCATCTTCGCAACATCTTTTTCAGCTGCTGTCTGGTGCGTTTGTTGATTAAGAGTATTGAAGTCATTGACCGAGTTGACCTCGACCGTACCGACAAGACCATCGACCTCTAAAAGCTTACCTGCAAGATTAAGGTTTGTTCTGTTCGTGAAAGTACTACCTGCATCAAGTGCACTTGCAGCATGATCAGTATACTCAAAACGTGGACGTAACTCTGCACTAAACTTCACATCACTTAAGACATTAAAACCATCATCCGCTGCTTGTGCAGAAACTGCCATTGAACCTAGGATCAGCGGAGTCGCCGCCAACGATAAGATTAACTTTCTCATATTTTCACTTCCTTATAGTAAAGATTTCGATAAATTATAGTCCTATTGCAAAGGTGAGGTTTTGACCTATGTCAAGATAATTAACAAACAGCCAACAACAAAAGCCCTATTTTAGGCGCTTTATACAATTTCTACTATTTTATGGTGTTTATGTGATATATTTGAGATGATTATAGAGGTAAAAAAGAAAAGAAAAAACGTGCAGGGTGAAGAGTAAGGCTACTCTCCTTCAGGCTTGATAAGCGGTTCTCCCTGTTTCTCTTCGATCTCCGCTTTGTGTTCTGCCATCGCTTGACGTATCATGTCCATGACATGAGGCGGGACATTGTCATCTTTATACCAGTTGACGGCATCGATGTTCCCACCATAGTCACTCCCAAAGTCTTCGACCTTTTCAGAGTACTCCTGCATATCATAACACTCTGCAACACGACCGTCTACCATGTCTTTAAGTTCGATGAACCACTTGTTCTCTGCATCTATCTTGATAGTTGATGTAAATATGACACCCATCTTATTGCTGCTTTTTTAAGGCATCTGCAAAAGCACCTAGATCTTTCTTTTTCAAATCACCATTATAAACTATATCCGTTGCATCGACAGTGTCATCATTAAGCATCTTTGGAACGACCTCTGCATCATTGATGATCTGCATATGCTCATCTAACTCATCTTCACTGTACGCCATCTGCATATCAGCTGCGATCACATGTGGAATCTTTTCTATGATAGAGAGCTTACTCAGCTCTTCGCTTACACCTTCACCCTCTATAGTAATGATAATACGACCTTTCTCATCATGAAAATGGTAATCACATTCCGGTGTGTTCTTAAGTGATTCAACCACCTCGTCAAGATATTTCGGCATACACTGTACGACAATACTAGATACATTCATAATCATCTCCTTCTAAAACTGTTTCTATATAGACAACATTCTATCATAAAGGGTTTTCAGGGTTTGTTGATGTAAGTCATGGGTTAGTGGGTTAGTGGGTTAGTGGGTTAGTGGGTTAGTGGGTTAGTATGAGAACGTAGTTCGGTTTAAGTGAACCTGAAACCATACTAACCAAAAGTGCGAAGCACTTCACTCACCCAAGCGCAGCGCACTCACAAAAAGTGCAAAGTACTTCACTGACCACATGTTCTATTCGTAGATCACTCTCCGTCTACGCTCACCGGCCTCTTCTCTCATCTTGTCATACTGCCTTTGTGCCTCAAGCTTCTCTTCATAGCTTACCGGGGTACGAAGTGATTTGTATTCGACCAGTTCTCCATTCTTATAGACACCAGAGACGATCGCTTTGACCCAGTAGTATCCTTTGTCACGACGCATGTTCTTCACGACCCCGCTCCACTGATCACCACGTTTTAAAGACGTCCATAGCTCTTTGAAGACAGCACTTGGCATGTCCGGATGTCGTACGACATTATGAGGTTTACCTATCAACTCTTCACAAGTATAACCACTGATAAGCGCAAAGGCATCGTTTGCGTAAGTGATATTACCTTTCAAGTCGGTTCGTGAGATGATCAACTCAGCTTCAGGTACATCGGTCTCTATCATAAACTCTGATTCATTATATTCCATAGTTCTCTCCTCTACTTGATCTTATATCGATTGATGACCGTCGCATCGGTAGCGACTAAGAACTCTTTTTCATTTAAAAAGAGGATGACACTTAAGGTCATCTTATTACCACCAAAGACCCCGATAGTACTTTTTGTCAATGTATTGAAGACTGTGACATTGTTCTTCTCGTCACTCGCATAAGCGACACGTTCTCCGCTTGGGGACAACCCGACACTGTAGATAAGGAAGGAAGAACTTTTATAATATGCCGAATCGGTGGTCAGATCATAAACAACACAACGTCGGTCTTGACCTGCGGTTGCCACTATATCTTTTTTACGATCCACTTGAAAGACATTATCAAGATTCTCGCCACTTAATGTTTTAAGATGCTTGCCATCTTTGGTACTTACGATCTGCAGGTCACCACTTTCATCAGCAACAACGACACTCTCTTTTTTTTCATCTAAAACAAAATCTGAGAACTTAGAACCAGAGACTTGGACACGCCAATTCTCTTTCCTTGTCTTAAGATCAAATGAGATCAGTTCATCACCTAAAAGTGCTAAAAGCACTCTATCCTCATCTAGAAACCTTGCTTTGGCAATCGGCAGTTTAGCAGAGACGGGAATTACAAGTTGCATATTGTCGTTATTAAATAGATAAAGACGGCGATAACCTTTTTCTCCCTGCGAAAGTATCAAGACCTTATGGTTTATAACATCAACAGAATAGACCTTGGCATCTACCAGGTCCCCCATGAAGTCTTTGATCTGATCGACATGTATCTGGGAGATACGTTTCGTACTCTTAAGATCAAATATGTCTACGACACTGGCATCCGTCGCACAATAGAGTCTACCATTATCGATGACCATGTCAACAACTGAACCACTCGCTTTATAGGTACGAACAGGTTCTTGCAATTGTTCTGCCCCAAACAAACCAATTACCACCATCATCATCAAAAATATTCTCATCATAGTACCTCCACTTCGATCGCTGCCGTCGGGCATCGACCTATGCAAAAACCACATGCCGTACAGTTGTCTTGCAATATCACTGGTTGAAACAGTGACTTAAACTCTATAGCATTATCGAGACATGGCTCTTTACATGAAAAGCACATCACCGACTCCCAACTCATACAGAGACTCTTGTTGATCGTGATCTTAGCATTGATATTGTGACGTTGATCCAGAGTGAGTACATTCGGCTCACAGGCAACAGCACACTCATCACAATAGGTACAGCCGTTCTCTAAAAGGTTGAGAGCGGGTGTCTTGTCATCCATGATGACAATGATATCTTCTTCACAAACCGAGGCACAAGGGGCATCACACTCTGGACACGCATTGAGAAAAAGAGATTCATCGTTGTTATAAGGTGGGCGTAAGTAGCTCACTTTTTGCGCTTGAGGCGTTTCGCCTCGAAGCTTGGAAGCGAGAGAACCAAAAAGTTCTCGTCTCTCCATACCTAGTGACCGCCTTCTAGGTGACCAGCAGGTGAGTTTTCGTTCTTAAGATCTGTTGCTGTTACAGCAGAATCAGGTCCGACAGTGTCTAGTTCATCCAAGACAACATCGTTCCAGCTAGATTTAGTCTCACCATCTTCACGAGTATAGTTCGCTTCAAAAGTACTGCCTACAGCCAAAGCACCTGTTGTTTGTGGTGCGTGACACTGTGAACAGTTGAAACGTGCTTGAGAAAGGTGGGTCAATTTCTTGACATCTGTCTCATTCTTCATATTATCGATCACCTTAGAGAATTTTTTACCATCAAACTTATGGTGTGGACGCATGTCCAAAAAGTGTGATGGTGGGATCGGTGTCGCACCCATCGCCGGAGCGACTTCAGGCATATGACAACCGGTACAGGCATTATTGTTCTTCGTGATCGGCAAGAAGTCACTGACATCATGAGGGATCATCGGTGGTGCATCTTGGTATGCACGCTTAAAGCGCTGGCTTGTACCTGCTGCTTCCGTGTGATACGCAGTTTTGTCTGCTGCTGTCTTATCTTCACTATACAGGTCTGTCTTACGCAGACCTAAAGACTCTTCAGAGATAGTTGGTTTGACCTTTACCTCTTTCGTCTCTTGAACTGGTGTCGCACTGTCTCCACCGCCACAGCCAGTAAGGATCAATGCTGCTGTAATCGCACCAAGGGTCATTTTACTTACTAATTTCATCGCTTGCTCCTCTATTATTCTTGTTTGCAAGGTTTCGGATCGAAAACTCTAAAGCATCGTCATCACACACTTCAATACAGCGGGCACAGTTCGTACATTCGCCAGAGAGTACCGGAATACTCTCTTTACCGATCATATGGAGGACCTGATGCTCAGGGCATACATCCTTACACTTCATACACAAGGTACACGCCGCTTCATCATGGTGTACTCTTATGAGACTAAATTTGCCCAACAGGCTATACATACCGCCCAATGGGCAGACATGTCCACACCATCCGTTTTTCAAAACGAACAGATCAAAAAGGAAGATCACTACGATCGCAGCCCAACCGAAGCCCATGCCAAAGACAAGACCTCTGTGGACCATTGAGATCGGTGAGATAAACTCAAATGCGGTCACACCCATCAAAGCCGAGACGACAAGACCAAGTCCTAAGACCCAGTAGCGCGTCACCCGCTTGACAGGCACCTTACCGTTTTGAACACGGTTGATCTCCAGTTTTCTACGCATCCATGCTGCTGCATCTGTCACCATATTAATAGGACAGACCCAAGAGCAGAACGCTCTACCACCGATCAGCATATAGAAAACTGTGACGACCGCGACCCCGATAAGAAGGTCCATTGCCAGTGCTGCACCTGCTACTAACATCTGCAGCGCCGCGTACGGATCGCTCATCGGGACAACACCCATGATAAGAGATGAACTCAAGTTGCCTTGAAGTAGTGTCCATCCCCATGCATTCGCACCAAAATAGAGTACCAAAAGCCCCACCTGTGTCAGGCGTCGTAAGATCAGATAGCGGTAGTTGTTCCATACAGTTTTCATCAGTACAGGTCCTCACTATCATTCAACGAATCCATCGCAGACTTCTCACTTAATCGTGTCTTGGTGTTGATGGCCTTGGCATCTTTGACGCGAGCGTCATCAGCCTTGTCCCACCCTTTGATATAGTGACTGCCTGCTTTACCTGTCGAGATCTCTCTCGGCAGGACAAAGATAGACGCTTTTTCCGTCACACATGCCAGTTCACACATACCACAACCGGTACAGACATCACCATGGACAACAGGCTTCATAAACGCATGTTTACCCGTTCTCTCGTTCTGTGAATACTCGATCGTGATCGCCTCACCCAGGATCGGGCAGGCTCTATAACATGCATCACACTGGATCCCCCAAAAAGCGATACAGCTCTCCTGGTCGATGACCGCAAGACCCATATCCATCTCTCTTATGTCAAGTTCGCCATCTTTAGAGACGCTCTCGACATCAAGTGCACCCGTCGGACAGACAGGTACACAAGGGATATCATCACACATGTAACACGGTACTTCTCTTGGTGTAAAGAAGGGTGTTCCCACCGGCTTGTGATCACCAGGAGCAGCCAAGACCAACGTATCGTACGGACAGGCTTCTACACACAGTCCACACTTGATACACGTCTTCAGAAAGTCATCTTCTGCCAAAGCACCCGGTGGACGAAGCAGCAGCGTAGATGCTGTCACTTCATCGACATAGGCACTCCAGACAAAACCGCCCAGTGTGGCCAAGCCAGCACCGCGCGCCATGTTGAGGATAAACTTTCGTCTGTCGCTGATAGGTTCTCTACTACTCTTGCTCACAACCGTTTCCTTACCTTTTCGCTCTAATCACTTATGCTTTGTAAACTTTTACAGCACATTTTTTGTAGTCGGTCTGTTTTGACATCGGACATGTCGCATCTAGACAAACTTTGTTGATAAAGACCTTCTCATCGAACCATGGCACGAAGACAAGTCCTTGTGGCGGTCTGTTACGTCCACGTGTCTCAACACGTGCTTTAACACGTCCACGACGAGACTCTACCCAGACCAGAGATCCGCGTTTAACACCCTTGATCTTTGCATCTTCTGGGTGCATATAACAGAGTGCCTCTGGTACCGCACGATAAAGCTCAGGTACACGCATCGTCATCGTTCCAGAGTGCCAGTGCTCAAGTACACGACCTGTCGCTAACCATGTATCATACTCTGTATCCGGCATCTCTGGAGGATCCATGTATGGACGGGCAAATATTTTAGCTTTGTTTTTCAACGGTGTCTTTTTAGAGTCTTTATCTTTACCTGTCAAGCTACCATGTTGAAGTGCCTTAGCAATCTTTCCATAGAATGCAAACTCATCATCTGTACCTTTGGTCTCTTTAGCTGCATATGGATCGTATTTCGAGTTAAAGCGCCACTGTGTCTCTTTACCATCGACAACCGGCCACTTAAGTCCACGTACTTTATGATAGACATCGAACGGTGCCAAGTCATGTCCGTGACCACGACCGAATGATGCATACTCTTCGAAGAGATACTTATGGATAAAGAAACCATAACCTTCAAAGACCTTACCGTCTGAACCGACGACCTTACGCTCATCACCATAACACTCAGAGTTGTCATAACCCTTCTGGATCGGATCGTTCTGGTCAAGTTTATAAGCTTTAGCCTTTTTATTGGCAAAGAGGATATCGAACATCGTCGTATCTTCACTGTAACCCATCTCTTTCGCTTTTGCAATGACATCTGGAAGTGGCTTTTTACGCTTACCTGATGGTGCGTACTCACCCCATACATCTTTGACCGTGAAGCGCTTGGAAAGCTCGACCCACTGCCATGTGTCTGACATCGCATCACCTACCGGCAATACCTGCTGACGCCAGTGTTGTGTACGACGCTCGGCATTTCCGTAAGCTCCCCACTTCTCATACATCATCGCTGATGGCAAGATCAGGTCAGATACTTTTGCAGAGATACCAGGATAACCGTCAGACGTTACGATGAAGTTGTCCATCTCACGTGCTGCTTTAATCCAGTGTGATGCGGATGCAGAATCCTGGTATGCGTTACATACGTTGACCCATGCGAACTTCACAAGACCATCTTCGATATCACGGTGAATCTGCATGATGTGCTGTTTACCGACACCGTTCAATGTTCCATCTGGGATCATCCACTGCTTTTCAGCAATCTTACGGTGTGCTGGCACTTTAACCATTAGGTCTGCAGGAAGACGGTGTGTAAACGTACCGACTTCACGTGCTGTACCACAAGCTGAAGGCTGACCAGTTAGCGAGAACGCACCTGAACCTGGACGGGCTTGCTTATTGAGCATAAAGTGTACATTGTACGCTAGTGTATTGTCCCACGTACCACGTGTATGTTGGTTCATACCCATTGTCCAGAAAGATACAACTTTACGATCTTTTTCAATGTATAGTGCTGCAAGAGCTTGAAGTTTCTTTTTAAAGTCTTCTATACTTTCATTCGGATCACCTTTAACGATACTGGCTGTATAGTCAAGTGTATATGGTGCGAGTGACTTCTTATAGTCTTCGAATGAGATCTCCCAGTGACCTAAAGTACCACCGTTGTTCTTCATAGTATCACCTGCTTTATAACCAAACGGCTCTAGAGCAGGACCCTCTTTTGCAGAGACCTCTTTTTGCATCTCTTTAGAAACTGTTTCCATCTCTTTAGCGGTATATTTACCCTCTTTGATCGACTTGTCTGTGTCACGACGCATACCATAACCCAGGTTTACAGGACCTGCTGCAAAGACGATATGTTTCTTGATAAAGTCCCAATCGATTGCATCTGGATGATTATAGACGATCTCGCGTGCTACATAGTTCCAAAGTGCTGTATCGGTGTTTGGAGAGAAGATGATCTCGATGTCTGCAAGGTCTGACGTACGGTGTGTATAAGTCTGGATAGATACGACCTTGACACGGTCCGGATCAGAAAGTTTTCTGTCTGTTACACGTGACCAAAGGATAGGGTGCATCTCTGCCATGTTCGAACCCCAAGCGATGACAGTATCTGTCAGCTCGATGTCATCATAACAACCAGAAGGCTCATCAATACCAAATGTCTGGTAGAAACCAACGACCGCAGATGCCATACAGTGACGCGCATTCGGATCGATCGCATTCGAACGGAAACCTGCTTTCATCATCTTCTGAGCAGCGTAACCTTCCATGACAGTATACTGACCTGAAGCGAAGACAGCGACACCTTCAGGACCTTTTTCTTTAAGTGTCTTCTTGATGTTGTATTCCATCTCATCAAAAGCACGCTTCCATGAAACTGGTGCAAACTTGCCTTTTTTATCGAAGTTTCCATTCTCATCGACACGAAGAAGAGGCTGAGTCAGTCTATCTGCTCCGTACATGATCTTCGCATTAAAGTAACCCTTAATACAGTTCAAACCACGATTAACCGGTGCTGCCGGGTCTCCCTTGACAGCGACGATCTTACGATCAGCGCCCTCACCTTTGGTTGCCATCATAATTCCACAACCGGTACCACAGAAACGACATGCCGCTTTATCCCAGCGCCATTCATTTCCTGCAGCATCAGCTTTTGCCTGTACCTCTGTCGGTACTGCCATCCCAATAGCACTAGCAGCTGAAGCAGCTGCCGCAGACTTCAGAAAGTCTCTTCTTTCCATTGCCATGTGAACTCCTTAATTTTAGTCAAAATTGAAAAATACAATTTCCAATAACGTTTATATTATCACTCTCGTATATTTTAAGATTTGACATAGGTCAAGTATAGCTGTTTATTGCATATTTTACGCAATGATTTGATAAGAATGTTATTTATTGAAACTAATAATAGATTAAGTTAACGGGAGCTTTTTTGTCTGATTTGTTTACTTATGAGCGCGTGTAGAAACCTGTCATCATCTGGATCAGTGTTTATTCTATTAAAAGGGTGGTTTTACTTCAGATATTACTCATGATTTGTACGCTTGTGTCGTTTTGCAGTGATGTATATTTATAGAGAGAGGGTGTCAACAGAGCAGACGCTCTGCGACATGTAGAGGGATGGAAAGCTACTAGTGTAGGTCTTTCCAGACTTCGCGCTTCCAAAGGTAAGCGAACAGAACAAAGAAGATCATAAAGATCATCACGTTCTTACCTACTTCGTTACGCATCTCGGCCTTAGGATCACCTGCAAACTCCAGGTACTCGATCACTTTCTCGGCTGAATCAGCAGTTGCACCAACACGCGGCATAGCCGTACCATGAAGTTGACTCTGAGGATTTTCAATAAATGTCGACAAAAAGTGCTCGTTACGTGAACGAATGTACATAGACAAATCTGGAGGTAATTTACCTAGATAATTTTTAATACTATCTTGATAGTCAAGGACATCTGCTTTAAAACGAAGCTCATCTTTTTTATGTTTAAAGTTTGGCATCTCACCAAGTTGTGTCCACTTAGTATAACGTACGGCATGACAACGACCACAAGCATCTTTAAATGCCATCTCAGGTGTCACTTCTTCTGCTTTTACAGCGATGGACTGAAGGTATGCAACGATGTCTGCAATTTCCTGATCAATATCGTCTCCGCCTGCACCATAGAATGACGGCATAGGGTGTGGACGCATGTCATTGAACTTATGCTCGACCGCTGTTGCGTGTGCCGGGTTCTTGATCAATGCTGCAAGGAACTTCGCATCGTAGATCGCACCTGCATTACTTAGGTCTGGTGGGTTAACACCATAAGCTGCCGCGGCATCTTTGGCAGACATCCCTGTCTCCATACCTAATGCTTTGACATTGTGACAACCGATACAACCACCGGCCATAAAAGTGTCAGCACCACGTGTAGCATCACCTTTTTTCTCCAGTGATGGAAGATCTGCATATGCAAAGTGTTCAGACTCTACATGTGCATGCATTTGACTATGAGCAAATGGCTCAACAAGCCAGTATGTTAATAGCGAAAAGAACGTTACTACTGCTAAAATTAAAAACTCTTTCATCATCTTCTCCCTATAACTTTTTTTCAAATTTTGTAATAAATGGTAGTAGAATCCATAGACCGATAAACACAAGTGCTGCGACCAAACCGATCGTACTAAAGATACCCTGTGGTGGTAGTTTACCCATAGCTGTCAAGACAATCATGTCAAGAAGCATCGCCCAGAACCAGTACTTAAAGAGTCCACGACGGTTCGCTGGGACTGTGTTTGGACTTCTGTCCAGGAACGGAAGAAGTACAAAGATGACCTGTGCGAAAGCAAAGGCGATAAGACCGATATCTTTAGAGAACGGACGTAAGATCTCATAAGACCACAGGAAGTACCACTCAGGGTAGATGTGTGCCGGTGTCACAAGACCATTTGCAGGGTCAAAGTTGACAGGGTCCATTGCAAACTCAAAGTTCCAGAAGACCAGGTAAAAGAAGAAGACCAGATAGATAGCGACAACGAACATGTCTTTAGACATGAAGTCATTGGCAAATGCGATGACCTTTGATGCTGCTTTATTACCAGACTTATACTTCTCTGCTTCTACTTCGAAATCGATCTCTTCACCATTTTGGTTATTGACGTGTGGAAGACGCAGTGCACCGAAGTGGAAACCAATAAGGGCCATGATCGCAACCGGGATCAACAGTACGTGAAGCATAAAGAAACGGTCAAGGAAAGCTTGTGCAGGGACATAGTCACCACGGATCCACTCAACAACACCATTCAATTCTAAAGAACCCGCAGAGAAAAGGTTGGTAATAACCATACCTGCCCAGTAACTCATCTGACCCCATGGAAGCATATAACCAGAGAACGCTTCTGCAGAGAATGCGACAAAAAGAAGCATTCCTGAGATCCAGATCAGTTCACGACCTTTTTTGTACGAACCGTAGTAGATACCCGTGAACATGTGGATATAGATGATCAGGAAGACCACTGAAGCTGCAACGGCATGAACATGACGCCACATCCAACCGAAACCAACTTCTTGCATGATCGTGTAGTTTACACTGTCAAATGCCAAGTCAACATTTGGTTGATAATACATCAATAAAAATATACCTGAGATCAACAAGA
>Ga0256828_1001910_pt1 | contig 12765 bp, 10 predicted proteins | sample CV88metaG_FD_185993 | JGI IMG/M metagenome (GOLD analysis project Ga0256828, IMG submission 185993) | Hydrothermal vent microbial communities from East Pacific Rise, Pacific Ocean - CV88 | ecosystem: Environmental > Aquatic > Marine > Hydrothermal vents | place: Pacific Ocean: East Pacific Rise... | reverse complement strand
CAATGCTTTTGTCAAATGCTATTTATAAAAAAGTAAAAGAAAACAATTCTAATGATATGACTACTTTAAATTTTACAGATTTAAATACATCGTATCAAGATTTACATCTTACTTATGAACAATCTTATAAAGATCAAAATTTAACCATAGAAGAGTTAGCACATAAAATAGAAGAAACTGAAGTAATTGCTAATATTTCAGTTATTCATATTGATACTGATGATATAACACAATATGAAAAAGAATTAGAAGCTGAGAAGTTAGCAACAGCAACTGTAACTACAACTTCAAGTATAGATGTTTCTACAAAAGGATTTGTATATATTTATAACAATATTTCAACTACAGCTCAAGATGGTTTAATATCTGTTTTACAAAATAATACAGATTTTGTATATCAAACTAATACAACTACTACATGTGCAAGTTTAGGATTTACAGACCCATATGATCCTTATACAGATGAAGATGGTTTAGTTGTTACTACTTATTCAGCAAATGACCACACTAAATACTGTGTTGAAACTGATTATTCAAATAGTACAGATTCACTTATGAAAGGGACTAATAATCTTCTTACAGGTTTTAATTATTAAATAAAATATTTTATTAAATTTTATATAGGATACACAAGAATGTGTATCCTTTTTTAGCTCATTTGTAAAATAAAAACAAAATTAATAATATAAAAAGTATATCAAATCTTTTTTGAAAAGATAAAGCTTTTTTTATATCCTCTTTCTCAATAGTAGTTTTACCCTCACTAAAATATGGTTTTGATTTTATCTTACCAAAATATGATGTATCTCCACCTAGTTTTACTTTTAGAATAAGACCCAGTGCAGATATAGGGTATCCTGCATTTGGACTCTCATGTAGTTTTCCATATCTAAACACTTTTTTTAGTATATTTAGATTTATAAAAACTATAGCTATAAATATAGCTGTCAATCTTGATGGTATATAGTTTAATATATCATCTAATTTTGCAGATACTTTTCCAAACTTTTCATATCTTTTGTTTCTATACCCTACCATAGAATCTAAAGTGTTTACACCTTTATATAAAAACAATCCAACTATCCCAAATAATAATAGATAAAATAAAGGTGCAATTATACCATCACTTATATTCTCACCATAAGTTTCTATAGCCGCTTTGTTTATATCTGATGGGGATAGATCCTTTGTATCTCGGCTTACGAGATACATTATACTTTTTGGATCTTCTATTACATTATATACACTATCGTAAAGTGATTTTGTAGCGATCCCCATCGATCCTAAAATAGATAATACAAATATATTATCTATAGTGGATACTATAGTAGAAGTAACTATAAAAATAATAGCCAAAAGTGAAAAGGTAAGGATACCACCTCTTAAGATACTATCTTTATAAAAGTTTTTCTCAAACCATTTTATAAAGTCCCCCATAAATATCACAGGATGTTTATATGACTTGATAAATCCAAATTCACCAAAGACTCTATCGATAGTATATGATAGCAATGTAAGTTCTAAATAAATCTTATCCCCTTTAGTAAGCTTTTATATTCTCTATTATTTAAGTATCTTAAAACACTATAATACAAAAGTGCATAATCTATATAATTATAAAACTTTTTAATAGATATTTTAGCTTCATAACTTTTTAGTAAAGTTTTTATATCTTCTTTATTTTTACACCAAGAGATTGAAGCTACAGCTAGGTCAAAAAGAAAATCACCCTTGCAACTATCACTAAAATCTATAACACAACTTAATCTATCTTTTTTAAAGATCGCATTATCTATAAAAAGATCCCCATGGATAATACCATCGTTTTTTAGATCTATTTTTATCTTTTTAAATATTTTTAAAAACTTTTTACTTTTTGATCTTTTAATCATCTCTTTTAATGAAGTTTTACCAAAACTATTTTTTAAAGATAGATTTAAATTTGATGAGAGTGTATGAAACTCTTTTAGAAATTTACCTATCTGTCTTATATGCTTTTTTTTGATTTTTGTAAGGCTTTTACCTTTACATTTGTAGTATAAGATAGCTGGTTTATTTTTGATATAAAAAAGATCTTTTTTGATCCTATTTATCTTTAGATCTTTACAATAGTTTACAATAGTTATCTCATTTTGTATCTCTTGTATAGATAGATCCTCATAGATCTTTAAAATATATCTATTATTTACTATATAAACACTATGGCTTACACCATCTTTTGTTTTTTTTAGACTATCTACTTTTATATATGGGGATAGATCTTTTTTTGTTATTTTTGTTTTTATCCCCATAATAGATTTTTAGATTATTTTTGTAACTCTTCTAATTTCTCTCTTACAGCTACACTATGATCTTTTACTTTTACTTTAGACCAAATAGCTGCAATTTTTCCTTGCGGATCTATAATAAATGTAGATCTTACAACACCCATATACTCTTTACCAAATGTTTTTTTAAGTTGCCAAACACCATAAGCCTCACACACCTCTTTTGATTCATCTGAAAGTAGTGTGATCCCTAGATCTTTCTTCTGTATAAAATTTCTATGTTTTTTTGGACTATCTGGACTAACTCCAAGTATAACTGCATCTAGTTCATCAAATAGATCCTCATCTCTTGTAAAATCGCAAGCTTCAGTTGTACACCCTGGTGTGTTATCTTTTGGGTAGAAATATAAAACTATCCATTTACCTTTTAGGTCTCGTAAACAGATCTCTACTTCATCTTGATTTGGTATGCAGAATTCTGGTGCATTATCCCCTATATTTAACATAATTTATCCTCATATTTTAATAAAGTTTGAATTATAGCAAAATAAGGATAATATGTTATAATAAAATCATTAGGGCACCTCTAAAAATTAGAATATTCATAGCTTATTCTAATTTTTAGAGATGCCCAGTATATGAAAAATTTAATAAAAGGATAATGATGAAATTTACAGGATCAAATGTACTAGTAACGGGAGCGAGTAAAGGGATTGGTGCTAAGATAGCTCAAGTTTTAGCATCTTATGGACTAAAAGTATGGATCAACTATAGAAGCAAACCAGAACTTGCAGATAAAGTAAAAGATGAGATCGAAGCAGCAGGTGGAACAGCAGCTGTTATTAAAGGTGATGTATCTATTGAAGCAGATTGGTCTGCTATGATAAAAACAATTGTAGATGCAGATGGTGCTTTAAACTATCTTGTAAATAATGCAGGTATTACAAAAGATAAACTTGCTATTAGAATGAGTGTAGATGATTTTGATGATGTGATTAATGCAAATCTAAAATCAACTTTTATAGGGTGTAGAGATGCACTTAAAATAATGTCAAAGAAAAAGTTTGGTGCAGTTGTAAATATCTCATCTATTGTTGGTGAGATGGGAAATGCTGGTCAAACAAACTACTCTGCATCTAAAGGTGGAGTAAACACTATGACAAAAGCATTTGCTAAAGAGGGAAGTGCTAGAGCTATACGATTCAACTGTGTAACACCTGGATTTATAAGAACAGATATGACAGATGAGTTAAAAGATGAGATCAAAGATGAGTACACAAGAAATATACCTCTTAAAAGATTTGGAGAGGCAGAAGAGGTAGCAGATGCAGTTGCATTTTTACTAAGCGATCACTCATCTTATATCACTGGTGAGATATTAAAAGTAAATGGTGGATTGTACGTATAGTTTTTTCAAAGAAAATTTTTAAATAAACTATGGTACAATAGCACAAAATTAAATATAAGGAAAATAATATGTTAGAAAAAGTAAAAGCAGTTGTAGTTGAGCAATTAGATTGTAACCCAGACGAGGTAAAAGAAGATTCAAAGTTTATTGAGGATTTAGGTGCAGATTCACTAGATGTAGTTGAGTTAGTAATGGCTTTAGAAGAGGAGTTTGATATTGAGATTCCTGATGAAGATGCTGAGTCTATCTTAACAGTTGCAGATGCATTAAAATACATCGAAGATCACAAATAGTCAAACTAAAAGTTAGGTTTTTACCTAACTTTTAAAATTTAGATATGTTAAATAAAGATTAAAAATATTTAGTTTTTATTTAGTTTATATAATATGGAGAGAATAGATATGCAAAGAGTAGTAGTAACAGGTATTGGGATGATCAATTCACTAGGTCACAATGTAGAGGAATCTTTTAATGCTATAGTAGATGGACAAACAGGTATAGATACTATTAGTTTATTTGATGCTTCTTCATTTTCAGCACAAATAGCAGGTGAAGTTAAAAACTTTGATTCATCGGCAATATTAGGAAAAAAAGAAGCAAAAAAAGCAGATAGATTTATACAGCTTGGTATCCATGCATCACAAGAGGCAATGAGAGATGCTGGGATAATTACAGACAATAAAGTAGATGATTCTATAGCTGATAGTTTTGGTATTGTTTCTGCTTCAGGTATTGGTGGGTTGCCAAATATTCAAAAAAATTCTGTAATTTGTGAGAATAGAGGTCCAAGTAAAATATCTCCATTTTTTATACCATCATCATTAGTAAATATGCTAGGTGGTTTTGTATCTATTCAACATAACCTAAAAGGTCCAAATATCTCAGTAGTAACTGCATGTGCTGCTGGTACTCATGCTATTGGTGAAGCATATAAAACTATTGCTCTAGGTGGAGCTTCTAAGATGCTAGTTATTGGTGCAGAGAGTGCTGTATGTGGTGCTGGTGTAGGTGGTTTTGCTTCTATGAAAGCACTAAGTACTAGAAACGATGACCCAAAAACTGCTTCTAGACCATTTGATAAAAATAGAGATGGATTTATCATGGGTGAGGGAGCTGGTGCTTTAGTGATAGAGACTTTAGAATCTGCTCAAGAAAGAGGTGCTAAGATCTATGCTGAGATTTTAGGATTTGGTGAGAGTGGTGATGCAAACCATATCACAACACCTACACAAGATGGACCACTTCGAGCTATGAAAGCAGCTTATGCGATGGCAAAAAGAAACAATGGTGGAGAGCTTAAAATTGATTATGTAAATGCTCATGGTACATCAACTCCAGTAAATGACAAAAACGAAACAGCTGCATTAAAAGAGCTATTTGGTGGGAAAGAGAACTGTCCTCCAGTAACATCTACAAAAGGTCAAATTGGTCACTGTTTAGGTGCAGCTGGAGCTATTGAAGCTATTATTGCTATAAAAGCTATGGAAGATGGTGTAATACCTCCAACAATCAACCAAATAGAATCTGATGAAAATTGTGATTTAGATTATGTACCAAATGTTTCAAGAAAAGCTGAACTAAATACTGTTATGTCTAACTCTTTTGGTTTTGGTGGAACAAATGGTGTTATCATTATGAAAAAATTTGAAAAGTAGGAAGTACAATGGCAACATATTTAGATTTTGAAGAGAACTTAAAAAAGATTGAAGATGAGATAATTGTTGCAAAAGCAAAAGCAGATGAGTATGCCGTATCTATCTTAGAGAAAAAGTTAGAATCGGAAGTTGAGAAAACATACTCTAATCTTACAGATTTTCAAAAATTAAAATTAGCAAGACATGCTGATAGACCTTATGCTTTAGATTATGTAAAAGGTTTAATGAGTGATTACTATGAGATACATGGAGATAGACACCTAGCAGATGATCAAGCGATAGTTTGTTTTCTAGGAAATATTGGTGATACTAAATGTGTAGTAATAGGTGAGCAAAAAGGTAGAGGTGTAAAAAATAAGATCAAAAGAAATTTTGGTATGCCAAACCCTGAAGGTTATAGAAAAGCTTTAAGAGCTGCTAAATTAGCTGAAAAATTCAACTTACCAATTCTATTTTTAGTAGATACTCCGGGTGCATATCCAGGTATTGGAGCTGAAGAGAGATCTCAAAGTGAAGCGATCGCTAGAAACTTATTTGAGCTTAGTAACTTAGATACAAACATTGTATCTGTAGTGATAGGTGAAGGTGGATCTGGTGGTGCATTGGCAATATCTATTGGTGATAGATTGGCGATGATGAGATATAGTGTTTATTCTGTTATCTCACCTGAGGGTTGTGCATCTATTCTATGGAAAGATCAATCTATGGTAGAAACAGCAACAAGTGCCTTAAAAATCACACCATCTGATCTAAAAGAGGCAAATCTAATAGATGATATTATAGATGAGCCACTAATTGGAGCTCATAGAGATAAAGATACAGCTATACAAGCTCTTGGGGATTATTTCTTAAATACTGTAAAAGAGTTAAATAAACTTACGAAAGATCAAAGAGATCAAAAAAGATATGATAGACTTATGTCTTTAGGTAGCTACGACTGTTAAGCTACTCTACACTCTACAAATTTACTTAAAACATCTACTAATTTAGTAGGTGTTTTTCTATTTATATAAAATTTTCCTTCACCATTAACACTTCATTTATACTTTTATTATATAATAGTAAAAAATATTGTAAAGGACAACCTGAATGAAAAAGATTTTTCTCCTAGGTTTTGTATCATCGTTTAGCCTATATGGTTTAACACTTGATGATACCATATCAAAAGCGTTACAAAATAATACGCAACTAAAAAAAATATCATTGCAAACTGAGCAATCATCACAGATGAAAAAGTCTAAAAAAGCTAATAGATATGGAAAGTTAAATGTTCTATCTAGCTACGACCACTACAATAGCTCAAGAACTTTAGCACCAGTAGCTCCTGTGCAAACTGCATCTGATCCTACAAATGCATATAAAGTTCCAACAACACAAGATATGTTTAGTACAGGGATCAACTATATTGTAGTACTATTTAATGGTTATGCTCAACAAAATAGTTATAAGATATCTGATATTTTAGAGAAAACATCTTATATGAAAGAGGAGTTAGCAAAAGAGGAGTTAATTTACAACATAAAAAGTTTATATATCTCTCTTTTAGCTTTACAAAAACAGCTAATTGCACAAAAAGAGTACACTAGATCACAAAAAGATCTTGTCTCTCAAATAGAGTATGCCTATAAACTTGGTAAAAAGTCTTATTTAGATACTCTAAAAGCAAAAAACAGCTACCAATCTAGCTTATATTTTGAAGCAAAGTTATCATCAAATATAGATATTCTAAAATCATCTCTTACACTTTTAATAGGTGGTGAGCCATTTGATAAGGCTGAAGATATACAAATAGATATAGATACACCAATAATAGATAACAAAAATATAACTACACTAAAAAGATATAAATTAGCACAACTAAAAAGTGATGTAGCAAACAAAAGAGTAAATCTTCAAAAATCATCTTATTATCCTATAATTGATTTTAGTGCGTACTATGGTTTTAACTATGGTCCAAATGATACTACAAATACATATACAGACAGAAATACAAACATAAATACAACTTACCTAGAAAAAGGTGACTGGAACTCTCAAGAGGTATGGCAAGCAGGTATCCATCTAAAATGGAATATATTTGATTTTGGTGAAAAATCTGCACTTCTACAAAAAGAGAAAATAGCTAAAATTGAAGCTCAACTAGATATAGAAAATACAAAACTAGAGATAGATAAACAACTAAAAAATGGATATTCTAAATTAAAATTAGCAAAAACTAGCTACTTTTCATCTAAAACAGAACTTGAACTTTTAGATGAGATAGCAAAAGTGGAGCTTATCAAATATGAAAATGATGCCGCAACTATTACAGATCTGCTTGATGCTCAAGCAAAACAAAAAGTAGCATATGCGAAGATGATAACTTCAAAATATGAGTACAAAAAAGCAAAATACTATATAAATTATATTTTAGAAAAGGGTATAAAATGATAAAAAAAATAATACTAGCAGTAGTAGCAATCGCTGTAGCAATAGTAGCGACAAAGTTTTTAAAACAACAAAAACAAGAGGTAGCATCACTAGATCTACCAAAAGAGTACACTAAAAAAGTAGATACAGTAAAAACTAAAGAGGGGAAAGTAGAAGTTTCAAGAGAGTTTTTAGCTCAAGTATTATCTTCAAATAGTGCTTTTATAGCTTCAAAATTTAGTGCAAATATCAAAAAGATCTATGTAAATGAGAACGATAAAGTAAAAAAAGGTGATCTTTTGGTATCTTTAGATGATAGTGAGATCCAAGCAAATTTAGCTTCACTAAAAGATCAACAAAATGCTATAGAGAGTGATGTACAAAATACAAAATCTATTTTAGATAGAAATGAAAAACTTTATAAGATAAATGCTATATCGAAAGAAGCACTTGACAACACTAAAGTTATGTATAAAAATAAACTTTCATCTTTAACATCTATAAAAGAGAAGATAAAGCAAACTAGATCAACACTTCAATACTTAAATATTAAAGCACCATTTAGTGGTAGAGTTGGTGTAAAAATGGCAAACGACGGATCTTTAGCAATCCCAGGGAAACCAATACTTACAATAAACTCAGATGATCAAAAACTTATATTCTCATTTGTAGATGCATCAAAACCGATCATAGAGGGTCAGCAAGTATATATAAATGGTAACTTAATAGGTGAAGTAACAAAAAGATACGATGATGCAAAAAATTCGCTTCTAGTAGCAGAGGTGAAACCTTATAAACTTTTACCATTGGCAAATAAATCATATATCACTATAGATGTGGTTACAAATAGTGCAAAAGGGTGTATGGTACCTTCAAATACTCTTTTACATAAAACAGATGGGACATATATAGTTGTGTATGAAGATGGGAAATTTAAATTTCAAAAAGAGGATATAGTTATAGAAAATGCAAATGAAGCTATTATAAAAAACTGTACAGATCTTCCAATTGCTATGGCTTCAGAGGCAAAACTTGCACTTCTTCCTAGCTTTGGAAAAGTATATATAACTGGAGATAAAAAATGAAAAAAAGAAGTTCAATAGTTGATATACTTCTTCATAGACCATATTTTATATTCTCTTTTTTAACCCTATTCCTATTTTTAGGAGTTGTGGGTTATCAAAAAATCGATAGAAAACTATTTCCCGATTCAAACTACCCTACAGTTGCGGTTGTTATAGTTCAACCTGGAGCATCGGCAAAGTCTATTGCTACAAATGTTTCTATACCTATTGAGGAGGAGCTTTATACACTAGATAAAGTAAGAAGAGTTTACTCAACTACTATAGATGAAGTTAGTGTTATAAATGCAGAGTTTGAGTATGCAAAATCGATAGATTCTGCTACTAGTGATGTAAGTGCATCTTTAGATAAACTAAAATCACAACTTCCAAGCTCTATAAAAGCTCCCCAAATTATCCAAATCACCTCAGCAACTGCACCTATTATCACTTATGCTTTAAGTGCTAAAGATGGTAGCTATGCACTTGATGATATAAGACAATTAGCAGCTACAGATATTAAACATCAGTTAATAAAACTAGAAGGGATTGCTGGAGTTGATGTATTTGGTGGCTTTGAAAAAGAGGTTCAAGTAATAGTAGATAAAGATAAACTAGATCAATACAATCTTGATATTTCAAAAGTTATTGCAGCTTTAAAATACAACGATGATGATTTTGCTATAGGGTTTATCACAAGCCAAAACAATAGATACCTTCTAAAATCAAAAGGTAAAAGGGATAAAATATCTGCTCTAAAACAGATCCCTATAACTAAAGATATAGCTTTAGGAGATATTGCAAAAGTTTATATTGGACACTATGAGAATAGTGCTGAGTATTTTGGAAAAGATAAACAAGCTATAGCTATTGCAGTTCAAAGAGCTCAAAATGCAGATGTTATCAAATCTATAGATATAGTACAAAAAAAAGTTGATGAACTTAAACAAAAATATAAAAATATAAACTTTGAGATAACAGATACACAAAAAGATACTATTGAACAAAGTACAACAAATATGTTTGAATCTCTAAGAGATGCTATTATTATGTCTACTATTGTAGTATTTTTCTTCCTTGCTAGTTTTCGGCAAGTTTTAGTTGTACTTGTAACTATACCACTTGTGTATGCATCTACAATAGCTTTAATGTGGATAGTTGGTATTGAGTTTAATGTTGTAACACTAACCGCTATTATTCTAGCCCTTGGACTACTTTTAGATGATGCAGTTGTTGTTATGGAAAATATTGAGAGGCACTATAGGCAGCTTCATGACGATATACATAAAGCTGTATATGGTGGTACAAAAGAGATTATGTTTGCCGATCTATCTGGAACTATTACAACTATGATAGCACTTTCACCTATGCTTTTTGTAGGTGGTTATCCACAAACAGTGTTTCAACCACTTGTTGGTACCCTACTTTTAGCACTAGCTGCATCGTATGTGATCTCTATAACTGCCGTACCTTTACTATCTTTAAAGATTTTAACTATAAAACACCCACTTATCTTAAAAAGTGAAGCAATTTTTGAAAAAATCACTGGTAGTGTTTCAAGAGGGATTGCATCATTTTTTAGATCTGCTGTAGAGTATGCTCTAAAAAGCAAACTTGTAGCTGTTGGTTATATTGTAGTTTTACTATTTCTATTTTTCTCTAGTGTAAAACTTGTGATGCCTACTGTTGGTCAAGAGCTTATGCCTCCTATGGATACAGGTGGAGCAAAAATCAGTATAACTGTAGATCCAAATCTACCTATCCAAAGAAGTAGAGAGATTGTAAAAGAGGCTAATGAGATTATTAAAAAAGAGGGAAAACTTCTATATCTATCAAGTGCTATAGGAAGTGAAGCTGGTGTTATGACTATAGGAAGTGGAAGTGGAATCGATCATATATCTATCACTGCTACTTATGTAGATAGATACAAAAGGGAAGAATCTATCTGGGATATAGAGAAAAATCTAAGAAAAAAATTAAATGCCATAAAAGATGTTTACAGTGTAGATGTTGTAGATTATGGAGCAACTGCATTAGCTAGTATTAGAGCAAATTTAGATGTAACACTATATAGTGACGATCTATCAAAACTACAAGAAGCTGGTGATATAGTAGCAAAAGCTATGCATAAAACAGCTGGTATTGTAAGTGTTTCTAAAACTTGGAGCGATGATAAAAAAGTATATGAATTAATTATAGATGAGAAAAAAGCAGCACTATACAATCTAACTGCCCAATCTATAACTGCACAACTTCAAACATATATCAGAGGTGCAAAAGTTGCATCTTTTTACTTACAAAATAGTTCTGATTTTGGGATAAGAGTTTGGGTAGATGAGATAAAAAGAGATTCTCTAGCAGATGTAGAATCGTATCTACTTACAACTAAAAAAGGTAAAATTCCTCTAGGGTATGTAGCAAAAGTACAAAAGAAAGATGAACCATCGCTTATTACAAGAGAAGGTTTACAATATACTCTAAATGTATATGGTTTTAGAGAGAAAGCTGCAATATCTCACATAATGGGTAACTTTGAGAAAGCATTTGAGGGTAGTGTATTACCACAAGGTGTAACTATGGAACAAACAGGAGATATAAAACAGTTTTTAGAGTCTGCAAAAAGGATGATAGGAGCTATTGGGTTTGCTGTAATCTTGATCTTTTTTACACTTATTGCACTATTTAATTCTGTAAAAATACCTCTTATGATCATATTCTCTATTCCACTTACAATTATTGGGGCTTCATGGATGATGTTAGGGATGCACTACCATACATCGATGCCTGCTATGATGGGATTTATCCTTCTTAGTGGTATTATTGTAAACAATGCGATTTTACTTATCCACTTTGCACTAGAAAAAATGAATGAGGGATTAAATAAAGCAGATGCTATGCTTGAGAGTATAAAAATAAGAACAAGACCAGTACTTATGACCGCTTTTGCTACATCTGCTGGTATGCTTCCAGTTGCACTTGGAAGTGCTATAGGACTTGAAAGACTTGCCCCTTTAGGAGCTGTTGCTATTGGTGGGCTTATTATTGGTACATTTTTAACTCTACTATTTATACCACTTGTATTTATATGGACAGTTAAAGATAGTGACAAACATATAGAGAGTAAATAAATACCTCTAAACACTAGAGGTATTTTAAGTAACCAATATAAATAAATGTCATAAAAAAGGTTAGAGATTGATTCTAAGACAATGAAGTGATTTGAAGCTTTATATTATAAAGCAAAAATTACTGAAGCAGTATTAGAGTTAATATCTAGCCTTATACTAGCCATCTTTCTTCGTTAAAAAGTTTTATCATATAATATATGATTTCAACTTTTTACCTTAAAATATAACTATTCTAAGTCTATTTTATTGTCATTTATTTTTATTTGTTACTTATAAGCTACATCATTGTATTATTGCAAATGGACAATTTATTAGTAAAATTTGCATATTTTTTAGAATCTTCAACTAAATATTATGCAGTAAAACATCAAGTTTATCAATTTTTAGAAGATAAACACTCGAAGAAAAAAAAGTATTTTGATTTTTTAATGATCTTTTTAGTACTAAGTACTGTGGGGATCATGATATATGAAGTAAACCATGAAAGTTTACAGTGGTTGCGAGACTATGAAGATATAGCTATTATGATCTTTATTGTAGAGTGGTTAGGTAGATTTTGGGTGATTACACATTCCCATAAAACGATCATCAAAGATTTTGAGAAAAGTCAACTAACAAACCAACCTTACAATACAAAAGAATCACTAAAAAAGATTGTAAAAGATAAATTAAATTTTGTTTTTTCACCTATGTCTATTATTGATCTTTTAGCAATATTACCATACTATAGACCTCTTAGAATCTTAAGAATCCTTATGCTTTTTAGGCTTTTCAAGCTTCTAAGGTATGCTAACTCTATTAAACAGTTTAGCGATGTATTTATAGAGAAAAGATTTG
>Ga0256828_1001909_pt1 | contig 12773 bp, 15 predicted proteins | sample CV88metaG_FD_185993 | JGI IMG/M metagenome (GOLD analysis project Ga0256828, IMG submission 185993) | Hydrothermal vent microbial communities from East Pacific Rise, Pacific Ocean - CV88 | ecosystem: Environmental > Aquatic > Marine > Hydrothermal vents | place: Pacific Ocean: East Pacific Rise... | reverse complement strand
CCATCTTCTAAATAAACAACATCTTTAGCTAATCCAATTAAAGGTGCATCGCTTGAAGCAAATAATATTTCACCTTCATTATTTCCTTTTGCTACTGCCATAGGTGAACCATGTTTCATAAAAAATATTTTATCTTCACAACTTTTTGTTATAAGAAGTATTGAATAAGCACCTTCTAATCTTGCTATTGTCATATTAAATGATTCTTGAGCATTATTATTTTGATTAAAATAGTATTCAAACATATGCACTATAACTTCAGTATCTGTTTGTGATACAAATTTATGACCAGCTTCAATTAGTTCTTCTTTTAACTCTTTATAGTTTTCAATAATCCCATTGTGTACTACATATGAGTATTCACCCATATGTGGATGTGCATTTAATTCTGTAGGTTTACCATGTGTAGCCCATCTTGTATGTCCAATACCAATTGAAAATTCAGTGTTGTTTGATAAAGAACATTCATTTGATTTTTCTTCAAGATTATGAATTTTTCCTAATGCTTTATGTATGTTTATATTTCCATTTTGAAGTACAGCAATACCAGCACTATCATATCCTCTATATTCAAGCTCTTTTAATCCATCAATTAAAATTTTATTTGTTGATTGATTTCCAATATATCCAACAATTCCACACATATTAAACCTTTGTTATAAATTATATAATTATATCTAAGATATAGTTAATCAATGATATAATGCTGTATGAAAAGCTATATATACGATAATAAAACAAATTTTATTGATTTTTTAAATACAAATTTATCTTTAAAAGAAGAATATAAATTAAAAATATTTTTACCAAATAATAAATCTCAAAAAGAGATAATTGAACAATTAAGTAACTATGATATTAAAATAGAGTTAGAAAATATAAGTGAATCAAATAGTGATATCATTTTAGTATTTACAAAAGAAAATAAAAATATAAAAAATTTAAGAAAAATGGCATTGTTAGGTGAAATGATTGCAAATATATCTCATCAATGGAGACAACCACTTAGTGTTATTACATCTAGTGCAAGTGCTATGATATTGCACAAAGATTTAGGTATTTTAGAAGATAAAGGATTTGAAAAGTTTGCAAATAATATTATATCTCAAGGTCAATTTTTAGCACAAACTATTGATACTTTTAGATCTTATATTAAAAAAAGTAATACTGTAGTTGATGTTGTTATTCAAAATGAAATTGTAACTACATTAAAAATACTAGATGCTGTTTTTAGCCAAAATTATATAACGATTATTAATAAAACTTTGAAAAAAGAAAGTGTAAATACTCGTCTAATAAAAGGTGAATTTGCACAAGTTTTAATAAATATAATTACTAATGCAAAAGATGTTTTTATTTCAAATGATATAAAAAATAGAGAGATTATTATTGATTTAAAAAAGAAACATAATAAATGTGTTATTTGTATTGAAGATAATGCAGGTGGAATACCTAAAGATATAATTGATAAAATATTTCAAAAAGATTTTACTACAAAACAAAATGATGGTACAGGTATAGGACTATCTATGAGTTATGATATAGTAAAAGAACATTTAAATGGTAATTTATATGTTCAAAATACTAATATAGGAGCTAAATTTTTTATAGAGTTACCTCTATAAAAAATTAATAAAAATACTATTTATATACTTTTTTTAGATTTTCAATTTTACTTGACATATTTAAAAGTAACATATCTGCTAATACAATAGCCATCATAGATTCAGCAACAACACTTCCTCTAGTTGCAACACAAGGATCATGTCTACCTTTTAGTTCACATTTTAATTCATTATTAAAAATATCAATAGTATCTTGAGTTTTGAAAATAGATGGAGTAGGTTTAAAATATACTTTCATATTAATATCATCGCCATTGCTTATTCCACCTAATATACCACCACTATGATTTGTTTTAAAGCCATTGTTAGTGATTTGGTCATTATTTTGGCTACCTTTTAATCTAACAGATTCAATTCCATTTCCTATTTCAACAGCTTTACTTGCATTTATACTCATCATTGCATTTGCTAAAATAGCATCAAGTTTATAGTATATAGGTTCACCAAGACCAACAGGTATATTTGTAGCTTTAAGGGCTACAATTCCACCTATACTATCATGTTCTTCTCTTGCTTTATCTATTGCATTTTTAAACTTATCATCATAGTTTTGATTTAATGAATAAACTTCACTATTTTTTGAATGTTCAAAGTTAAATTCTGATTCATCTATGCTTATATTTTCTATTGCACAAATACCACTTTGAATATCAATATCAAGCTCTTTTAATATAAGCTTTGCAATAGCACCAGCAGCAACTCTAGCAGATGTTTCTCTAGCACTACTTCTTCCCCCACCTCTATAGTCTCTAATACCATATTTGTTAAAATATGTAAAATCAGCATGACCTGGTCTAAATAGATCTTTTACATTATCATAATCACGACTTTTTTGATTTTCATTAAATAATACCATAGCTATTGAAGTTCCAGTTGTATATCCTTCAAATACACCACTTAATATCTCAATAGTATCACTCTCTTTTCTGCTTGTAGCATATTTCCCACCTGGTTTTCTTCTATCCATTTCATTTTGGATAAATTGCTCATCTATTTTAATACCAGCAGGTACTCCATCTACAATACATCCTAGAGCTTTTCCATGTGATTCACCAAAAGTAGTAAATTTAAATCTTTGACCAAAGCTATTCATTAGTTACCTTTTAATTGTTCTAATACAACTTTAGCAGCTGATTGTTGAGCTAGTTTTTTACTTTTACCTTTTGCAGTTGTATATTTTTTATCATTTATCCATAAAGATAATTCAAATTCTTTTTGATGATCTGGCCCAGTAGCACTTTCAAGTTTATAAGTAGGAATTACACCAAACATTGCTTGAGTTACTTCTTGAAGAGCTGTTTTATAATCACTAAATAAATTATCTAATGTTATATTTTCATAGTTTTTATCTAGCAAATCTAGAATAATTGGTTTTAATACTTCAAGTCCAGATTCTATATACACAGCACCCATAATTGCTTCAAATGCATCAGATAAAATAGAAGCTTTTTTTCTACCTTTATTTCTTTCTTCTGCATCAGATAAATAAATATAATCACCTAGATTTATTGCATTTGCAAGTTTTGTAAAACCTTTTTCATTTACAAGATTTGCTCTTAATTTTGATAAATCACCTTCTGCTGATTTTGGGAATTTTTTAAATAAGAATTCTCCAACTATTAGGTTTAATACAGCATCTCCTAAAAATTCTAATCTTTCATTGTTGTAAGATTTTTTAAAACTTTTATGTGTAAGTGCTTCGATTATTAGATCTTTGTTATTAAACGAATAACCCAAACACTTTTCTAATTCATTGTAATGTTTCATTTTTTTCCTTTATAAATTTAATTTTTCTTTTAATTGTTCAGCTTGACTTCTTGCTAAATAATCACATCTTTCATTTTCATCATGACCTGCATGACCTTTTACCCAAGTAGCATTTATTTTATGCTTTTTTGAAATATTAACATAATCTTGCCAAAGTTCAAGATTTTTAACTGGTTTTTTTGCTGCTGTTCTCCAATTGTTTTTTATCCAATTTGGTAGCCATTCATTAATACCTTGAACTACATATTTACTATCACTTATAATCTCAACATCACAAGGCTCTTTTAAAGCTTCAAGTCCTTTGATTACACCTAATAGCTCCATTTGATTATTTGTAGTGTTTTCAGCAGCACCACTTAATTCTTTAATATTGTCTTTGTATTTAAGTATTGTACCCCAGCCACCAGGACCAGGATTACCTAAACTACTACCATCACTGTAAAGATGAATTTTTTTCATAAAAGCCCTTTGCTAAACTTTGTTTTACATTAAAACTTAAAATACTATTACAATGTGGACATCTTGCAGTATATATTGGATGAGTATTTTTACAAACATCACAAACAAAATTAAAATTCAAATCTATTGGAATTTTATGTTCATAATGATTTGTAGCAATTAATACACCTAATTCAAATATATCACTCTTTGAAGCAGTACTTAAATATCCTTTTGCTGTATAAAGTTCATTTAAAAATTTATTATTTTTAATATTATCAAAATATATATTTTCTTTTGGAAGATACCACAAAATATCTATAATAAGTTTTAGATTAAAACTATTTAAATTTTTCCAAAAAAACTCTCTATTAAACATAAGTATATATTCTAAAACTATTCTTTGAATAAGTTTATCTTCTTCTAGTTTTTCAATAAGTTTAGTTGATTTATTTTCATAGCTAAGAAGAGGGTCTTCTATAATTGAAATAGTATTAATATATAAATAATCATTATATACATCAACTTCAAGTTCATCTAACGATTCTAATACTTCTAAGCATTTTGGATAATTTTTTAATTTTTCAAAAATAATTAAAAGAGATTTTAATGCTTCAGTATTATGAGGATTAAATTTAACAACTTTTAAATAAATATCTTTACTTCTTTGTAAAAAACCACTTTTAAAATATGTTTTTCCCAAAAGTTCAAGAAGTTCTTCTTTTTTTGTTTGCTCTTTTACATGCTCTAGCAATGATAAATAAACATTTATAGCTTTATTTGTATCACCTTTTTTTAAAAAAATAGAAGCAATAAGTATAATAGAATCAAATGGAATATTATATGTTTTATATAAACTAATATAGTCTTCTTCTTCAAGGTCATTTATCTCAAATTTTTTAAGAAGTTTTTTGTATTCTTTTCTTGATTTTCTTTCATTATATATATTAAAAGAATATGTAAAAAATGATGCAAGAAAAATTAATACAAATATAGCAATAATTCCAAATATAGGATCTCTATAGTTAAAAACTAAATCATTCAATTTTAAATACCTTTTTAAATAATATAAATTATAACATAATTCTTATAAATACAATGTTTAGTAAAATCAACTAGTAAAATCTGCAGAATGTTTTGAATTAAAACTAATGATTTTTTCAATATCTTCTTGCGAATAATTTGATTCATTTGATTGATTAATTATATCAGCTCTTATTTGTAAAGTAAGTTTTGAAATAGAACTATGTAAAACTTGATTATCTCCAGAAAAGCTTTTGTCTTCTAATAGTTTATTCATAATCATTACAAAATTTTTGTATTCATTTAAAACTTCAGCTGATGAAATAATAGCCAATCTATGTGTTATAAATTGCAAATTTATAATATCTTTTTGTTTGATATTATCATTTATAGACATTTGCTCTAATAAATCAAATAGTTTTTCATATGTATTTGTTTTTAGTTCTAAAAATCTAATACTTTGCTCTTTTTGTATTTCAACTGTTGTTTGCTTGTTTAGAAGTAATGAAGTAATAAAAATAGTTGCTAATGTACCCAATATAATTAATACAATCTCTTGTGTAAATGGAACAGTATCTGTTACTTTATATGCATATCTTAAAAATGCATAACCAGTTAGTAGTGTAATAAATGACAAAAATAAATATAATATTTGTTTGTTTTTCAAGTTTAACCTTTGTATATAATTATTATTATACAAAAATCATATGTATAATTAGCTTTACTTAGATATAATATGATTAATGATAGCAAAAAATTCAATAGAAAATTTAAAAAATAATCTTGATGTAGTAGATATTATCTCACAATATATACAAGTAAAAAAAGCAGGAGCAAACTTCAAAGCTTGTTGCCCTTTTCATGGAGAAAAAACACCTTCCTTTGTAATAAGCCCATCAAAGCAAATATATCATTGTTTTGGTTGTGGAGTAGGTGGTGATAGTATAAAATTTGTTATGGAATATGAAAAACTTTCATATCCAGAAGCTATTGAAAAACTAGCTTCTATGGTAAATTTTACTTTAGAATATGATAATAATAGTGCAAGTTATGATTATAAAGTAATAGAAAAATTAAATGATTATTATGTAAAATTATTAAGTACAAAAAAAGAAGCCTATGATTATATTCTAAGTAGAGGTATATCAAACTCATCTATTGAAAAATTTCAAATAGGTTATGCTCCTAGCTCAAATGAAACATTAAATTATTTAAAATCAAATTTTTTAAATCTAGCTCAAGCACAAGATTTTGGTCTTATAGATAGTGGACAAAATGGATTGTATGCAAGATTTATAGAAAGAATTACATTTCCTATTTATTCTCTTAGTTCAAAACTTGTAGGTTTTGGTGGAAGAACAATAACTGGACATAATGCAAAATATATAAATTCACCTCAAACAAAGATGTTTAATAAATCAAAGCTTTTGTATGGATATAATCTTGCAAAGCAAAATATATATAGTAAAAAACAAATAATAGTAACAGAAGGTTATTTAGATGTTATTATGCTTCATCAAGCAGGATTTGATAATGCTGTAGCAACTTTAGGTACAGCACTTACCCAAGAACATTTACCAATACTAAATAGAGGTGAACCAAAAGTAATAGTTGCATATGATGGAGATAAAGCAGGATTAAATGCTGCACTAAAAGCTTCTATTATTTTAAGTAAAAATGGATTTGATGGTGGAGTAGTAATATTTGGTGATGGTTATGATCCAGCTGATATGGTAAAAGAGGGTCAAATAGAACAATTAAATAATATGTTTTCTAATCCAAAGCCATTTGTAGAATTTGCAATAAATACACAAATAGAGCAATATGATATTAAAAATCCAAATGAAAAACAAAAAGCACTAGGGGTTTTAAATGAATATTTACAATCGTTAAACCCTATAATGCAAGAGGAATATAAACCATATTTAGCAAGTGCATTAAATATAAACTCTTCACTTATTCAAATAAGAAATACTATATTACAAAATTCACCAAAACAAATCAATTTATCATCTATTGATATAGCAGAACTTAGTATAGTAAAAACATTAATGGAATACAAAGAATATATTCCATTAATAAAAGATGTAAATATTTTTTCAACACATACTCAAGAATTAGTAGATGTAATGCAAAATATAAATATTGAAAAATTAAGAGGATTATTATTACAAGATGAAATTAAACTTTATAGTGAAGAAGAGTTAAAACAACAACTAATAATTTTAACAATACCATATTATGAAAAAGTATTACAACAAATACCAAATGATTCAACACTTGATATAAAAACTAAAATGAGAAAAATAAGAGAAACAAAAGATAAAATACAACAACTTAAAAAAGGTAAATTGTAAAATAAATAAGTATAATTTAGCTTTAACTAAAAAAAGAGTAAAATTTCAAAAAAATAAAAAGGTATAAAATGGAATTTTTACATACAGATAGAGCTCCAGCAGCTATAGGACCATACTCTCAAGCAGTAAAAGTAAATGGTTTTTTATATTCATCAGGACAAATAGCACTTACAGCAGAAGGTAAAATGCTAGAAAATGATATAAAAAAACAAACAAGACAAATTTTTGCAAATTTAAGAGCAATTTTAGAAGATAATGGTGGAAGTATTGAATCTATTATTAAAATTAATATATTTTTAACAGATATGAATGATTTTGGAATAGTAAATGTACTTATGGCAGAAGAGTTCGGAGATCATAAACCTGTAAGATCAACTGTAGAAGTTGCAGGATTACCTAAAAATGCAATGATTGAGATGGATATTATAGCAAAAGTTAGTGAAACAATAAATTTCTAAAGTTAGTTTAATCAAACTTTAATTAAAAGCGGGGTATAATTCGCTTCATAAATTATCAAAAGGTGTATAAATGTACGCAATTATTAAAAATGGTGGAAAGCAATATAAAGTTCAAGAGGGTGATATTCTTAATCTTGATAAAATGAGCAAAGAGCCAAAAGAAACTGTAGAATTTACAGAAGTTATAGCTGTTAATGATGGAACTACTTTAAAAACTGGAGCAGATGTTTCTGGTGCTAAAGTAACAGCTGAGGTTATTGTTGAAGGTAGAGATAAAAAAGTTATTATCTTCAAAAAAAGAAGAAGAAAAGATTCAAAACTTAAAAGAGGTTTCAGAAGAAGCTACACTAAAGTTAGAATTACTAAAATAGCAGCGTAAGGGGATACTATGGCACACAAGAAAGGTCAGGGAAGTACACAGAATAATAGAGATTCAGCAGGTAGAAGACTTGGTGTTAAGAAATATGGTGGTGAAGTTGTAAGAGCTGGAAATATTATCATTAGACAAAGAGGAACAAAAGTTCATGTTGGTTCTAATGTTGGTATTGGTAAAGATCATACAATTTACGCATTAATCGACGGTGTAGTTAAATTTGAAACAAAAGATAAGCAAAGAAAAAAAGTTTCAGTTTACGCTTCATAATATAAGAAGATTAATCTAAAATATTATTAAAGGCATCATAGCTTGGCTATGATGCCTTTTTTAGTTTATTAAAACCCAAATATTGCCTTAGATATAGTTGTATATATAAGTCAATATTTGAAACACAAAAAGGAAAAAATATGTTTGTAGATAACGCAAAATTTACTTTAGTTTCTGGAAAAGGTGGACCTGGATGTTCATCATTTAGAAAAGAAAAATTTGTTGTAAAAGGTGGACCAGATGGTGGAGATGGTGGAAAAGGTGGAGATATTTACTTTGTAGTAAATAATAATACTGATACATTATCTTGGTTTAAAGGAAGACATGTATTAAAAGCTCAAAATGGACAACCTGGTATGGGAAGTCGTATGACTGGAAAATCAGCTCCAGATATGGAACTAAGAGTTCCATCTGGTACACAAGTAATAGATACAAATACAGGTGAAGTATTAGCTGACCTTGTAAAAGAGGGTGAAAGATTCAAAGTTCTTGAAGGTGGAAAAGGTGGTATGGGAAATTATCACTTTAAAAACTCAAGAAACCAAGCTCCTACATATTTTCAACCAGGATTACCTGGTATTACTCAAGATATTACACTTGAACTAAAATTAATAGCAGATGTAGGACTTGTAGGTTATCCAAATGTTGGAAAATCAACATTAATCTCTGTATGTTCAAATGCTACACCACAAGTTGCAAATTATGAATTTACAACACTTACACCAAAATTAGGTGTTGTTGAAGTTGGTGAATATAGTTCATTTGTTATGGCAGATATTCCAGGTATTATAGAAGGTGCTAGTGATGGTAGAGGTCTTGGATTAGAATTTTTAAGACATATTGAAAGAACAAAAACACTTCTATACCTAATAGATATGGCAAATTATAGGGAGATGTTAGATCAGTACAATGTACTAAAAGAAGAGGTTGCAAAATATTCTCCTGAATTAGCTACAAGAAAATTTGCAATTGTTCTAAGTAAAGTTGATGCATTTAGTGAAGATGAGATAAATGAAAAAACAGAACAATTTATAAAAGATATTGGATTTGAAGTATCAAAAGAAAATACATATGGATTTGAAAAAGATAAAAAATACTTCTTACAAGATACAACATTTAGTGATTATGATAAAGAATTACCTTATTTTGTATTACCAATTTCAAGTGCAACCAGACAAAATACACAAAGTTTAAGATTTGCACTTTATGATTTAATAAATATAGATAATAAAGATTTACAAGAGTAAAAATGGCAAGAGTTGTTATAAAAGTAGGAAGTGCAGTTTTAACACAAGATGGAGAGCTAGCTCTTGAACGACTAGCAAATCTTGTTGAGTTTATAGCTGCATTAAAGCAAAAAAATAATGATATAATACTTGTAAGTTCAGGTGCAGTTGCTGCTGGATATACATTGCTAAAACTTGATAAAACACTAGTACCAAATAAACAAACTCTAGCATCATTAGGACAACCATTATTACTTGATACATATAGAAAAAAGTTTTCAAAGTATAATTTACTATGTTCTCAAGTACTACTAGAAGCTACAATTTTTGATGATACTACAAGACTAAATCATGCAAAAGAAGCTATAAAAGTAATGCTTGAAAATAATATAATACCAATTATAAATGAAAATGATGTAACAGCAATTGATGAGCTAGTATTTGGAGATAATGATCAATTATCTGCACATGTTGCACATAATTTTGACGCTAATATGTTAGTTATATTAACGGATATAGATGGATATTATGATGATAATCCAAAAACAAATCCAAATGCAAAACTTCTAAAAGTAGTATCAAGTATAAGTAAAGATGAATTAGAAGCTACTAGTACAGCTAATAGTGAGTTTGCAACTGGTGGAATTGTTACAAAACTAAAAGCTGCTGATTTCTTACTAAAGAATAATAAACAAATGTTTTTAGCAAATGGTTTTGATTTAACTAATATAAAAAAATATATGCTAGAAGGTATTCATGAAAGTGGAACACTTTTTACAAAATAGGAGATAGCAAATGTCTAAAAGAATAATTTTTATGGGTACACCTGATTATGCAACTACAATATTAAAAAAACTTGTAGAGTTAAGATATGAAGTTGTTGCACTTTTTACTCAAGAAGATAAAAAAGTTGGAAGAAAACAGATTTTAACACCTCCTCATATAAAACAATACATATTAGATGAAAATATAAATATTCCAGTATTTCAACCAAAAACTCTAAAAGAGCCTGGTATTAAAGAGATAATAAAAACTTTTGATGCTGATTTAATAATAGTAGCAGCTTATGGTCAAATACTTCCTCAAAATATACTTGATATTGCTCCATGTATAAATTTACATGCTTCACTTTTACCAAAATATAGAGGTGCTAGTCCTATTCAACAATGTTTACTAAACAAAGATGAATATACAGGTATTACAGCTATGCATATGGAAGCAGGGCTTGATAGTGGAGATATACTATCTTTAAAATATTTAAAGATTGAAGATTTTATGGATGTAGAATATTTATTTAATAACCTTGCTATACTTGCAGCTGATCTTACAGTTGATGTTATTGAAAACTATGAAAATATTAATCCAATAAAACAAAATAATGCAAAAGTATCGCACTGTGGTAAAATTACAAAAGATGATGGACAAATAACTTTAGATGATGCAAGTGATGTTATTGCAAAATATAAAGCATATAGATTTTGGCCAGGAATTTATTTACAAAGTGGATTTAAACTAAAACAAATAAGTTTAAATGAAACAACATCAGTAAATAAAGAAGGTGAGATATTAGCTATAAATAAAACTGATATAATTGTTGGATGTCAAAAGGGTAGTATAGTTATTACTAGAGTTCAACAACCATCTAAAAAAGAAGTTAGTGTAAGTGATTATATCAGAGGTTCACACTTACAAGTAGGTGATGTTATAGTTTAAATTTAAACTATAAACATCACTTGTGATAATATTATCATAATAATTACTAATAAAAATGGGAATAAATGACTTTTAAATACCCAAGGATCTATTCCAAAAAACTTTTGATTAAAACCTCTAAATCCAAGCCATAAACCAAAAAATATTTTTACACTTAGAACCATTTGGAAGTTAGATAGTGTATCATCTTTTATTTCGCCAAAAATAGATGAAGCTAAAAATATACCTGTAGCAACTGCTAAAAGTAGTGCATTTGGCACTACTTTTCTTACATGCATCATAATAGCTTCTCTTGCTTTTTTATATTCATCTTCATTTAGTGAATCTTTCATTTTAGACATAAAAAGATTATCTGTAAATAAAAATCCACCATAAGTAAATACAGCAAAAATATGTACTATATGTATAAAGTCATAAGCCATAATATAGTATTACTTTTTAATAAAATCACATTTTAGGTATATAGTAGTACCATTGATTTTACCTTCAATATGATTTTCTACATTACCTATTCTTATGTTTTTAACTACTGTTCCTCTTTTTGCTGTGAAGTTTGCACCTTTTACATCAAGGTCTTTTATAAGTGTAACTGTATCTCCAGCTTCAAGTTTATTTCCATTTGCATCTTTTCTAATTTCATCTTCATCTTCAGGATTTGCAATACCTTCTTTTGCCCAAGCTAAAGTATCATCTTCAAGATACATCATATCTAACATATCTTGGTTACCAAGTTTTGTAAGAGTTCTATATGCTACAACTTTAACAGCTTCAACTTCACTCCACATAGAATCATTTAAACAATACCAGTGTGATTCATCAAGCTCACCATTTAATTGAGTATTACAAGTTTCACAAACTACTATTTTTTCATCTCTTGGCTCAACTGTATATTCTACTAAACCATCTTCGCTTTTACATAATTCACAAGCGTTATTTGCTCTACTTAATAAATCTTTATCTATACTCATTTTAAACCTTTGTTATAATTTTTACCATTATATCCAAAAGTTTAAAAGACTAGGCTTTAAGAAGAACATGAGCAAATATAACCAACTTTATCTTTTGGAGTAGGAAGAGAGTATTTTTCATACTCTTTATGTTCAGAGTATGGATTTTGAGCAATTTTTAAAAAGTCATTTAACATCTTAAAATCACCATTTTCACAATCTTGTATTATCTCTTGAAGTATATAATTTTTTAGTATATATTTAGGATTTATTGCTCTCATATTATCTAATCTTTTAATCATAGATAAATCTTGTTTTGATACTCTTTTTTTATAGCTTTCTAGCCAAGAGCTTATTTCATCTTTATATGTAGCATAAGATATAATCTCATCATATCTAGCTGAACTTAGAAAATAAAAAAATGCAGTATAATCAATAGACGCAATTTGCAAAATATCAAAAAGTTCAAGTATAAAATCAATATCTTTTGAATAAAAATCAACAAAGCCAAGCTTTAAAGCTATTTTTTTATAGTATTTATCTTTAAATTTGCCTATAAAAGTATCATTGTAAGAG
>Ga0256828_1001908_pt1 | contig 12775 bp, 10 predicted proteins | sample CV88metaG_FD_185993 | JGI IMG/M metagenome (GOLD analysis project Ga0256828, IMG submission 185993) | Hydrothermal vent microbial communities from East Pacific Rise, Pacific Ocean - CV88 | ecosystem: Environmental > Aquatic > Marine > Hydrothermal vents | place: Pacific Ocean: East Pacific Rise... | reverse complement strand
TCTTTTGATATAAAATAAGCATCTTTTCAATTTATCTCAAAATCTCTTTTTTTTCTTGATTTATATGAAAGTGGAATATGAAAATTTAAGTCTAATTTTTTCAAAGAATCAATTAAAGTTCATTTTCATGCTCAAGAAACTCACATTATAAAATATATATGTCATTTTTTCATAAAAAATATTTTTAATTTATACTTTAAAATTAAATATAGAGAAAAAAGCCATAAAATCAATATTTTAATTTACAATTAATAATTTTTTATTAACATTAAATTAATACATATTAGCATATATTTCATGAAACATTTTTTAAAAAATTACTTGTCTACAATATTTTTTATATTCATAGTTTATTTTTTTTATACACATATTCATTTTTATCAAAACTTTTTTATAAAAGATTTCTATATTAAAATCATAAATTATCATTTCGATACTATTTTCATATATAAATGAATAATATTTTCATATATATTATTATTAATTCCTTTTTATTATAAAGAAGAAAAAAAATCAAAAGCAAGAATAATTATAGAATATATAATTAAAAAAAATCAAAATATAAAATATAAAATAAAAAAAGAAGAATTATTATCAATATTAGCTTGGCTAGTAAAAAGTTTTTTTGCTCCATTAATGATTATATGGTTAACTACAAATATAGTAAATATAGCAAATAATAGTTATTATGCTATAGAAAACATTAATCAAATTACAAATTTTTATAATTACTTTAATAAATATCTTTTCTTTCTAATATTATGATTTATTCTATTTATAGATATAATATTCTTTACATTATGATATTTATTAGAATCTAAAAAATTAAATAACACTATAAAAAGTGTTGATACGAATATTATTTGATGGTTAGTAGTACTTATGTGTTATCCTCCATTTAATACCTATACTACACAAATTATCTGATGGTATTCTTCTAGTTTTCCTCATTTCAATAATGAATATATTCATCTAACACTTAATATATTCCTTTTAACTTTAATGTCTATATACGCACGGGCATCAATATCTCTATGATTAAAAGCTAGTAATTTAACAAATAGGTGAATTATAACAAAATGACCTTATAAATATATTAGACATCCAGCATATATTACTAAAAATTTAGCATGGTGGATATGATGATTACCTCTACTTCTTTCTAATATTTATATATGAAATTATAAAATGTTTTTTATAGTTTTCCTTAGCCTAATAACATGGTCATTTATATATTATCTAAGAGCTATTACAGAAGAAAATCACTTAAATAAAGATAAGGATTATCTAGAATATAAGAAAAAAGTAAAATACAAGTTTATACCAAAAATATATTAAATAAAAAGATGATTTCTATAAATAGAAATCATCTTTTTATTGTGCTATTTTTATAGCATTTTGATATTCATCAATAAATGAAGATAACAATGGAGCTGTTTTTCTAAATAATGAAGAACCAAAACTAACTATTGTTCAAACATCTATTTGATTAAATGAATTTTGTTTAACATAAGTTCTATGACTAATTAAATCATCTATATTTCAATATAAAGATCAATTCACTAATAATCTATTAGTTGTATCTCAATTAATTCATTTAAAATTTCATCCATTACCATCTTTTTCTATAGTAATATATGTTCAATCAATTGTATCGACATTTTTATCAATCAAAATATTTCATCATTTTACAACAAATGCTATATTATCAGAAAAAGTAATATTAGTATTTATTTCTAAATCTCAATTTTCTATAATATAAGTTCTTGCTCAATGTAATCATGAGAATAAATCATTATTTATTTTAAAATTTGTATTTTTTAAAATAAATACATTTTTTATTCAATTATATATTTCAAAATCAGATAATGTAGTAGTATCACCATATGCTGTTCCAGAAATATCTGTCACATTAGAAATATTTTCATTTAAAACATCTCATTCAGAAGCAACAGTATTAACAGAACTTGTATCATTAATCTCTTTTGAATAACTAGTAGCATCTCAATTTGAAACTCCAACTCAAACAAAATTTTTATTTTTATCTGGATCTAAATTTCAATTATTAGATATCTTTGATATATTTCAAACATTATTTGAAGAAGATAAATAACTAGTTCATCAACCTGTAGTTACTACACTAGATTTAGCAACTCTAACTTTTAATTTTGATATAAAATAAGCATTGTCATACCTAAATCCATCATGTTTAATAGTAGTAATTAACGTATTATCTCAATAATTTCATGTAGTTATTTTAGCTCAAACAAAATCTGGAATAATAGATAAATATTTTATTCAACCAGCTTCTATTAATCATAAATTTTCACAATAATCAGATCAAATAATTGAATTTCCATCTTTTTTAACTACACATAATTCATCAAAATAAAAATCATAATTAGACGTATTCTGAATATAAGGCTTTCATAAATTATGAGCAGTATAAGGATTCATTCAGGCTCATATAATTACATTATCATTTATTCAAAAAGATATAGTTCAACCTCAAGGAATAGTAATATCACAAGTACTAACTGAAGGATCACAAGTTCAAGGAATAGTAATAGTACTATAAGTACAATCATTATTACAAAATCACCAATCTGATTGACTTCACATATCACATTCCTCCATTTCTAAATTAGAATTTGGCCTTTCTACTCTTCAATCTCAACAATAATTTCATCATCCTCATGAACTTGACGAACTTCATCCTCATGAACTTGACGAACTTCATCCTCATGAACTTGACGAAGAATTTGGTGGAACACTTATTGTATAATCAGCATTACAGCTTCATCAAGTATGAATTACTGTCCCATCACTACATCACCAATTGTAATTAGTTGTATTCCCATTTACAGTAGAAGTAAAATATACTACACTTTGAGAATTATCTGAACACAAATTTGGATTAGTTGATGAAAGTGGTGTGTTTTGTGTTCATGTAACTCACGCTACACATGTTCAAGGTAAAGTTGGTAATTGACAAGTTGAACTACATCCATCTCAATCTATTGTATTTCAATCATCACATGTCTCTGGTGATTGAATAATTCCATCTCAACAGATTGGTCATGTAACCATTGTACATGTAGAATTACATCCATCTCAATCTATATTATTACCATCATCACATACTTCTCAATTACTAACAATACCATCTCAACAATATCTTAATTCTACATTTAAACATTCATTTAATCATTGATCAAAGTTACCAAATCATACATTTGTATAAGATTTATCATGTATAGTTCAATTGTTTACTTCAGTAATATCTGAATAATATCATAAATTATAATTTCATACATAAATACCATTTCATGAAAGTATATCATAATTAGCAACATTAAAAACAAATTGTAATTTTCTTTTGTTATTATTAGTTGGTTTATTAAAGGTACAATTTCATAATAAAGCTAATACTTCTTTATTAGAACCTGGTGATAAAGAACTAACTCTTTGCCATCAAGTATTACATCATGACAATAAATTAGGATCAGATGTCCAAATTCATACTTTAGAGCTATCATCTCAAACATACTTTTCTCAAGGAGATTTAATATAATCAAGTACATTTGAGAAAATAGAATCTCATGTGATATAAATAATTCTAGATTCATTTGCTCAAGCACATGAATGTGTTTTTAATACATTAGTAGATACCTCAACAGCATTTGTAATATTAAATGCTAATAATGAAGTAAATATAATTAATGAAATTTTTGATAATGTGTTCATATAAATTTTTAGATTATAAACTTGGCTCATTTTCTATTTTTTTTACATTAATACTTTCAGCATTAATAATAATATCTTTTTTTATAGTATTTTCTTTTTTATCTAATTTATTATTTGTATTAGTACAAGAAACTAATGTACTTAACATAAGTATAGATAACAATATTTGTTTTATTAACATTTTTATTATAAATTATATTTAATTAAAGTCAAATTAAAAAGTTGGTGTATCTGGTAAAGTATCTGGAACTGTAATCTTTCAGCCTCCTGTTTCAATATCAGGTCTAGTTGTAACTCATGATTTTTTTACTTTATCAGGAGTAAAAGCATCAACTGCTCATTTAAGCATCATAAGAGTGATAGGTACAGTTTTAGTATTAAGATTAGATATATCCATATTAAAAACTTTTCAATCCTTTAAAATTTTTCAATTATTTGATCATGGGACTACTACTAAATTATTACACTCTGGTCTTATATATATTTTATATTCTTTTATATATGTTATTTCTTCTCAATCATCTGTATATAATTTTATTTTCTTTTCAATAGTAGTTTCAAAAATATGAGTATCTCATTTTTCTACTAAATCTTTTAAACTAGTAATATCATCACTTGATAAGTTCCCATTATTAGCTGTATTTATAACATTTGTATTATAATCCTCTATTGAGATAGCTTTAAAAGTATTTTTAATTGCATTTGCAAATTCTTTTTCAGATACATCAGTAATTCACTCTTTTAATATCATTCATTTTAACAAATTTCAAAATACACTTAAAGATGGTGTTTTTCATCATTTTTCTATTGTTTCAGATTGCATTTTATGTAAAGCTTCTTTTTTTGTAATATTGATAGGTAAAGTTTCTCAGTATTTAAACCTTCTATCAAAAGAAGTATTAACTCTTTTTAAACCTATTTCTCTAGGAATATTTGATATTCTATAATTTTTCCATGCTTTCATTCTTGCATTATTCTTATGAGCATTGAATACAATATTAAAATAATCTTTTAAATTTTTATTTGTATTAATCTTCTTTAAAATATCAACATATTTTTCAACACTATCTGCTGTTTGAAGATCTCCTAAAAATCATATTACTTCTAAATCATTACTAGGAAAAGCTTTCATAAAATCTGAAACTGTTCAAAAAGTAGAAATCATAGAGAATTTTTTAAATAATTCCTTATCTTCAGTTTTTAAAATATCAATAGCTTTTAATAAAAATTTTCTTTCATTATTAATTCCTTTAGTATATTCATATCTAGAATCAACTTCTTTAATTCCTTTATCTAAACCTCATTCAGTTCAATAAAATCAGTCTTCAGTGTTTTGAATTTTTAATAAATCAATAATTTCTCAAGTTAATTTTAATTTTTCTTCTATTGAAAGATTATTATCATATTTTGATTTATCAAATTTAGTAGAATCAATTTCATCAGAAGAAATATTTTTCTTATTATCTAATACTTGAAAATTTCAATTATTATTAACAACTAATAATTTATTATCATCTGTTTCATATCAATAATATTGAACTATTTCTTTTTCAGAACTATCTTCTCTAATATTTCTTTCTGTTTTCCATTTACCTTCATTATATTTTTTTAATCATTCTTGTATATCTAACTTTGTTGGTTTTTTGCTAAAGATTTTATATGAATCAAAACCTAAGTCATCAACAGAAAGTATATAATATTTTCATACTTTTTGTAATGAAACTGTATTATTATTTACACCTCAAATAATTTCTTTAATTGATCAAATTTCATATTTATTTCATGTAAGTTGATTTATTTTATTTTTAATTTTTCAATCTTTTTTATCAAACCATCTTTCAATAAAATTAAATCACCCTATTCTTAAAGTTTCTAAATCTGGAACTATTCTATCATTAATAATAGTATTAATAACTTCTTTTTGTTTTTCACTTAATTTAGTTAAATCTCAGCTTAATGCAAAATCTATTTGTTCATTACTAAAACCATACGCAGTTAATGTAGATTTAAATTTTCATAAACTAGATAATACATCTGTACCTGAAATTTTATCTAAATTTTCCTTAGAAAAATCTGGTTCTCATTCCATACCATTATCAACCCAATTTTTTAAAACTTTTGCTTTATCCATAGGCACACCAAGTGATACTAAATTTTTTGCAAAATTTAATCTAACATCAAATAATGGGATATCTTGGAAAACAGTCATAATAATTATATCTCTAATAGCATAACCTCCTAAAGAATAACCTCTCTCTGTATATTCATTACCATTACTATCTTTTCTTTCAGGTAAAATTTTAGATAATTGTTTATTAAATTTATCTTCTTTATCTCATATCTTATCTTTATAAGTTTTCATTTTTTCAAAATAATCATTTGCATTATTTGCTCATACTACTTCTTCTAACCAACCTAAAACTCATCACATATCAGATAATATATCCTTTCTAAATCAACCATCATAATAAGCTTCTAAAGCTTTATAAAATTCATCACTATTTTCATTTAATTTTTGAAGTGCATCTAATCTATTTCAAGAATTTTCAATTGTTTGTTTTACTTCCTTTAAATCTGCTTTTCTTGCATAAATATTACTATATCCTCATTTATAATCATTATTTGTATTAAAAGCTTTAATAGCTGCCAATGTCTTATATGTTTTATTATCACTAACTGTTAAAACTCCATCTGGTTTAACTCAAATAGATTTTTGAAATTTCATAAGAGCTTTTTTTGTTCATGTTCAAAATTTTCAGTCTGCATTACTTACAGTATCTCATTTATTATTTTCATAAGTTGGAACAAGAAATCATTTATATATTAAAAATTCTTGTAACATCATAACATCAGAGCCTTTAAATCATTCTTTTAATGTTCTATTAAAAACATCAGTATTAATAGTATTTTGCACATCTATTTTTACTTTTTTCTTTTCAACAATAGCTTCTTCTGTAATTTTATCAGATAAATTAGAATATTTTTCTATTAATTTTAAAACTCTTGCATCTTGATATAATTGTCCATCTATTGATTCAGCAACAGCCTTATTTAATCATTCTTCATCACCTTTATATTTTTCTAATAAAGCCTTATACTCCTTAATAGTTAAAACATTTCAAGATTCAGCTGCTTTTTCAACATCATATGACATTCATTCATTAAGTTCATTAAGCATAAAACTTATAAATAGTTTTTTATATTGGTTAATAATATGTAACATAATTGTAAATTTAATAAATATTTTTAATAACAAATATATAATATCATATTTACAATGATTAATACAAAAATTAAACCTTGACTAAATACATTAATATAGTAAAAATAAAAAAAGATAGATTAATTAATCTATCTTTTAAGTATTATGATCTAGCTTTAAACTTTAATATACCAAAACCTAAAATCATTGAAAGTATTAATAATAATACATATTCAGCAGGTCATGTTTGAGGTAATTTCTTAGGTGGTACTACTTTTTTTTCTTTAGCAGCTCAATCAGACTTAAATAAAACACATTCTTTATGTTCTTCATTATCCATAGTAATTTCACCATCAGCTAAAATATTATGTGTTGATATTGGAAAAACTAATAAACCAATATCTTCTCATTTATCAGCAGTATTTTTATCTAAAGTAAATACTGATGATAAAGCACTTTTTATCCATGTAACTGATTTTCAAGAAGGCAATACATATCCTTCATATTCATCACTATATAAAGCATTAAATTCATCTGTATATGTCCAAAAATTTTCTTTATTTGGATTTTGTGACCATTCTACTTTTTCTCAAGCAAGATTAATCATTTGTGGATCTAATTGTTCTTCTTTAAATAAGAGTTTTGATACATCTGTAACATTCATCCATATATCACTTAATAATCATATATTATCACCTTGAACCTTAGAACCTCATTCAAAACATTGATTACATGCATTTTCTGAAAATACTGCATCTGTAGAACACTCAACTTCAGTATAAGCAGCAAAAGAAGGAGTAGCGACTGCTAATAAAGAAACAGTAATTAATAATTTTTTAAACATATGATAAGACTTTATATATTAAAATAACTGCTATATAATACTAAAAATAATAAGAAGTGTCAAAATTTTTGACACTTCTTACCTTTACTTCTGCATTTTTTTATTTACAATAAATTGTTGAACTAACATAAACAAAGTAGATATTCCCCAGTATATACCAATTCATGCGAATAATGTATATGTAAATACTCATACCATAGCAGGCATTCAATATAACATAAATTTATTCATCACCTCAGGATCAGGCATAAATTGACTATATCATTCATTTCATTTCTTTTTTTCTAATACAATTCATTTTTTATCTTGTGCTTTACCAGCTAATGATAATTTAATTTGAAAAAATTGAATTGTAGCAACAGATATAGCTAATATTACTCAAGCGACTCATCAAGATCATAATAAATTTAATCCAAAAAAATTATAATCAATTGAGCTTAAATTAAAATCTGACAAAAATGAATAAGTATAAAAGAAATTTGATGGATCTTTTATTGATAAAATAATATGATATATTACTAGTAATATTGGCATCTGTATAATCAAAAAACCACAAGATCACATTGGATTAACTTTTTCAGTTTTATAAAGTTCCATTAATTTAACTCCCAATACTTGTTGTTGTCATTTATACTTTTCCTGTATTTCCTTAATTTTAGGTTGAATAGCTTGAAGTTTTCTTTGACTCATCATCATTTTTTGTTGAGGCCATAACAAAGCTAATCTTATAATAATAGTTATTGTTATAATTGCCCATCAAAAAACTCAATTAAATAATGATAATAAAAAAATCATTAAATTATAAACTGGTGCATAAAAAAGTCACACAAATAATTTTTTAAATGTTCAATTATTTTCTAAATCAAACTGATCAACATACTCTTTTTTATCATAATCAACTGTTAATGTATATTTTCATACATTTTCAAATTTTGTATATTCAGCAGAATAATCAACTGTTGTTCAAGATAATGTTGGTATAGTTAATGTTTCACAAAAACCTGATGAAAAATTAATATTATTTCATAAATATTTTATTTTTAAATCATTACATATATTAATAATAATTCATGTTGATGTATTATTTGTTATTTTTACTCAAACTGACGCAGGTACAGTATAAGTATTTTCAACAAATTCAAAATTTGCAGTATTATCAATTTTGTTAACATCTGATTTATTACCAAATAAATTTATTACTAATATAGCAAGTAATACTATTAATAATATATCTAAAAATTTTTTCATTCCTCTTTATATTTTATTTAATAAAAACTTAATATCTTTTTCAAAATTAAGTATACTTTTTTCATCATTTTTATCTAGTTTTGTTTGCTTTTTTACAACAAAAACAAAATCATATCATCTATCTATCTCTAATCTATCAGAAACTAAGTCATAAAATTTTCTTCTAAAAAATACTCTAGCAACATTTGTTTTAACTGATTTTCATCAAATAACTATTGCATATCTATTTTTAGTTAAATTATTCTTTAAATAATTTAAAACAATTCCATATGAAAAAAAAGGTTTTCATCTAGTCAAAACCTTTTTTACTTCTCTTTCTGATAATCTATTTTTTTTTGAAATCACTTTACGTAATAATTACAAAATTAGATATTATTTATTATTTACTTTTTCTAACATAATTACCTTTACCATCAAATGCAGTTTTTCTAGCAGTACCACCAGCAATAATATGCATTTTTGGTTTACCATTAATTTCTTGATATCTTTTTGGATAAGATACAGCTAAATTATGTCTACCTTTTCTTCTTCTATTTTTTAAAACATTTCTACCACCAACAGTTGAACTTCTTTTTAAGAATCCGTGAACTCTAAGTCTTTTTCTTTTTTTTAATTTACCTAACATAATAGTATTAGTTTATATATTAATATTGATTTTTCTATATTTTTAAAAGGGTGTATATAACCTTTTAAAAATGCCGACATATCATATTGAAAACACATAATTTGTCAAAAGATTTTTTTTAAGTTTTATTTAACTAATTATTGTTCCTTCTCTTTTTCACTCAATAGCATTTAAAATAGCTCCTGATTTAGACATATTTACTACTTTTAAAACCTGTTTACTTTCTTTTGCTAGTGAAACTGCAGTTTGATCCATTATTTTTAAATTTTTAGCTATAACTTCATCATAACTAATAGTTTCAAAAAACTTAGCATCTGGATTTGTAACAGGATCCTTATCATAAATTCAATCTACCTTAGTAGCTTTTATCATCATATCGCATTTAAGTTCTAAAGATCTTAAAACTCATCAAGTATCAGTAGTAAAATATGGATTACTAGTTCATCATGTACAAATAACTATATAATCATCTTCAATATATTTTCTAGCTATATTTTTATTATATTTTTCTATAAAATTAATTCCATTTGGATCCATTACTACAACTTTTAATCCTGACTGTTCTATAAAATTTTTTAATACTACTCAATTAAAAACTGTAGATAACATACTTAAATTATGTGAATCTGAAGCATCAACTCAATTTTTAATTAAATCACTTCATCTATAAATATTTCCTCATCAAACAACAATTGCTAGTTCGATATTTTTTTCTTTTATTTCTTTAATTTTAGATACAACATCATTAACGTATTTTGGATCAATACCAAAATTTCTTTCTCATTTAAGTGCTTCTCATGATATTTTTAACAATACTCTCATTTTTTTTTATTTTAAAATTTCTTTAAATAATTCATCTGAAATCTTAACAATTCAGAAATCTTCATTCCTTTCTTTTAATTCAGAATTTTTTGCTCATATATTTTCACTTGTTACTCAAGTGCCTGTTTCAAGCTCTTGAATTCAATACAATCATTGATATGGTAGATAATAATGTTTTTCATAAATATACTTGTCTCATTTTAACCTAATAACATAAAAACTTACTCATTCATTATCTTTTATAGGACGACATGTATTCCAATAAAAATATCAATTAATTTCATCAGCTAAAACACTAGTCACTTTTTCACAAGTTAATTCAGAAATAATAGCTCTTTTAATTTCTAATCAGTTTAAATCTGAATAAGTAACTTTACCATTTCATAAATCAACTGGATTTCAAAAATTTTTACTTGACGGTAATTCAGATAATGAAATATCTTCTACATTAATATCTTTTTTATCTTTATTATCAATAACATTTAATATTAATTCTAATTCAGTAACTTCATCTCAAGAATAAGCCTTAAAAATATAAACATTTTTTCAATAATCTAAAGTTTCATACCTAGAAAATGCTCTATATAAAAAAGTTTTATTTCATGGTTTAAATTGTTTTAAAGTATATTCATCTACAGGAAAATCTGAATCTTTATTAACAAAACTAACAACTATTTTATCTACATTTCATAAAGTTTTTCAAGTAATTTCTACTTCACCTCATAATAAATTTTTATTAGATAAATCATCTAATTCTAATAATTGATCCTTAGTTAAAGATTTTATTTCTATTTTTTTTATATTTTCATCACTATTTGTACTTCATGAATTAGTTTCTATTTGTTTTTCAATACTTCAAGTATTAATATTTAATTCTTCTTCAATATTTCATTTATTAGTATCATTTTTAAAAGTTTCTTTTGTATCAGTTATAACTTTATTTCATTCATTAATTCAAAGATTTTTTTTTGCCTTATTTACCTCATCTTGAGAAGTAACACATGACGATAATATCAAAATTAATAATAACGATAATATTATATTTATATTTTTTTTCATAATGTAAAATTTAGAAAATATATTACAAATATATTATACAAAAAAAACAAAAAACTGAAAATTAATTTTCAGTTTTAAAATTCTTAATAAAAATATTTTTATTATATAAAAAATAAATCAGTTTTATACTTCTGTAATCATTGGTATAATCATTGGTTCTCTATCTAATTTATGTAATAAAAACTTTTCTAAATCAGTTCTTAATATTTTAACTAAATCTTTTTCTTCCATATCTGGAACATCTTTTATTGTATTTTCATATACTTCTCTTGATTTTTTAATAATCATTCTATGTATAAATCTAACTTCTTCAAGATATACTAATCCTCTAGTTTCTAATTTTATATGACCTAAAATAGCTTTAGTTTTTTTATCAACTTTAAAAGCAACAACTAATACTCAAGCATTCATCATTTTTTCTCTAGCCTTTATAACATGACTATTTGCAAGTCACATACCATGACCATCAATAACTAATTCTTGAATAGGTGCTTTTATTCTTGATTTGAATACATTACCATTATTAGGAGCAAAATCTACTATATTACCATTATCAAGCATAAGTATATTTTCTTCTTTAAATCCTTCATCAATAGCTGTATTAGCATGGACAGTTCTAAAATATAAATCACCAAAAATTGGCATAAAATATTTAGGTTTAACTAAATCTAAAAAGATTTTTTGTTCTTCCTGAAAGGCATGTCCTCAAGTATGTACTTCTCAATCATCTTTAGTAATAACTCTTGCTCAAAGTTTTATTAATTTATTAATAATACCTATAACAGATTTTTCATTACCTGGAACTATTGAAGATGAAAAAATAATAGTATCTCACCTAATTATTTCAACTGAAGTATGTTTTCATTCAGCCATTCTTGAAAGAGCAGAAAACTCTTCTCATTGACTACCTGTAGTAACAACTATTTGCTTATGAGGAGCAATACCTTCAGTATTTTTAGGTGTCATTTTTTTAACGATACCTTGTTTTATTTTTAAATAACCTAATTCTTTAGCAATAGCAACATTCTCTATCATAGATCTACCACTTAAAAAAATTGTTTTATCATATTTTTCACAAATATCTACTAATTGTTGAATTCTTGAAATCCAAGAAGAAAAAGTAGCAATTATAAGTCTACCCCTTTTATGATTAGATACTATTCTTTCTAATTCTTCTCATACATTTTTTTCACTCATAGAAAAACCCTTTCTAGTAGAACCAGTAGAA
>Ga0256828_1001906_pt1 | contig 12786 bp, 6 predicted proteins | sample CV88metaG_FD_185993 | JGI IMG/M metagenome (GOLD analysis project Ga0256828, IMG submission 185993) | Hydrothermal vent microbial communities from East Pacific Rise, Pacific Ocean - CV88 | ecosystem: Environmental > Aquatic > Marine > Hydrothermal vents | place: Pacific Ocean: East Pacific Rise... | reverse complement strand
GTGGTACAGAGAGCAAAGCAATCCCCATGACAACAATAGCAAAAATTAGTTCAATCATTGCTATAGCAGGTCTAAGTATATTTTGTTGCATTACCAGCTCATTCTATTGTTTGGTGTTTTACTAGAACCTGTATCTGAAACATGTCCTGTTTTCCCCACACCTGCCCATGCAGATGGTCCGATGAAGTGTACTCTATAGTAGTCTTGAACTGTATCATAAATGAGCCAAGGTACGGGGTCAAATTTGACTTTTACCATACTGTTTCTTGCTTGTGTGGTGACAGAAACATTGATATCATTTTGTGCCGATTGGTTATCGTTGAAGACTGCCTGTTTAATTGTTTTCTTCGCTGTTCCTCCATCTACAGAAATAAGAGGCAGTGCATCTTTTTCTGCTAAGTGTGAAACTGTCAGGTCTGTAGTTCCCAGTTCATTATTGGCAAAAATAGTTGCTAGTTTCCATCCACTCTCTTTTTCTTCTGTACCCAATGAATCTTGAGTGAGGTTAAAGATGTTTTTACAATCTCCAGCATTTAAAGATGAGTTAGCGTCATTACAATAGATATCTACATAAAGAGGTGTTTGAATAGAGCTTGGCTCCACATTATTATAAAGTCTGTTAAGTGGAGTGACTTTACCATAGACATAGGTAATATTATTGTCAGCTGTAAAATTACCATCAGGGGTATGTGTTCTCATATTGGCAAATGACACAGCATTAACATCTGTGGCATTAAGTTCTTCGTAATGGACTTGTATTGGATTTACTTTATTTCCAAATCCATAAGGTTTTTTTAAGGTTGTATGAAGCTTGATAGTTGCGTTTCCTTGACCGGCATCTGTAAAAGCACTGCGAGGTAATAGTAAAGTATTATTGCCCTCCACTCTATCAACAACATTGAGACCTACTTCTAGATATTGTTGCAATGGTATTTGTGATAATGTATTTTCTGCAGGATTCATCGTACGTGAAAGTAAAAGTGTAACATTCGAAGCAGTACAGCCATTGGTAAAATTACTCAATATTGTACCATTCAGTCCTTCTGCACTGATATTACCCTCAAATGATGTTGACATGGAAAGGTTTGCACTAAGTATTGAACCATAATAACTTGTTTGATTAAAATCATTCATAAAGAGTATGCTTTTGTTTGGTCTACGTCTAAATTGAAGACCCTGAAGTCCAAATTTATAGGGTTCAAAACGTAAAGGTAAATCAACATATGTTCGTCCTTGGAGTTGTGCTGCGTGACTTGAACTGATACCACATCCTGATTTTAAATTAGGATTAGTCGAAGTGGAATATAAATTTGAAGGCACAATGAGACAATCATTGATATTTGGAAATGTTTTATCAGCATAGCTAGCTTGATCTACTAATGTCCAGTTAGTATCTTCTATATGATAATCATAATTTCCTGTATTGTTATGAGCAAATTGGTTTGCATTATTTGCATTTACAATACTATTTTTTGCTATATATTTAATAATACCATTTCTAAAGATGACATCCATAGTGCTATTGTTGGTATCTGCACAAGAACTACCACTATTTTGGAATAAAAGTGAAGAAATCAATGCAGGAGAAGTTGTGCTGTCATATTTTGCAAAATATCCGTTGACATTACTTGTGCTGTTCCATTGTGTGGCATTTGCATCTACAATATAATTATATTCTGCAGCGAGTGATAGAGAAGCATTGATATTATTTGAACCTATGGTTGTTCGAGGTGCTGTTTTATTGCTGGAGTTATTATTGTCTGAAATTGTAATCCTAAATGATTCAGGTCTGATGGAAAAATTATCACGAGAACAGATAGGACTTGCAAAAAATTCTTTAAGACATTTGTAGCATGTGTTGCTTCCTTCAGTACCTGTACTCCCATTACATTGGCTATTACATTTATAGGGAGCTGTATCTATTTTATCACGGAATTGAGAAGCATAGAGTGTATCAAAACAGCTACTGTTGTAAGTGGAACAGGTATATTTTACTAAAGTGCTATTGCTATCTTTAAGATACCAGAGCCTAAAAGCAGCATTTTTGAGTGCCTGAGTTGTTTGTATATCTTGCACAATTGTTCTTGTGTTACCAGTAGAATCAAATGTTGCAAATTTTCCAGGATTGATACTTGCAGGTTCTCGACATGTGAAAAGAGAATGCTCACTAGATGCATATTTACCTGCATCAATAAGCTCTACTTCCAAAGCAAGATTCTTAATATGTTTTTCTGTAGAAAGGTTTGTACTGTTTGGATCATAACTGACCACTGCAATGTCAAATGGTCTGTTTGAGATTTGTGTATATAAAATAGGTTTTTCTTGAATGGGTCCACTATCACTGTTTCTACGTTCAATATTAAATGAAGCCCAATCAGGATGATAACCAGTCTCTTGAGGACACCTAGGCAAGGAACCGTCAAGTGTACTTACCGAACGTGCAACACTGATACCATTAAGTGTGAGTTTCATGCTTGCATTCAAATCAAAAGAAGTATTGATTTGACCTGATCCATTGACATCATATAGGAGATTGGCAAAGATAACTTGATTAGCAGCAATGGTACCTCCTGCACTATTAATATTCTCTCCCATAGGTATTTGTGCATAAGGTATTTTCTTTACAAGACTATCTGGAATAGGTTGATATGCATTGATAGAATCTGGTGAGAGTTCTGCACTTTGAAAACGAAGTTGTGTATTTGGATTAAATATGACAGTAAGGTTTGCATCTTTAAGTACAATTTCCCCTTCAAAACTGCGCAAAACAATACCTAGATTAAGTTTTTCACCAGGGTAAGTATCTGTTTGTATAAGTCTGTTGTCATTGGTAGAAAGATTGATATTATTCCCAATACGTACATCGTAATCATAACATAAAGAGGGTTCTCTTACCCCAATAATCTTGTTTACAAAAACTCCTCCGTCCCACATCGCATCTGAAGTATCAGCAAGTGCCATTTTGAAATGATAGGTTTTTCCTGGAGTAAGGTTATCCAGTGTCGCATGAAGTTTTTTTGTAAAACCGTCAAATTCAGATATTATAGTGGGGGAGTTAACATTTGCAGTGTTGTCATCGATACCACCATTATTGATATAGAATGCACTATTAGAATAGTCACAGTCAGAAGCTGTATAACCTTGATTAACATTCCACCACCCAGGATTACCATTATTTACATGATTGACGTTGACTGTTGGGTAGTTAGAAATAGAACTGGTCGTGACAACAATGGAGTCATCTACAACTCTTGCTATATTATAAGTTTGAGTAAGATCGCCACCTGAGATAAAAAAACCAAAGGCATCATTAAATTGTGAACAAACCCATTCAGGATATTCGTCAGAAGCAAATTGATAATCTACTAAAAGTAATCGAGTGTTAGCATCTAAAGTCACGTCAAATTCGAAAACTACTTGATTGTGAATTTCAGATTGAGATATGGTACTTAATAAATCTGCATCATATTGAGATAAATTATTGACATTATTAATATCTCCAGGGTTTTCAGATCGGTTATTACGTACATTCTTCTCAAATGCGCGTTCTGCAGTACTTGAAGTTAGAAGTATCCCTTTATCAATTTGTAAATTGGCTCCAGATATACCATTAGAAAATGTAGCCACTTGACTCTCGTCACTCCCAATCTTACCGCGGGTAATAACAGGTTTGGTAATGGTAATACCTTTGCCTTGAATCTGAGTTGCAAGTTGCGTTGCTGTTACATTACGATTATATGATGCTGCAGCAAAAAGTGATACATTCATAAAAATGTAGATTAAAACCAGTTTAAAGTGTCCCATACATAAACTCCTAGTATGTAATAAATCCATAGCCCAAAAAGTAGGCTAACCTAAATTATTTTATTATAACAAAAAAAATGTCAAAAATGTCAAACTCTTTTATGTTATGATTATAGGTAATTAATGATTAACATATTCTTTTTGGGAGTAGCTCTCAAAAAGTTTTATATTTAGTTAAATTTCTGTATACTTAAATGGAAACTATAGTGTACCAAAGAAGGCGTCTGAAGTATGATAAAAATGATAATACCAAATATTGATGTATTACAGAATAGGCATAAAAAATCGGCATTTACGATGATTGAACTTATTATGGTCATTGTAGTATTGGGCATCTTGGCAGCACTGGCAATGCCTCGTATGGAGCGTGATGTTCGTCAAGAAGCCGCAGATAATATACTTTCAGCCATACGATTTACACAGCATATGGCACTCATGGATAATGTGATAGATACTACGAGTGGAAATAGGTTAAAATGGCAACGTAGATTTTGGCGTTTTGGTAAAGAAGGATGTAGTGATAATGGTATATTCTACTATGTTGGATCAGATAAAGATACTGGTTCTGCAGCTAATACGGCAAGCAATATTAGTGTTCAAAATGGAGAAGCAGCTATCGACCCAAGCAATGGTATGGTTATGATGGGGCAAAACAATCAACCCTGTGAAAGTGACCTTTCGACTCAATTTTTTGCTGCACCTGTAGGTAGAGCCTCACCCAATATTTTTTTAACAAAACAGTATGGGATTAAAGAAAATGATACTAAGTTAGTGTCACAATGTCCTGGAAACACTCTCTCTATAGGGTTTGATTATCTGGGGCGACCCCATAGAGGGTTTGAAGGTTCTTCCATTCCAGATTATTCAACCCTTATGGAGAAAGATTGTAATTTAACCTTTGAATTTGAAGATGGTTCTCCTGATTTGATTGTCACCATTGAAAAAGAGACCGGACGTGTATATCAAGCAAACTGATAAACATTATGGTGTGTAAAAAGCTTATATAATATGCTTTTTACATATTTTGAGCTATGATAAACTTAATTATATATTACAAGGTAAAAGATGGACTTTAGAAAGAGTATTTTAACAAGTATTGCTTTGGCATTTTTATTTGTGGGCTGTGCAAGTAGTACAGAGGATGTAGAAGAATTCAACAAACCAGCGCTATATTGGTATAAGAAAATAGGTAAAAGTATCAGTGATAACAATATGGATAAGGCGGATGCATATTATATTTCACTTAAAAGTGAACATATGCGTTCACCTCTTATGCCAACAGCGATTATGATGCTTGCGCATGCGCATATGAATGATGAAAAATATTTATTAGCAAATTATTATTTGGATGAGTATAATAAACGTTATGGAGAGAGTGAAAATCGTGAATATACGGATTTTATGAAACTCAAAGCTTCTTTTCTTGGCGTCAAAGATGTGTATAAGGATCAAAAGTTGATTATGGATAGTATTGCTAAAGCTAAAACATATATTTATAGATATCCAGGATCAGCATATGCGCCTTTGGTTAATACACTACTCATTAGACTACATATGAGTCAATATTTGCTTAATGAAAACATTGCTGCACTTTATGACCGTACAGGTAAGCCTGCAGCGGCAAAAATATATCGAGAGAAAAATGTAGGTTCTGTAGTTGAACTGACAGATATTACTGCACCTGAGAAAGGGATTATCGGTAAAATATTTGATTAAAAGCTTAGGCTTTTAATCGGTTAAAAATTAAAAATTAAAAATTAAAAACTGCGTTTATAATCCTGTACAAACTCTTCTAATTTTTACTTGTTAATTTTTAATTTAAAGGATTTACTGTGCAACTCAGTGATTATGATGCATTTCCCACCACTTTACCTATTGTCGTAGAGGATGAACTTTTTTTATATCCTTTTATGATTAGCCCTATTTTTTTAACCAATCAAAAAGATATTGATGCTGCAACTGATGCTATGGAAAATAACTCTTTGCTTTTTGTTACTTCTGCTATAGAAGGTAAAGAAGGTCAAAGAGATTTTGATGCTATGTATAAGGTTGGGGTTGTTGGCTCTATTATGCGTAAAGTACATATACCAGACGGTAGGGTAAAAATACTTTTTCAAGGACTTGCTAGGGGGAAGATTGTTGAGAAAAAAGAGGGTGATTTTAATCGTGCCATCATTGATATTGTTCCCTTAGACAGTTATAATAAACTCAAAGCAGATGCACTTATGGGTATTTTACGAGATAAAATTAAAAATTTATCAGCACTCAATAGTGCTTTCCCTGCAGATCTTGTGCGAACGATAGAGGAGAATGATGAACCTCACCGTATCGCAGACCTAGTGTCATCGATGTTAAAACTAGATAAAGATGTGGCATATGCCCTGTATATTGAAGCAAATATTGAAAAGAGATTATTGGCGCTTATTGATGTGGTAACTTCTGAAATTGAAGCAGCAAAGGTACAGCGTGAAATACGTACAAAAGTACACACCAAAATTGAACAAACAAACAAAGAATATTTCTTAAAAGAACAACTAAAAGAGATACAACAAGAACTGGGAATGGATACACAGAGGGAAGAAGAGATAGCTTCTTTTAGAGAAAAAATAGCAGAACTTAAACCTCATATGCAAGAAGATGCTTTTAAAGAGATATCAAAGCAGCTTGATCGTTTTGCTCGGATGCATCCAGACTCTGCAGATGCTAATGTGCTACAGAGTTATTTGGAATGGGTACTTGAACTTCCCTTTGGAAAACTTACCAAAAATAATTTGAGTGTTGCTAAAGTTTCTGAAGAACTAGACAAAGACCATTATTCATTGGAAAAACCTAAAGAACGTATTGTAGAATTTTTTTCAGTACGTGAATTGGCTGAACTTAGAGGGATTAAACAAAAAGAGACCAGTGGTGCTATACTCTGTTTTGCAGGACCTCCAGGTGTGGGTAAAACCTCACTTGCCAATTCTATAGCTACAGCATTAGGTAGACCGTTAGTACGTATTGCCTTAGGTGGGTTAGAAGATGTAAATGAACTAAGAGGTCATAGAAGAACATATGTTGGTGCTATGCCAGGCCGTTTGGTTCAAGGATTAATAGAAGCTAAACATATGGATCCTGTCATTGTCTTAGATGAGATTGATAAAGTAGGGCGTAGTATGAGAGGTGACCCCACTGCGGCACTACTTGAAATATTGGATCCTGAACAAAATAGTAAATATAGAGATTATTATTTGAATTTTAATCTGGATTTGAGTAAAGCTATTTTTATTGCTACGGCTAATGATGTTGGACGTATCCCTGCACCTTTACGTGATAGAATGGAATTCATAGGTTTGAATTCATATACACCCAAAGAGAAGTTTGAAATTGCTAAACGATATTTAATTCCACAAGAGCTTAAAAAACATGCTCTAAAACGTAGAGAATTTCATATTTCAGATAAAGCCTTAAAGCTATTGATAGATGAATATACACGAGAAGCAGGGGTGAGAAATTTAAGACGCCGTATTGCAGGACTTATGCGTAAGAGTGCTCGAAAACTTTTAGAAGATAAAACAAAAGATGCGGTTATTATTAATAAAAAGAATTTGGATAAATTTACAGATAAAAAAGTATTTGAAATTTCAACTGTACATGCAAAACCTCAAATTGGTGTGGTCAATGGACTTGCCTGGACTGCTGTTGGAGGAGATGTATTGACCATAGAAGCAATCAAAATAAAAGGAAAAGGTGCTTTACAACTTACGGGTAGCCTTGGGGATGTCATGAAAGAGTCAGTACGTATTGCCCACTCTGTGGTTAAAATCCTTATTGACGAGGGTAAATTATCGATTCCTCCATCTACTATCCCTCATAGTCTCAAAGAGAGAGAAGAACGTATTACAGTAGATGCGAGTGAAGTTTACAAACGGTATGATTTGCATATACATGTCCCTGAAGGTGCAACACCAAAAGATGGACCAAGTGCTGGTATTGCAATGGTATCTGCTATTGCATCTATTTTAAGTGGACAAAAAATAAATAATGAAGTAGCAATGACAGGTGAGGTGACTTTAACTGGAAAAGTTTTACCTATTGGTGGATTGAAAGAAAAACTGATTGCTGCGTATAAAGCTGGCGTTACAAAGGCATTAATTCCATCTAAAAATGTTGAGCGTGACTTAGAAGATATTCCAGATGAAGTTAAAAATAATATTAGAATTATAGGAGTGTCTACCGTGGAGGATGTGTTAAAAGAGGTATTTGTAGACTAAAGGTACAAAGTCCATAAGGACTTTGTCAAAAGTTTAAATTTCTAAGACCATTGCGCCATTTTACTAAAAAGATCGTCTTCTTTAATAGGTTTCCTAAGAAAATCATTGGCACCATTGTCAAAAACTTCTGTTTTTCTTGTGTCATCAGTAGAAAGAACAATGACAGGAATATGTGAATTCGCCATATCTGATCTAAAAATCTTTAGAAATTCAACACCATCGACGATAGGCATCATTATATCTAATAAAATAAGATTGATACTTGAATCTTTTTTCAATTTGTCTAATGCATCGGAGCCATTTTCTGCTTCCTGAATATCAATAACATTCGCATTTTTCTTTAAAAGTGTTTGTAATAATTTTCTGTTAATAAAGTCATCATCAACTATGAGTACTTTTAATGCCATATGGTTTATCCTCTCTGTCTACGAATGAGATCTTCTATCTCTTCTTTAGATTTTCTTGTCGTGATTATATCAAGATTATTATGCATTTGACTGATATTTCCTGTCAGTAAGTCAGTATCTGCAAAGACAATATCATATTTTCCTGAAGTCAATTCATTTTCAAAGCTATTCATTGATTCTAAGGATTCATATGGGTAGCCTAAATTTTCTATTACTTTTACAAGAACTCTTCTCTCAAGTAAGAATTTTTTGGCGATTAATATTTTCTTCGGTTCAGTAGGAGTAGGTTCATTTTCTAATGTAATAGATGTTTCATCTGAGATGATATCTAAGGCGATACTTCCATCTTCAGAGATAGGTTCTTCTGTTACCTTTTCAACGACTACTTCTTTTTCCTCTACGTTTTGTTTGGTAGTATTGTCTTTTGGACTACTGTCTGAAACCACAAGGTTAGATTTGTGAGATAAAAATTTATTCAGTACATAGAGCAATTCGGCGGTTTCAATAGGTTTAGTGATATACTCATCCATTCCCTCATTTAAAAAACGTTCTCTGTCTCCTTTAAGTGCATTGGCTGTCAATGCTACTATTGGAACATGAGGTACTTCTTCATCTTCTTCATAATCAAGAATCTCATGGGTAGCTTCTATCCCATCCATGACAGGCATTTGTATATCCATAAAAAGAAGATCATAGTCATTAGAACGACGTTTTTCAAAGGATTCAAGACCATTATTTGCAAGGTCAACAGTAATACCATGTTCTTCTAAAATACGTTTAATCAATTTTTGGTTAATAATATTATCTTCGGTTACCAATACTTTTGCATCAAACTTGGTAGCATGTGTAGGAAGAACTTCTTCCACAATTTGAGGTGATGAAGCAGCACTGTTAAGGAGTACAGTTTTTAATTTACTCAATGTGAGTGGTTTATAAATCACATTATCTTGGTTAATATTTAGTGCTTCTATATTAGAACGGCTAGTGACATTGGCAATCACAATAAGTTTTGATTTATCCATATTAGCAATAGCATCTAAAATATCTTGTTTAGCTTTATCAATATCTATCCAGTAATTTTTACAGACATTATTATCAATCAGTTCCTTCAGTGCCCCTATAGATTCAAAGTGTTTCACCGATGGACCAAAATATTTAAAGTAATCTTCTAAATAGTTGTCTAGTTTTGTCGGAATATCTTGTTCATATTTTCCTATAGTGATGTCATTAAACGCATGGATATAGTTTACTTCATTTGAAATGATTTCCTCAAGAGGTAAAGAGAAGAAGAATGTTGTTCCTTGATCTTTAGCACTCTCTAGTTGCAGTTCGCCACCCATAAGCTCAACAAATTGACTGGAAATTGTTAATCCTAGCCCTGTTCCTCCATATTTTCTGGTAACAGAAACATCTGCTTGTGAAAATGCTTCAAAGATACGTGATTGTTGATCTTTTGTCATACCTATTCCATTGTCTTGTACAGAGAAAGTGATTTTAGGATTTAAGTCACCATCTTCATGGGTTTTTTTAATGGTAAGATTGATTTCTCCACCATAACTTGTAAATTTAATGGCATTTGAAAGAAGATTAATAATAATTTCTTTAATCTTCGTAGGGTCACCTTTAAGTTTTGTGGCAATGGTTGGATCCATATAGTAATTTAAATCAATATTTTTTTCTGCTGCACCTACGGCATAGGTTTCCACCGCAGATTCAAATTCTTCTGCTGCATCAAATACAACGTTTTCAATTTCAATTTTATTACTTTCGATTTTTGAAAGGTCAAGAATATTATTGATAATACTCAATAGGTTTTCTGAACTTTTATCAATAATTGCAAGGAATTCATCTTGTTCTGCTGTTAAGTCAGTACTCCTTAAAATTTCAGTAAATCCAACAATACCATTAAGTGGTGTACGAATCTCATGAGACATATTAGCCAGGAAGAGTGATTTTGCTTCATTGGCTTGTAGTGCCGTTAACTTATCATCTTTGGCCGTTTCTACCAGTGTTTCTAGGAATTTATAGGCCTCTTTTGTACCTTCATGGGTATCAAGTTCAATATTTTCAATACCTATTGTGTCTGAACTTAAGTATTGGTCACTGTTTTTCATCTCTTCTACGGCTTTATTCAGTACATCTTCAAGTTCTTGAATGTTTCTTGTAATATCTCTGGTTGTTGTAAATCCCAAATAAGCGAGAATAAAACTCAATAACCAAATAGCAGCAGCAATAGCCAGAAGAAGTAATTGTTTTTGTAGATAGATATCACTTTTTTTCCATAGTGCATTGGAAACGATGAGTTCTGCTTTAGCAAGTAGCGATATTTTTTGCGTCTGTAATGCAAACCAATCCATGGCTTCTTCTGCATAATCACCGTTATCGACATCGGTTTGAATGGCAGATGATGTTTCTGCCAGTTCAGTTAACATATCAGCATTTGCCGGATTTGAAAATAACTGATTGAGTTGTTGGCGAAGTTGAAGATTTGTCACCTGCTTCACATCAAATACGTTTGCTTTTGTTTTATATTTATCCCATAATGCAATTTCATCAAATGCCATAGAAGCTTTTTTTGTCATATAATAGGCAACAAAACCTCTTTCTAGCCCTGTATTTTCTTTAGCCGTGTAGAGTTGAGAAAGTGTAGAAACGAGAGAGGATATTTCAGTATTGAGTGCAAAGTTATTAATCTGCAAGAGGTTATCTAGGATTGGGGTGGATATGGTTTTGATATAACCATCAAAAAATACTTTTTTAAAGTTTGCATGCCCTGAATCTACTTCTTTTCGTATTGCAGGGAGTTTTTTAGTACTATTTAAAAAGTGTTGGTACTGTGCAGTATTTATACTCTTACCTTCCCCCAGTATATTAAGAAGGAAAGGAATATAGCTTGTATCTTTGATGTGTAATGCATTTTTAGTCGTTTTCAATGCATTGTCTGTACTGATACGTTGTTGTTTGAGTGAATCATAAAATGCTTGTTGATCACTTCCCATATACATAGAAGTAAGTCCACGTTCTTTTCCAACCTCAGTGAGAGAAGTAGAAAGCTTAGCATTATTGGTCAATACCGTTTTGAGTGCGTTGGCTTTTTCAAAATTGAGATAAGAAGTTATAAAGAAATAACTTGAAAGTATGATGAGGAGTGTAATTGGTACCAGCCCAATTAATTTAAGTCTATTACGTATAGTCATCGGTTATTTCCTTTTAGTTTGAGATGATATCAATTTGTTTTTCAAAAGCTAAAAACTGTCCCCAGTATCGCTTGATAAGTGCCTCTAGTTTACTGCTGTCTTCACAAAACTGTATTTCATACAATGTGTCTGAAAGAGGGTTAATACGTAAATTACTAGAAGCCCCTTTAAGTAAGTGACCAATTTTTTGAATAGCATCTAAATCACCTTTTTCATAAGCAATTAGCATTTTTTCAGTCTCTATGTGAGCCTGCTCAATAAAGTCATGGACAAACTCTTCAATAAGTTCTACAGGTAAAGATAAATCATTGGCAGCTTCTTCTAGTTGAAAGTCAAAGTGTATAGGTTTAATGCCTTCAAGACTTATGGTGCCAAAACTTTCGTTACTAGTTTCATTTCTTTGAAGAGGTTTATCTACTTGGATAATTTCTTCTTGTACAGTGGGCTCAGTAATACTTAATAATTCTGTATTTTCTGTGGTATTTTTTTCTGTGGTTATTCTTGAAAGGATGGCATAGAAAGATTCGATAGTGTTTTTACTTTCTTCTCCTGAAAGTGTGCTCAGATTTACCATGATATCATTAACAAAAGGAAGTTGCAGTACATCTGCTAGTTGGGTTAATGTATCAATAGCGGAAGAACGTTTCTCTGTCTGTGTACTTTGAAGATCACTTTCTAAGGAGATAGCTGTATCGATATATTCATTTAAAAAGGTGATATAGTCTTCATTGGAAATACCAATACTTTCACTTACTTGGTCTAAATCAATAATGATAGGTGTGGTATCAGGTAGTGTATCTTCTATATCTGGAGGGAGGAGTACCTCAATTTCTTCTGTTTTTTCTGATGGTTTTGTAGAGATTATGGTATCTAAGCTAATTTCTTCTATGGTATCTGAAGGTGCTTGTGGAATAGTTAAGTCAAGAAGTTCATGATCTTTTTCATCCAATAAAGTAAAAGGCTCTTCTGTTGACGAAGTTTCTTCTAAAAAACTTTCATTTTCTATGGTACTTGTCTGTGAATCTTCTTCAAGAGAAAGAGACTCTTTTATAAAAATTAAATCATCATCTTCTGGTATTTTTATAGCATTGATGGTATCGTCTTTCTCGTCTTTGGATAAGAGAA
>Ga0256828_1001905_pt1 | contig 12789 bp, 13 predicted proteins | sample CV88metaG_FD_185993 | JGI IMG/M metagenome (GOLD analysis project Ga0256828, IMG submission 185993) | Hydrothermal vent microbial communities from East Pacific Rise, Pacific Ocean - CV88 | ecosystem: Environmental > Aquatic > Marine > Hydrothermal vents | place: Pacific Ocean: East Pacific Rise... | reverse complement strand
TAATTTACACCACCTTTGGCTTTACATCCAGATATTACCGTTTTGATTGAATTTATCATTCGTCCTTCTTTGCCAATAAGTTTTCCTACATCTTCACTATTTGCTACAATAGTAATTTCATCATAGTTCTCCTCAAGATTTTTTACTGATACAGATATATCTTCAGGATGATTTACTAATAGCTTGGCATACTCAGAGACGAATTGTGAAACCATAATAGATTACTTTCCTGTTATTTTTTTTACTCTATCACTCATTTGAGCACCAACACCAATCCAATAATTTAGTCTCTCTTCATCAACTTTTATATTATCTTCTTTAACCATTGGGTTATAGTATCCGATTGATTCAATCCAACCACCATCTCTTCTTTTTCTACTATCTGTTACTACTATTCTATAAAAAGGTTTTTTCTTTCTACCCATTCTTGTAAGTCTAATTGCTGTCATTTTCTTTCCTCATATTATTCTTTTTTTAAGTACTGACAACTACCTCTAATGACTAAAACACTCATCAATACTTTTGAAAGCGAATTTTATCATATTAAAAATTATGTTTAGCATAATTTAAATAAAATAAACATTCACTATTTTATTATTATCTAGGAATTCCTCCACCTTTCATATTTTTCATCATCTCCTGCATCTGTTTCATGCCACCTTTACCAGATAACTGTTTTGCCATTTTCCCAGCATTTTTAAATTGTTTTAAAATTCTATTGACCTGCATCTGTGATAAACCTGCACCTTTAGCCAATCTTCTTTTTCTTGTATTATTTAATAAATCTGGATTTTCTCTCTCTTTAGGGGTCATAGAGTTTATAAGTGCTTTTATCTGTTTAATCTCTTCAGAATTATCTAAATCCATATCTCCAATCTGTTTAGCCATTGCACTCATACCTGGTATCATACTCATAATAGACTTCATACTTCCTAGTTTTTTCATAGATTCCATCTGCTCTAAAAAGTCATTAAAGTTAAATTTACCTTTTTTTATTTTTTTGGTTAACTGTTTAGCTTTTTTCTCATCTATTATATTTGCTGTTTTTTCAGCCAATGACTCAAGGTCACCACCACCCATAAGTCTTGATACAATTCTATCAGGAATAAACTGCTCAAGGTCTGGCATCTTTTCACCAGCACCTATAAATCGTAGAGGTACTCCAACTTGATGAGCAATTCCAAGTGCTACACCACCTTTTGAATCACCATCATATTTACTCAAAATTACACCTGTAATGCCAATTTTATCTTTAAAAGTTTGAGCAGTTCTTACAGCATCCATACCTGTCATAGCATCTGCTACATAAAATAGCTCATCAGGATTTGCTACCTTTTTAATTTGAGCTAATTCCTCCATTAACTCATTATCAATAGCTAGTCGTCCTGCTGTATCTATTAGTACTACATCATATAACTCTTTTTTGGCTTTGTCTAATGCTTCTTTGACAATTTTTGTAGGAGTTGAGTTCTCATCAGCTATTAGAGTTACACCAATTTGTTCTGTAATCTGTCTAAGTTGCTCAACTGCAGCCAATCTTTGTAAGTCACCTGCTACTACCATTACCTTTTTTTTCTTTTGCTCTTTTAAAAAGTGTGCGATTTTTCCTGTAGTAGTTGTTTTACCTGAACCTTGAAGTCCTATCATTAATACAACAGTAGGTGGTTTAGATGCAAATACAAATCCTTGATTTCCTTTGGCTGTAAGAATTTTTGTTAATTCATTTTGCAAAGCTTTTAGAAAATTTTCTTTTCCAATACCATTTTTTTTGGTCTCTTTCTCTACTACACTCAAAAGCTCTTTAACTACTTTGTGATGAACATCTGCTTTTAGTAGTGATTTTTTTAGTTCTGTTAATGCTTTTTTTAATGCTTTTTCATCATCATAAAAACGAATTTTATCTATAGCACCTTTGAAACTACTTGTTAGGGTATCAAACATTTTGTATCTCTCATATTCTATTTTGACTATTAACCATAATAAGTATTGATTTATTATGGTATAGTATTTTATTCCCGTGATTATAACAAATTGGACTTAATTATACAAACCACCAACCATCCCAACTATATATATAGTTGCTTAATAGTTCATAACCATTATCTTTTGGATGAGCATGGTCATTTAGTTTTAGTTCTTCCATCCATGTTTCATCTTTTATTAATGTATCAAAAATAGATAAATAGTTTATTCCTAGCATCTGACAAACTGTAGCATATGCTTCATCATATGCTTTGATGCGACTATTTTGGTACTCATTATATATAGGTGGTGGACCTATCATAAGGACATTATATTTTACTTTGGCAATGCCTAATATCTCTCTAGTATTTTTCATACTATCTACTAATGATACTCTTACTCTACCATTTTCTACAATAGTATCATTGACACCAAAAGAGAATACTACACAATTTATAGAAAAATTTGGCAGTCTAGCATGAGCTTCTCTTTCCCATCTAGTTAAAATATTAGTAGAGGTATCTCCTCTAACACCTAAATTATAATGTGTGATTTCTCTTTTGCTATTTTGGCTCATTAGACTTAATCGTCCAACCCATCCTAATTTTTTAGAATCGCCTGTTCCTTTTACGAAAGAGTCGCCAATATAGCAAATTCTTATATCCTCCATTATAGTACCTCCTTAAATAGATGTACTATTATAGCATTTAGATATAAAATTATTTTATATCTAAATGTTCTGAACTTTTAGGCATTTGATTTTCTACTAATGATATATTATCTTGTAGCGGTATAAAGTCACTATTATTTGTATCTATCTTTTCTTCATCTTCTACATAAATAACTTTATCTAGTTTTTTAATAAGCATATTATTATGATTTACTTTTTTTATATTTTTCTTTATATTTGCAAAATTTGGTTTAGTTTTATTGTTATCTTTTTTTGAAATATTTATATCATCTTTTGTTTTTTTTAACTCGTTATATGTGTAACTATCGCTTATTGGAACTATAAGTTTATCTCCAATATATATTTGTAAATCTTCTGAAATTTTATCTTTGTTAGCTAGATATATTCTATAATATTTACGATTATCTCCATAATACTTTTGAGCATATTTGGATAGGCTCTCTCCACTTTGAACCTCTACTACTATATACTTTTCATTTCTCTCTATCTCTTTTATCTCTTTTGGTTTAGAGTAAGAGTGTGTAATATTACTATCTCTTGTATCAATAGTGAGTTTTTTAATACTTTTTTTAATAGTATTTAATTTAGTATCTTTTGTTCTAATATCTTTTTCTTTTTTTAATTCAGCTAACTGTTTAAGTATATCACTTAATTGAGCTTTAATTTCATCTATATCTTTATCTCTATCTGCTGGTGTTCTCTCTTTTGAACATTTTAACTCATTGATTTTCAAAGAGTCGTCACAACCTATGATTTTATCTTGTTTCATAAGAGAATTTTCAGTCTCATCTATTAAAACAATATTATCCATATTATCCATTTGATTTTCTAAATTATCAGCTATACCATTAGAGCTAAATATAATAAAAAGTACAACCGAAGATATAGAACTAGAACAAGAAGTTAATTTTTTGAATAATGTCTTTCCCACTATTTCCCCCCTAAAAAGAATAAAAAACAACACATTTTTTTAAAGTAAATAAAATGTATAAGTTTAATGCAAAATATACCATAAAAGTATAAATAATATTATAATTTTTTTATATTAATTTTTTTATTGAAAGTTATATTAATTTTTCTTGTCCTATACGATATAATGCAAAATCATATTTAATTGGGTCACTGCTATCAAACTCTTTTAATTTTTCTGTTAACTCCAATACAGCTTTCATATTATAAGTTTTTCGTTTTAATAGACCTAGTTTTAGAGATATTTGAAATGTATGAGTATCTAATGGCATTATTAAATCTCTTTTATCTATTTTTGACCATAATCCCATATCAATATTATCTTTTCTTACCATCCAACGCAAAAACATTAAATATCTTTTGTATGTACCTGCTGAGTTAATTTTTTTTGGAATAGAACCAATTAAAAAATTATAACCTCTACTACTATATGGATAAACTTTTTGTATTGTATTTATAAAATTCCATAATCCATCCAAGATATTATTCTCTTTTTTATATCCATAATAAAATATATTTTCTATACTATCTATCTCTTTGACTCTTTTTAGTGCTATAAATAGTGCTATAATATCATCTGATTTTTGAAAGCGATAGTAGTGTGTTGATAGTTTATCTCTTATTTCATTTTCACTTTTTTCTAAAAGAGAAAAATCTAAACTATCTAAAAATTTTACTATCTGTTTAGCATTACCATAAGCAAATAACGCACAAATAAGAGATATAAATTCATTTTTATATCTTTTGGCAATTAATAATGGGTCTGGTTTATCATATGATAACTCATCTATTTTATCTCTATTTTTAACCTCTTTTTCCAATAACTCTTTTATTTTATTCAATATTTCAACCTTTTGTTAGATGCCAACCTGAACTATATGGACAAGGATATGCTATTAAAAAAATTCCTTGTTCATCATATAAAAATTTGGCTCTTTTTTCTGCTTCATATTCTGTAGCGTATAGTTTTTTAAATTGATGATTACTATCTGTGCATAAACAATAGTCACTATTATAAAATTCTATCTCTATTTTTTTTATGCGTTTTTTTGGTAATTTTTTTTTGGCAATCATATCTTTTTTAATACGCTTTAATACTTTTTTATACTCCATTTTGGGATTATAATCATTTTCACTTAATATATAATATAAAAGTTCATATTATAATAAAATAGAATAACTAAAAAAAATATATTATAATCTTTTAGGTTATTTTATATTATTATTTCTTAATTCAAAAAAGTTTTTATAAAAAGGGAGTTATTATGAAGGTATCATATAAAAATAAATTGAGATTAGTTCAAGATGAACATTTTCATAATAGTAGTTTAAATGAAAAAGAGAAGTTAAAAGTAATGTTACAAAAAGGACTACTTGTTATAACAGTTATGTTTATACTTATGTATCTATCTAAATCTACTTAGTGATTTAGATAGATTTTACATCTATTAGTTCATCTAATAGCTCTTGTGCTTCATCTTCAGACATTTCGTTATTTTCTATCTCTTTTATTATATCTTTACATTCATTGTGCATCTCTTGTAGTTCATTTAACTCTTCTTTATCTGCTATAGATGCCATTTTTGCTTTTTCTATCATAGAAAACATCTCATCTATCGCCTCTTCTAAGTCAGGAATTATTTCTGCTGTTAATAGGTTTTTTAATTTTTCTGTATTTTTCAATATTTATCCTAAATTTTTTGCTAATTTTATCTTGAATTATCAAAAAGATAGCTTTTAAGTTTTTATAAATTTAAATGAGAGTAATATTCTCTTAATTTAAATAAGGAGTTTTATATGCAAGAGATAACATTAGATACAAAAATTGCTGATTTGCTTAATAATTATGATGGAATGAAAGATATTTTGATAGAAATTAATCCAAAATTTGAAAAACTTAATAATCCAATTCTTAGAAGAACTATAGCTAAAGTAGCAGGAGTCAAACAAGCAGCTATTGTTGGTGGAATGAAGCCTATAGATTTATTAAATAGATTAAGAGAAGCTGTAGGACAAGAGCCATTAAATATAGATATTCAATCCCAAGATAATGAAAAAAGACCCGATTGGATAGATAATAGTATGCCAAGTATAACTCTTGATGCAAATGAGATATTGGATAGAGAGAAAAATCCTTTGGCTGAATTGCATAAAGCAATTAGAGAGTTAAAGGAGGGTGATATAGTTTTAATTACTTCAGATTTTAGACCAGAACCTTTAATTGAGGAGTTTATCAAAAAAGGTCATAATGTCTATTCTGATGAGAAAAATGAAAATGAGTTTGAAACCTATATTTTGGTTTAAAACTCTCTAATCCCCTCATTCAAAGCTTTTTCAACTATAGCAGGGGCTAATAGATACCCATGTCTATAGAGTCCATTTATTCGTGTAAGACCTTTTTGGTTTTCTATACGGGGTAGATTATCTCTAAATGCAGGACGACAATTTGTCTCTGTATTTACTACTCTAGCCTCTCCAAAATTTGGATGAACTGTAAATAGAGCAGAGAGTAGTTCAAGAGTTGAACGAACAGATATATCACTCATATCTTCACTCTCTATTTCACTAGCTCCGATTATATATCTTTTTGCACCTTTGATAGTTTGGGCTATTTTGCAATCTTTGCAATACTCTAGTTCTATCCCTTCACATCCATTTTCTCTTGGGACTATATAGATTTTGTATCTAGGGTGCATCAATCTTGTAGGTCTTGAGATATTTATATCTTTTGCCTCAACCCATATAACTTCGCCTCTTACACCTCTTAGGTCTTTGAAATACTCTTTTGCACCAAGTCCTCTACTATCAAATACCCAATCAAACTCTTCTGCCTTATTATTAATATAAACTTTATTTGGTTCAATTTTTTCTACAAAAGTATAGTCTCTCCATGTTATATTGGGCATAGAGTCCAAATAGGTAGTAGAAAATGCTATAAATCGTTGAGAGTCAATTTGTCCTTCATCTTTTAGATAAAAAGCTTGTGTATGAATAGATAATTCAGGTTCTAACTCTCCTAGTTTTTGGCTATTTAGGAGTTTTATCTCTTTTGCTTTTTCTACTTTATGTCTAAGTGTTTGAATAAAGTGTTCTAGTTCGGGCATATCTTGAGGATGAGCTGTAATAATAGTTCCTTTTTTTGCCAATCCATTATATAGTCCAACTTCTCTTAATAGAGGTCTCCAAAGTTCCATAGAGCGAACGCCCAATTCAAATATAATAGATTCAGCTGTTTCAAGTTCTGCAAATGGAGCTAACATTCCAGCAGCTGTAAATCCAGCTGAGGTTACACCCTCTTTTGTCTCTTTATCAAATAGTGTTATAGTGTGTCCATCTTTTAGTAGATTGAGTGCCAAAACTCTTCCTACAAGTCCTGTTCCTACGATTGCTATATTCATCTTTTTTTTCCTTGAGAATATGTAGGGTGGTGCTTATGTCCACCTTTTAATTTGAGTTCTTTGATTATAATATTTTTTAGGACTCAAGTTTTTTTAATTATAAACTTTTTTTGGTCGGCTAAAGCCAACCCTACGATTTTTTGTTGGTTAAAGCTAACCCTACGATTTTATGCTTTTAGGGTCTCTTTTATATAGACTTCACTTCCATGTTCTTTGAATACTTCAGACATTTTATCCATTCCTTTTTGTTTTGCCTCTTCGACATCAACTCCTATTTCATCAGCAAAATCTCTAACCTCTTGACTGATTTTCATAGAGCAGAATTTTGGTCCACACATAGAACAGAAATGTGCAACTTTCGATGTCTCATTTGGTAACTCTTCATCATGAAACTCTCTAGCTCTTTGGGGGTCTAGTCCTATATTAAATTGGTCAATCCATCTAAACTCAAATCTAGCTCTACTCATAGCATCATCTCTAGCTCTTGCACCTGGATGTCCTTTGGCAATATCGGCTGTATGGGCTGAAATTTTATATGTAATAAGCCCCTCTTTTACATCATTTTTATCAGGTAATCCTAAATGCTCTTTTGGAGTTACATAACATAACATTGCACAACCATACCAGCCAATCATAGCTGCACCAATTCCAGATGTAAAATGATCATATCCTGGTGCTATATCAGTAACCAATGGTCCAAGTGTATAAAATGGAGCTTCATGACAATACTCAAGCTGTTTATCCATATTCTCTTTTATCATGTGCATTGGTACATGACCTGGACCTTCTATTAGAGTTTGAACATCATGTTTCCAAGCTATTTTAGTAAGTCTGCCTAACTCTTTTAGTTCTGCAAATTGAGCCTCATCATTTGCATCTGCTATACTTCCTGGTCTAAGCCCATCTCCTAGAGAGAATGTAATATCATAAGTCTTCATAATTTCACAAATCTCTTCAAAATGAGTATTTAAAAAGTTCTCTTTGTGGTGAGCTATCATCCATTTTGCCATAATAGAACCACCACGACTAACTATTCCTGTAACTCTTTTAGCTGTCATTGGTACATGATGAAGCAATAATCCTGCGTGGATTGTAAAATAGTCAACTCCTTGTTCAGCTTGTTCTATTAGAGTATCTCTAAAAACCTCCCAAGTTAAATCCTCTGCAACTCCATTTACTTTTTCTAGTGCTTGATAGATTGGAACAGTTCCAATAGGAACAGGAGAGTTTCTAAGTATCCAATCTCTAGTGGTGTGAATATTTTTACCTGTTGATAAATCCATAACAGTATCAGCACCCCATCTAGTTGACCATACCATTTTTTCTACCTCTTCGGCAATAGATGATGATGTAGCAGAATTTCCAATATTGGCATTGACTTTTACTAAAAAATTTCTACCAATAATCATAGGTTCAGCCTCTGGGTGGTTAATATTTACTGGTAAAACTGCACGACCTTGGGCTATCTCTTCTCTAACAAATTCGGGTGTAATTTTTTGGGGTAGATTTGCACCAAAACTATTACCTTTTAATCTAAGTTCTCTCTCTTTATCGCTTAGATACTCTTTTGTCATCTCTAGGTTTTGGTTTTCCCTAATTGCTACAAATTCCATTTCTGGAGTTATAATACCTTTTCTAGCATAATATAGTTGAGTTACATTTTTGCCTTTTTTTGCTCTAAGAGGGGTTCTAACTAATCCTTTTGACCCAGCTGTAGCAAATTCTAGCTGTTTATCACTATTGTATCCATTATCTTTTGGAGCAACTATTCTTCCATCATACTCTTCTACATCGCCACGAGAGCTAATCCACTCTTTTCTAATAGGAGAAATTCCTTTTTCTACATCAATATCTACAGATGGGTCTGTATATACTCCTGATGTATCATATACACAAAGTTTTGAGCCATCAGAAATAGAAATTTCACGCATGGGTACTTTTATATTTGGATATATTTCACCTTTTATATATATTTTTTTAGAAGCAGGAAGTGGTTCTCTTGTTATTATTTTATTTGAAGTTGCGATTGTATTGTTATGTTGTTTTTGCATAAATTCCTCTTTTTGTATAACGAAAAAAGAGATTTGTATTTTATAGATAGTTTATAAATATAAATACAATCTCTTCCTTACGCTAGTATTATCTAGTTCAAGTTAAACGGGTAAGTCTCAGCTGTTTAAGCACCCCGAGAGTTGATAACCAATTTATATCTTATAAAAAATAATAAAAAGCTGAATTTTTTGTTATTTATTAGTTTTTGAGTTTTTTATCCAAACTTTCTAATCGTTGTGGAGTTCCTATATCATACCACTCTCCATTAAAATATTCTGTAGTTAATTTATTATTATTTTGAGCTTGAAAAAGTAGAGGTGCTAAAGCTCTTTTGCCATATTTTAAATCTTTAAAAAGCTCTTTTGAGTAGTAGCCAATACCTGAGAATGTATATTTTTTATCTGTACCATCTAATATAAAATCACCATTTGGATTATGTGGAGGGTTATCTATAAGTACTAAATGAGCCAAAATATTTTTAGGAAGTTTAAATCGATTATTATAAGGATAATTTGTCCATATATCTCCATTTATAACTAAAAATGTATCACTCAAAAGTGGCAAGGCTTTTATAATTCCACCAGCAGTCTCTAATGCACCTTCATTTTGTTCATCAGAATATTCAATATTAACACCATAATCTGAACCATTTTTTAGATAGTTTATAATTTTATATCCTAGATATGCAACATTGATAACTATATCTTGAAATCCAGCATCTCTCAATCTCTCAATATGCCATACAATCAAAGGTTTTCCTCCTACCGTAAGTAGAGGTTTTGGAGTCTGATTTGTTAATGGTCTCATTCTAGTACCAAGTCCTGCTGATAGTATTATTGCTTTCATTTTATTCCCATATTTTTTGTTTATTTTAGCGTAGCTTCTCCATAAAAGAATTTTTTTGAACTAAAAAAAATATGATATAATATTATTAAGGTAAAAAAGTAATCTTTTTATCTTTATTTAAATAAAAATTTAAAAGAGTTTATTATGCTTAGATATGAAAAAAGGTATCTTGTATTTGGTTCTATTATAACTTTTATTTTTGGTATAGCTATAGGTTTTTTTAGATATAAAACAGGGACTCTATATCTACTTTTAGGACTTATAGTTGGAATATTTATTCCTAAAATAACTCTAATTTTTATGAAAAATATCCAAATTTCCAAAAAAGAGTTTTTTGATTTTAGGACATTTTTTATTACTCTATTTTTAATCTTACTCTTTTTATTAGGTCAACTTTTTGCTGTTAGTCTGTTTGAAAATCCTATAGATTGGTTATTTGATATTATTTCATCAAGAAAATCTGAAGCTATGTTACTCTTTTTAATGGACTATTTGCCTTGTGTATCAGGAGGATTATGGATATTTTTTAATCTTTTAGATTTGGCTTTTATGCACTTTATGTTATTGGTATTTACAAATGTAGAGATAGAAAAATTAATTAAAAAGGATAAAAAATGAAAAAGATTTTGATTTTAATATTTTTGGGATTAATTACAAATATAGTTGCATCTGAACCATTATATAGAGATGAGGTTAACTCCTATTTAGAGGCAGTAGCTGATGCAAAAAGAAAAGTTAGAAATTTTATACAAGCACTTGAAACAAAAGATAAGAAAAAGATATTGGATGCCATGTTAGAGGTTCAAGAGGATACTTTGGCAGTAGATGAACTCAATAGACAGACCAATTCAATTAAAAAAGAGTTTAAAAATATTACTAAAGAAATAAAAGAAAAAACTATTCAAAAAATAAAACAGAAAGTTGCCAAAGAGTATAAATGTAGCGAAAGTGATGTTATAATTAAAAAGTTCACAAATAAAAAAACAGTCAAAAAAAGTAATGATGTAAAAATAGGACATGATTGGGATATAACTATTTTTAATGCTAAAAAGGGTAAAGATATTTTTCATAGCAAAAAACTTAAAGATATTGTATATAAATCCTATTATGAGAGTATAGGAGGAGAAGAGTTTTATCCCAATATCTCTCCTAAAGATTTAGCACATAAAGCCCATATTGAAGTCACAAGTGAATATCATCCTGAAGCGTATGAGGGAGGAAATGATTATCTAACTAATCCAGAAGGATTTAATATATTAGATGTAGATAGACTCTATTATACTATGGAGCATAAATCTTTAATAGAGAAAGAGAAAGCACTTGCTTATTTAAAAAAGGGAGATATAAAAAAATATGAGGTCTCAATTCATGAGCAGATAAGACAATATACAAAACAGTTTAGCAAACAGATAGAACCTAGGATAAGTAGTAATATAGATATAAATAGTTTTATTCCTGAACATGTTAAGAAAGGGACTGCTATTCTTGAAAAAGTTGGTAAATATGATAGTGAATTAAAAAGAATATTTACACCAGCAGATGCAAAAAAAGCTTTAGCTAATATGAAACACCCTGATACTATTGAGGGCATTATCCGAAAAGGAACCTCTATTATTCCTGCTATCGAAAAGAGAAAAATAAGTTTAACAATGAATACAAAAGGGTTCCAAAAATTAAGTGAAAAAGAGAGTAGTGCAGTTATGAAAATATTGCAAAGTGATATTTCTAAATTTCCAAAACTGAAAAAATCTTTGGTTTATGGTCAAAAAGCACTCAAAATTGTTATGGTATCAGGAGTAGCCTATTTTATGGGAAGAGATGGCGTTTTTTATGCTCTAAAAAAGGTTAGAGCAGATGAGAGTTATGCTGAGTTTATTTTTAATGTATATAAAAACGCATTATGGTATGGAAGTGGAGTTGGGGGAGCTTATGATGAAGCACTGAAAGAGCAACTTGAATTATATAAAAAAGAGATACAAAGAGGAGAACCAACTCAAAGTATAGTAAAAAATATTACTCTAACTGTTACAAGAACTGGTACATATTTTGGTAGAGATATTGCTATTGGGGTTTTGACTATGCCTTATGTTTTAATGGACTATCTAATAGGTTTTGAAGATGCAGAGGCGAAAGAGAGATACTCAAAAGCTTTTCTTGCAAAGGTTCAGAGTATAGTTAAAACTCAAAAAGAGGCTAAAAAGATGACAAATATGGCAAGAGATAACAATATAGCCTTTAAAGATAGAAAAAAATATTTTAACTGCTTATGTAGTCATCCAAGATGTGGTTCACTAGGAGGTGTTTTTGACCCAGATTTTGATGGTAATGGAGTTGGACCTTGTAAATGTAGTGGACCTTTGAGTACTTGGAAAGGGTTAATGACACAAGTTCCAAAAGAGCAAAAAGCGTGTGTTGATTATATAAAAGAGTTAAATAACAAAATAACAGATGAGAGAGTAAGAAAACTCCATGAAGAGGCAATGAGAGAGAATATTAAAAGTGTCTCAAAAGAGATAGATGAGATAAAAACAGCCTCTGCTAAAAAAGCATACAAAACTTTTAATAGAATAAAAGAGGCATTGAATTTTGATAAAAAATTAAAATCTAATCTAAGAGCTACTGTACTATCAAAACTTTCTAATGAAGCTACAGATGATATAGAAAAAACACCAGAGCGTCCTGATTTTGATAATGCAATTAAAAAATTAAAATATGCTATGGATATAGACAAAGAGGAAAATCTAAATAGATATAAAAATAGAATATCAAAATATAAAAAGTGGCAGGATAATTGGAATAATCTTATATATATAAAGACTCCTGCTATTGTTAAAGATTTCAAAGCCAATAAAATTGAAAAAGTAAAAAAAG
>Ga0256828_1001904_pt1 | contig 12790 bp, 12 predicted proteins | sample CV88metaG_FD_185993 | JGI IMG/M metagenome (GOLD analysis project Ga0256828, IMG submission 185993) | Hydrothermal vent microbial communities from East Pacific Rise, Pacific Ocean - CV88 | ecosystem: Environmental > Aquatic > Marine > Hydrothermal vents | place: Pacific Ocean: East Pacific Rise... | reverse complement strand
ATTTCAAATTGTTCACGAGATTTTTTGTTAACATGAACAGATTTTAAAACTGTATATTTACGAATTTTTGTTGGTAAAGGTATTGGACCACGAATTGCAGCTCCAGTACGCTTAACAGCCTCAACGATTGATGCTACTGATCTATCAAGTACACGATGATCGTAAGCTTTCAATTTCAAACGAATTTTTTCCATAATTTTCCTTCTAAAGAACTCGTTGGATCCTAGCCCAACTATTTTAAGGGAGTGAAATTATACTTAAATAGCTAGACAAATACAAGAAAATACCATATAAATTTAGAAAAAATAAAGAATTTATTTCCTTTTAAAAAGGAAACGCTAGAATACTTAATCAAATAATACTACACAAATAAAGGAGTAAAATGGAAATTTTACTTGAAGAATTTTATCAACAAGAGTTACATGTAGAAAAATTTCATCCACGAAAATGTTTTATTTATCAAAATTCTTATCAAATCATTGGTATAAGCCAATCAGGTAAAACACATCTTGTAAAGAACTACCTTCTTTCTCATAAAAAAAATTCTTATCTTTATATCGATTGTTCTGATATACGCATAGAACTCATACTTTTTAATACATTACTCCCCTCTTTTTGTCTTAAAAATAAAATTGATATTCTTGTTTTTGATAACTATACAGAAAAGTTTACTATACCTAATGTTACACAATTACTTTTAACTTCAGAAAAACCTTATAAAGTATCTCATTTAGAGATATTACAACTCTATCCTCTTGATTATGAAGAATTTTTAGCGTATCAACATAAATATGATTCTTCTGCGTTAAATCATTTTTTTCAACTTGGAGGTTTACCCTCTATGCATCGTATATATCAAGAAACTAAACATATTTATATACAAAAAATTTTGAAAATGACACTTTCTGAAATTGAATTTGAAATTTTAAAATTATGTGCTAAATTTGTATCACAAAAAATTTCCCCATATATGCTCTATGAAAGGCTCAAGCAAGTGAGAAAAATTTCAAAAGATAAACTTTATTTATCTTTTCAATCACTTAAAGAAAAAAACTATATTCACCTTCTGGAAAAATTTAATCATAAACAAGCAATAAAACGACTTTATCTTTGTGACATATCTATAAAAACTTCACTTGATATAGAAAAGAATTTTGCTAAACTCTTTGAAAATATGGTTTTTTTAGAACTTCTTAAATCAAATACACAATGCTTTTATGCAGATGATATTGATTTTTATATTCCCCAAAAAAATGAAATTATTTTATGTAAACCTTTTGCTGATGAACGACGATTATTTAAAAAACTTGAAGCACTTGAAGCTTTTTTAGTCACCCATTCTATTCTACATGTAAGTGTTATTACGATGAATAAAGAGGGGTCTATAGCACATCCTTTAGCAAAAGTAGCTATAATTCCTTTTGATATTTGGGCACTAGGAGATTAGTATGAAAACTTTATGCGGTATAGATGAAGCAGGACGAGGACCTCTTGCTGGTGATTTAGTAATGGCTGGATGTATTCTACAAAAACCTATAGATGGGCTTAATGATTCTAAAAAACTTACAGCAAAAAAAAGAGAAATACTTTATGAAACGATTATCAAAGAAGCACAAGCTTATCATATCGTCAGCTTTTCACCACACACGATAGATAAACAAGGAATTTCTCAATGTTTACAAGATGGCTTACATGAAATTATGCAAACCATACAAGCAGATTACTATCTTTTTGATGGGAATACAAACTTTGGTATAAAAAACTTAAATCATATGATACAAGCAGATGCCAAAGTAATAGAGGTAAGTGCTGGAAGTATTTTAGCAAAAGTAACTCATGATAGAGCCATTATAGAAAATGCTAAAAAGTATCCACAATACCATTTTGAAAAACATAAAGGATATGGAACAAAACTACATATTGCTATGATTAAAGAGTACGGTTACTGTCCACTACATAGACGCTCATATAAAATTAAAGCTTTAGAGCCTACACTTTTTTAAAAGGAAAATACAATGTACACAATACAAGATGATTATGAAAATAAAATGATAGAAGCCTTTGTTAATAAACCTGAGAAAACATTTTGGTATCAGAATGCTTTCTCACAATTTAATATTAATGGTATAGATTCTATGAAATGGGTTTGGAGTTGGTGGGCATTTGGTGGAGGATGGGCATTTTTACTGTATAGAAAACAATACATTCCGGCTATCATATTATTTATTTTAAGTGTTATAACTGGAGCTATTCCATTTGCGGGATTATTACTTATGGTACTTTCAGGTGGATTCTCAACTTATTTTATTTATAAAGGCTATCTCAAGAAAAAAGAGGAGATAGAAGCAAAAATAGAAGATCAAGAAAAACGCATCGAAACTATGCGTAAAGTTGGGGGATATAACCAATGGGTTGTTTGGATTTATACTATTTTTAGTACTATTGTTTTTCTTTATATTTTCAGTATCATAATGACAATGCTATCAAATGCATAAGAAAAGGAGAACCTCATTTAAGAGGTTCTCTTAATTTTCTAAAAACTAGATTTTACCGTCTAAATGATCAGCTAATCTTTGTAGTTTTGTTCTATATGTATCCATATCGAAATCTTTCACACGAGCAACACCATCTTCAATAGCAGCTTGAGCAACAGCAGAAGCAACATATACAAGAACGCGTCTATCAAATGGTGAAGGAATGATGTATTCAGGACCAAAAGTCATATCATCACCACGACCATGTGCTGCTTTAACATGAGCAGGAACTTCCTCTTTTGCAAGTGAAGCAAGTGCTTTTGAAGCAGCCATTTTCATATTTTCAGTAATTTTTGTAGCTCTTACATCTAATGCACCACGGAAAATTTGAGGAAAACCAAGAACATTGTTTACTTGATTTGCATAGTCACTTCTACCAGTACCAATGATTAAATCTGGACGAGCTTCTTTAGCTACTGGTGGTTTAATCTCAGGATTAGGATTCGCACAAGCAAAGATAATAGGGCTTGTATCTGACATAGTTTTTACCATCTCAGTAGTGATTAGATCTGGTTGGGAAAGACCAAGAACCATATCAGCACCATTAATAGCATCTTCTAAAGTTCTATCTGATGTTTCAAATGCAAAAAGTTGTTTGTATTTATTAAGATCATCTCTACCACTATGGATAACACCTTTAGAATCTAACATAGTGATATTTTTTACACCAAGCTTTTTATACATTGAAGCACAAGCAATTCCTGATGCACCAGCACCAATAACAACAACTTTAAGATCTTCAGCTTTCTTACCACTCATTTCGATAACATTGATAAGACCAGCTGTTGTAATAACTGCTGTACCATGTTGATCATCATGGAAAACTGGTACATTACAAATCTCTTTTAAACGCTCTTCAATCTCAAAACAACGAGGAGCCGAAATATCTTCAAGATTTACACCACCAAAACTATCTGCCATTGCAGCTACTATTTTAATGATTTCTTCTGTATCTTTTGTATTTAATTCAATATCAATAGCATCTACATCAGCAAATGACTTAAATAAAACACCTTTACCTTCCATAACAGGCTTACCAGCTAAATGACCAATATCACCTAAACCAAGAACTGCTGTACCATCACTTACAACGGCAACTAGATTACCTTTGTTTGTATAATCATACGCTTTATCTATATCTTTTTCAATTTCAAGACATGGATAAGCCACACCTGGGCTATACGCCATAGATAACTCTTTTTCTGTATTACACGGTTTTGTAAGTAGCGTTGCTGTTTTTCCGTTTGTATCAAATTCATTTTGCGCTTTATGATAATTTAGCGACTCTTCTTCAAATGACAAATTTTCTGACATGGACTATCCTTAATTTCAATTTGTACAAGTATATAATAATAGAATTAAATTTTATTTAAAAATAAAACTCGATTCCCTTTTGAATTATAGTAGATACCCATTGAGTTTTTTCGTGACACAAAAACACCTCGTCCATTAAACATTTGAGAATTTCTAAAGATAGTACTGAGTAACTGTGTATCGAATCCTTTACCCTCATCTATAATTTCAGTTACAATATATTCAGAATAAATATTATGTACTTTATAAACTTCTACTTTAATATATTTTGAACATGATTGTTCTAATTCCAAAAGCGTATCTATGTAAGTATCATCTTCAAGCATTAAATGTTTTTTTGTAGCATCTATACCCAAGTTACCATGTTCATAAGCATTCATAAAAAGTTCATTAAACACAATACCTGCTTTTACAGATATAGTCATATCTTGTGATAGACTTTCCCAGATTTTACTATACCATTCATTTGCTTCTTCTACTATATTAAGTTTTGTAGCAAACTCATTTTTAGCTATCATATTATCATCTTCTAATGATAATTTATTGAGAAATATCAGTGTTAAATCATCTTCAACAGTATCTAATTTCTCAAAAAGTTTGGCTTTAAATTCCTCTTTTGTAAAAGAATGTTTAAAGTCTTCATCAATATATTTTGCATAAACATCACTATTTTTTGTCTTATTTTCAACTAAGCCATCACTATAAAATAGAAATTTTACTACATCTTTAACATCATAAGTATCAATTTCATATTTTTTTGTCCATTTACTTAAAGGGGGATTATTTGATTTTAATTTTACAATCTTTTTATCATTTTTTTGTAATAGCGAATAAGGCATAGCAAATTTTGCATAGTAAAGTTTTTGAAAGTAAGCATCAAAACAGATGAAATCAACAGCAACCGCCTCTTCTTCTAAAAGAATAGGACGAATAAACTCCATAGATTCTCTGATAAGTAAATCAAAGCTAAAACTATCGTACTCTATCATTTTATCTATAATATGATTGATAAATGTCGTCATAATCATACTCGTTAAAGATGCAGAAATACCTTTTCCCATACCATCAATAATAAGATAAAAAGTCTTATGTTGCGAAAGTCTTCTTGCTGTATATGCATCACCACTAATAATATCTAGTGGTTGATACATAAAATCAACAAGTGTAATATCTTGCGAATCTATAAGTTGATAATAAAAATCATTTCTTAAGATATTTAGTTCTTTTTCAAAAGCTAAATTTTGTTGGTAAATATGGTAAGAGCTTTGATCCATTACAACAACTATATTTTGAACTTACTAAGTTCAGATTGAAGTTTATGAGCATTAAAGGCAAGAGAATGAACAACTTTTTCAACATCTACACGCAAATCACTATTTTTAGAAGAAAGTTGAATAATCGTATCCATAATTTCTATAAGTTCTTTTGTTTTAGTTGCGATATAAACACTTTGATGCATAACATCAGTTGATTGATCTCTTGTTACACTTAATTTCTCTTTTGTTTCATTTGATGAAACAATAAGCTCCTCTGCCGAATCAGAAATAGCATTCATACTTCTTGAAGTATTATCTGTTTCTTCTGCAATCTCTACAACATTTTGAGTAATGAGATTTACATTTGCACTAATTTCACTTAATGATTTTTGTGTTCTCTCTGCAAGTTTTCTTACTTCATCAGCAACAACTGCAAAACCTCGTCCATGTTCACCAGCACGAGCTGCTTCTATAGCAGCATTTAGTGCTAATAAATTTGTTTGATCAGCAATATCTGAAATAATATCAAGAACATCTTTAATATTTTTTGCTTGTTCTGTTAAAGAAGCAACTTTACCTACCAACTCCTCTTGCTGTTGTGAACCACTTTCAATAGATGTCATAACTTCATGAAGTTTTTGTATGAAACTATCTAAAACATCAAAGGTTGTTTCTAAATCTTCAGTTACTGTTACTGTCGATTCTTCTATACCATTAAGTCGTGAGCCTATTTCAGAAACAAGAATATTTACATTATCAATTTTTGATTCTTCTTCTTTACTGTTAGTAGCTAAAATTTCTACTACATTGTTTAATGCTGTACTTTCATTAGATGTCTGACTTCCAACATCTTTAGCATTATAGACAGTTTCTTTAAAAGCTTTAACCATAACATATAAAGCTCTTGATATATCTGAGATTTCATCATTTCCTTCAACTACAACATTACAAGAAAGATCTAAATCTGTTGAAACACATTGAATTTTCTTCAAAGATTCTTGTACACTTTTGTTAATACCTCGACTCACTATAAATAAAATAATAAAAATTACGATAGTAAAAACCGTATAACTTACTAAAGTTATTAAAGTATTTCTTTTATAAGTATTTTCAAGATTATCTAAAAGTTTATCATTTTCTTTAGCAAGATTATCATCTACTTTTTTAAGTAAATTTATTTTTTTTGTAATAGTTTTAAACCACACAACCCCATCAACACCGAAATTACCTTCATTTGCTTTTTTAATGGCTATATTTCGCATTTTATTAACTTCAGTAACAACAGGAGAATGCATAGTTTGTTTATACATATCAATAGAATCTTGAGGTGCTATACTTATGAAAGCATCCATATAAGCATTTTGTTCAGCCATGAGTTTTATAAATTTTGCGAACATCCCATCACCAAATTTATCTGAGGAAAATGTAGCACTCATAACAGCTCGCTCAATTCCAGCTCTCTCTTTTGATTTTAAAAAGTTTGTATAAGCATTTAATGCTTTAACTAACTCTGAAGTATCTGCAAGTTTTGATGTTAAGGAAACAACTTTTAAAATATTTTTATTTACATTACTATAGTAGCCTACCTCATCTTTTACTGAAATAGTAAAATGATCAACACGAGATCGGATAGTGTTGATTTTACTCATACCTGTTAAAACTTTTTGAATACTTTTACGCAAACTATCCATATAGTTTGTTAAATTTAAAGTTTGTATGTAATTTTCTAATTCTTTATATCGTCCATTAGTAACAATTCGTTGTTTTTGTAAAATAACTGAGAATTTTTTTCCTTTTGAACCTAGAAAACCTGCACTTGCACCACGCTCTTTTTGTGTTTCATGTATTAACAATGAAAGTTTTTGAGAAAGAACATTTAACTCTTTTGCTTGTGCAATAACGACCCTTTTATCTAAAGCATCATTGACAGTTAAAGCAATAATTACTAATGTGAATGATACAACAATTGCTGTGATAAAATTAAGTTTCGTTTTAATTGTCACTTTTTATACCTTTCTAACTTTAAAGAGAGCAGTTAAATTAAGATCATCAAAAAGTTCTTTTAATTGTTGATTACCTACTTCTATAGAAAGAGAAACACCATCTTTCAAAACAAGTTTATTGAGGTAACCTATAACAGATGAAGTGATGGATATAGAATCAAGAATTTTAATTGTCATAGACTTAGTATTCGATGTAATTGCATCCAGATTACCTTTAATTTCTTGATAATCGCTAACTGTTTTTATATTTCCTTTAATAGTAACCATATTTCCAGAGACACTTAATTCCATTTTTTTTCCTTTAGTTTCTTCTTATTGAAAGATTTTGAAATATCATAGCAAAAATTAACTTATTTGTTTCATAATGTTTAACCAATCTTTCATCTTTTTTTCATAGCCTATCTCTTTTAAATTAACAAATTCATGAGGTTCAGACATATAACTTTGCTGTATATAACCTCCAAAATCATGTGGGTACATGTAAGATTCATGCTGCTGTCTAATATGTTGAGGAATTTCTTGTATATTACCCTCTTGTACACTTTTTAGTGCTTTATTTATAGAAAGATATGCACTATTTGATTTAGGTGAAGCACAAAGGTATATAACTGCTTGTGCCAAAATAATTCTTGCTTCTGGAAAACCTATATGTTTTACACTTGTTAAACAAGACGTTGTCAAAGTAAGGGCTTGAGGATTTGCATTTCCTACATCTTCACTTGCTAAAATCACCAAACGACGCGCTATAAAATCTGCACTCTCACCACCCTCGATAAGCCTAGCTAAGTAATAAATAGAAGCATTCAGATCACTTCCTCGTATAGATTTTATAAATGCGGAAGTAAGATCATAATGTACTCCTGATTCACTACTCCCTGCTTGTAAGGCATTTGGTCGTAACGAATGAACTAAAGAGTAGGTAATAATTTCATCAACACCACTAGCAAATTCTAAAAGCTTTAACATAGCTCTTGCATCTCCACCAGCACTCTTTACAAGGTATTCTTTAGCATCCTCTTGTACCTGAAGTGAAGCATAATCTATAGCTTTATCTAAGAGTATATGTAAAGCATTTTGTGTAATAGGAAAAAGTTCAAAAAGCATAGAACGGGAACGGATAGCAGAAGTAAGGCTAAAAAAAGGATTTTCTGTAGAAACACCTATAATCAAGACACTATTATTTTCCATAACAGGTAAAAGAACCTCTTGTTGATTTTTGGAAAGGCGATGGACTTCATCTATAAAGATAAGAGGTTTTTGCAAAGCATTTTTATACTGAGTAAAAATTTTTCTAAGATCCTCCACTTTTAATGAAGTAGCATTAAGCTCATAAAAAGGCAATTCCATAACAGAAGCTATTACTCGAGCTAAAGAAGTTTTTCCAACACCTGCACACCCATAAAAGAAACTATGACCTAAACTACCTTGTTCACATAAAACACGCAAAGGAGCAAGTCTAGCAACAAGATGTTCTTGCCCCACTATATCATCAAAACATTTTGGTCTCAAGAGATATGTAAAGTCCATAATGACTACTTTTTTTGCTCCATTTTTAGGAATTTATGTAATGCACTATATTCATTACGCTTAAGATAACGCGTTTTACCTGCTGGTAAATTGTTTAGCTCTATCTCTGCAAAACTTAATCGTTTTAAATCAACAACTTCTGCACCAAAGTGAGCAAAGAAACGACGTAGTTCACGATTTTTTCCCTCTGAAAGTGCAACTTTAAGTATAGAATAGTTTGCTTGATTTTTCTGAATTTTATAACCTATAAAAGGTTTAAACTCCATTGATTTGATTTTAGAATGGGAGTGTGCACCAGCACTGGCATCTTCAAGGTAAAGACCATTAAGCATTGCATCTTCCATATCTGGTGTTACTTCCCCTTTGATTTTAATCTTATAAATTCTTTCTAAATCCGATTCCATTAATGCTGTAGCAACATGAGAAGCATCTGTTAAAAGGAGTAAACCCTCAGAAGCAAAATCAAGGCGTCCAACTGGAATAAAATGACGAAACTCTTTAGATAAAGAATCATAAATAGTCTTTCTCCCTTTAGGATCTGATTTTGTTACTAATTCCCCTTTTGGTTTACTGTAAACAATTACTGTATATTTGCTTCTTGGGCTTACTTGCTTACCACTAACATAAACTATATCTTGTCCTTCATGAACCTGAGTAGCTGGGTTTGTTTCTATTTCACCATTTACACGAACATAGCCATCTTGGACTACTTTATCTGCCTCACGACGGGAGTATGTTGAATAGTGCGCTATATATTTATTTAATCTCATCATTATATTTATGATATTCCTTTTTCTATAAGGGTATGAATATGAAGTACCCCTTCTATATGTTTTTCTTTATCTGTTACAACTACAAGCTGTATCTTTTTTTCTTCTATAAGAACAAGTGCATCACTCGCTAACATTTCTGCATTATCTATACTTAAAGGATGAGATGTAGCATACTTTAAGACATCATCTTCAAGTGAAAAATCACGACTTAAAAGTGCGCGTCTTACATCACCATCACTAAGAAGTGCTATAAGTTTTTTTTGTTTATCAGTAATGAGTACAGTACCTAAACGCCCTTCACCTATAGCTACTATAGCATCTTTCATTTTTGCATTTGAAAAGATAATGGGTAAATTTTCAACTTGCATAAGATTTTTTACTTTAATAAAAAGTTTTTTGCCTAAAGCTCCACCAGGATGAAATGATGCAAAATCTTTCTTTTGGAAATCTCGTGCTTTCATTAAACATACAGCTAAAGCATCTCCTAAAGCTAAAGTAAGTGTTGTCGAGCTTGTCGGTGCTATATTTAAAGGGCAAGCTTCCTTCTCAACATCTACTTTAATCACAACATCACTATAAGTTCCCAAAGTGGAATTAGGATTGCGAGTCATCCCAATAAGGGGAATACCAAAGCGTTTAATGTGAGGTAAAATAGAGCTTAATTCTTCACTTTCTCCTGAGTAACTAATAGCTACAACTACATCATCTTTACCTATCATACCTAAATCACCATGTAAGGCTTCTGTCGGATGTAGAAAGAATGAGGGTGTCCCAGTAGAAGCAAAAGTTGCTGCCATTTTAGCACCAATAAGACCACTCTTACCAACACCACTTACTACGAGTTTACCTTTACATGTAAGAATCATAGCAACGGCTTTATCAAATATATCATCAGCTATATTTTGAGATGCATGAAGAAGTGTTTGTGCTTCTATATTTAAAGTTTCTTGTGCAATTATTTTATAATTCATAGGCGTATTATACCTTTTTTTACTATCAAGTAGCTATAATGATGAGTAAAATACAAAAAAAGGAAATAGCTGTGAGAAATGTCATTGGAAAATACTTAGATACTATCGACACATTAAAACTTCAAGAAAGAATGCTCCATCATAACACTTTGATTTTAGGAGAGCAAGGAAGTGGTAAAACAAATTTAGCATGTAAAATTAGAAATTATGCTATAGATAGCGGTGTCCCAACATTTTATATGGATTTTGCAAATGCAAATGAAGAAGATGTGGAACTCCGTTATAAAGATGAATATTTTAACTATATTCGCTTTGATGAAACAGAAGCCTTTACACTAGAATTTGATAAACTTATAAAAGAAAAAAAACATATTTATATGGCTGTAAACCCTGATTTTTTTACTAAAAAACGAGATGAGAGAAGTAAACTTTCAAAAATCATTGCCCAACAAGCATTACTAGACAATTACTATTATTTTTTCCATGACATCGAAAATCTTAATGGTTTTTATACAAGATTTGAAGATTTTCTTCTTTACATGTTAAGTTTTGCAAATCTTCAAAAGTATGGTTTAACTTTTCTAGCACAACCACACCAAACATTTGAAAATCCACATTTAAAACTTCTTTTTTCATTTTTATTTCTTGGAAAATGTTCTAATGCAAACTATTACAACACTGCAAGACTGAAGACACTGAAAAAAAATAAATTTTATTACCAATATAGAACAGATTATCCAACACTTTTATTTAATGAAATTATTGGCTCGACAGTTGAGATAGACGAGTATATACCAGAGTGTTAAGATGCAAAATATTTATGATGAAGTTTTTTCTCTAGATCAGCGCTGTTACACTGAATTTCATCTCACTGAAGATCTTTTGATGGAACATGCAGCACAAGGGATGGCTCACTATATTCGTAAACATTTTACATCTAAAAGTTCCATTATCATTGTAGTAGGGAGTGGCAATAATGGTGCAGATGGTCTTGCTCTTGCTCGTTTACTCCATGAGGAATACAAAGTAAATATTTATTTTGCAAAAGAGCCCAAGTCCCCTATGGCAAAACTACAATATCAACGGACACAAGCACTCAACATTCCCATTATAAAAACACTTTTCACACCTGACATCATCATAGATGCTGTTGTTGGTACAGGTTTTTATGGAAGTTTTACACAAGAGCTTCAAGAACTTTTTCAAAATCTTAAAAAATTAACATCTTTTTTCATAGCATGTGATGTTCCAAGTGGTTATGCCTTAGAAGTTGATGTTACACTTACTATGGGTGCTTTAAAAAAAGAGTTATTTTTAGATAAACATAAAGATAAAGTAGGTAGTATTGAAGTAATAGATTTAGGTATAAATCGTAAAATTTATGAACACACTACAAATTGGCATCTCTTAGAACTTCAAGATTTACAACTACCACATCGCCATAAACATAATACACATAAAGGAAGTTTTGGTCATTTAGTAGTTATTAGTGGTGAAAAAATAGGGGCTAGTGTACTTTGCGCAAACGCATCCCTTCGTTTTGGAACAGGTCTTGTCACTCTCATTGGTTTTGAAGATGAAAAAAAAGTATTGCTTCCTTATAGTCTCATGTATGCACACACTTTACCTTCAAATACAACTGCTGTCGCTTGTGGTATGGGATTAGGTGCCAACTTTACACAAGAGGAACTTCAAAAATTACTCCCGCATAATATCCCTCTCATTTTAGATGCCGACATACTTACTAACCCTTTTATAAAAGAACTTTTACAAAGAAAAAATCTTATAATTACACCACATCCTAAAGAGTTTATTACTCTTTTAAAACACCTTAATCTCGCCGATATATCTATAGAAGAACTTCAAAACAATCGTTTTAAATATGTAGAACTCTTTAGCAAACAGTTCTTACATGTAACCCTTTTACTTAAAGGAGCAAATGTCATTATCACCCATCAAGGCGAATTTTATATCAATCCTCATGGGAATGCTAAACTTGCTAAAGGTGGTAGTGGGGATGTTCTTACTGGTCTTATTAGTGCTTTAGTGGCACAAGGTTATAGTCTAAAAGATGCAACAGTTCATGCTTCACTAACGCATACTATTCTTGCACAAAATTACTCAGGAACTGATTTTTCACTTACACCTGAAGATTTAATAGCAGGTATTGGAAAGTTATAAGAAAGCTTATGATATAAATCAACTTATAATAAATATAGAGGAAACCTATAATGGATAACATTTTAAAAATTGGAAAATATGAACTAGGCTCTCGCCTTATCGTTGGAAGTGGAAAATATGACTCTTTTGAGATGACAAAAGAAGCAACACTTGCAAGTGGTAGTGAACTTATCACTGTTGCTGTTCGTCGTTTAAACATCACAGACCCAGATAAAGAGAATCTTCGTGATA
>Ga0256828_1001903_pt1 | contig 12791 bp, 15 predicted proteins | sample CV88metaG_FD_185993 | JGI IMG/M metagenome (GOLD analysis project Ga0256828, IMG submission 185993) | Hydrothermal vent microbial communities from East Pacific Rise, Pacific Ocean - CV88 | ecosystem: Environmental > Aquatic > Marine > Hydrothermal vents | place: Pacific Ocean: East Pacific Rise... | reverse complement strand
TATATCTATATTCCCGTATAGTTTATCATAAGTAGCTATCATAGTTAACAATCCGATAAAACACCCAGATACACCTGTAGTGTATTCCGAATCACTTCTTTGGTTATTAACGAACACAGTAGCTGACTCAGGATAGTTATCTTTAGGTATTTCATGGTGATCTGTTAACAATACCTCCATTCCCAAATCTATAAATGTTCTTAATGGAATATTGTCAGAACTACCATGATCGAACGTAGTCACTAGAGAAAAGTTATATTCCTTATGGGCTTCGACTATTCTACTAACTAATGTCTTATTAAAACCATTACCTTGTCTACGTCTATTAACAAACATAACGAAATCTCTATCTTCCACTAATCCAAATATATTAGTTAACGCTAAAGAAACAACCGCACCACTATTAATTCCGTCAGAGTCACTATCAACAGCAACAGCTATCTTGCTACCATTCTTAATATGTTTAGCAAATAGTTCTCCAGCTTTATCTAAATCTTTTAATGTATACATATCCTTAGTTATATCTAAACCAGGGTATACGTAATCTGTTTCGAAGTCATTATTTATTCTATTGTTTAATATTTTATTTTGTAAAGGTGTTAAGTGTTCATTATGATTATCTTTATAATCAGTTATAGCTATCGAGTATTTTTTAAGTTTTTTATTCATATTGGTATCCTTATCACAATATTCGTTACTGTATACTTTTTAGAGCATAATTAATATAATGAAATTAACCTAAGGAAATGTAAAATGAAAATTGTAAGACTAACAGCAACAGGTGTTGAACCAGTAAAAGCACAAGCGTATTATAACAATAAAAAAGATACGTTGTATTTTAATATTAAGCATGGTAGTGTTGGGGAGAACTTTGGATATTGGCTAGGTAGAATCTCTCCTAAGATAAAACAACCTGATGATATATCTGATATATTAGTTTTAGATATGAACAACTATGTGTTTGTTCCTAAACGTACTGAAACTGGGGTATTAAAAGATAAACTAGGTAATACTGTTTATTCTATCGGTATAGATTTTAGTAGTCTGCATCAACGTGATATTGTTATTTTCTGGGAGATCCCTAATCGTAATTATTCTAATGTAAAATTTAAAACTTCTGGTGAATGCGAAGTTATCGGTACTGGGTATAATGGTAAAGATAGAGGTGACATAGTCTACAAATCACCTGCACCTATTATTGAGGTAGTTGGAAACTGTGAGTTATCTTGGAGTGGTGTTGATAGTGACGGTAATAGCATTGAACAAAATATATTATATGATTATACAAATGGTAAATGGGATATTAAACCTTTGCAAATTATAAAACCAGATAAAAAAGGAACAGGTGATGATAAAGAAGACACGAGTTACTGAACCAGTTAAACAAAAAGTAATGAATGCTAACCAAAATGCTAATAAACATAAAGATGGTAAAACTGTATCTGATTTAGCTACTAAAGAGCTTTTAAAAGTATACGGAAAATAGTATGTATAAAGATATTAAGGATGTATTCGCTAAACATTTAGCGGGTACTAAATATGATAATAATCTCTATAAAAAAATAAGAGATTTTAGAGTAGGTTGGGCTACTAAATCTGGTGAATATATTGAATTCTTAGGTAGTAATCTACTAGGTGTACATGAGGTTCGCTTTAGTAGTAGAGATGAAGGTATGTTTTTTAACGATGTTCTTGGTATAGACCAAAATGAATTGAAAGCAGACATTTATTCAGTTCCTGGTATTAACCCTAGTTGGAAAGTTTCTTCTAATCCGTTATACCAAACAATAATGTATATAATGCATCAATATCTAGTTACTAATAATTTAGGTAAGAAGACTGAAGAAGTAGTTAAAGAGCTATATTTTATATTCGCTTATAAAGCTATGAGTAGTTTAATATCACATAGTTTTAAACATGCAGCTAAAGAGTCTGTAGCTAAATCAACTTATGAAAGATTAACTAATCGTTATATGATAAAACGTTTAGGTAGTTGGCAAAAAGTATTCGAACATAGAGCATTAGATTTTATCCCACCTAATGGTCTACATGTTAAAGAACTTAAAAAATTAAATACTGAAAATTCTATACTCATTACCAATGATACACAAGTTAGGTTAAGAGATATGTTTAAAAATATTTATTCAGTAATGATAGATGTAATTGATGAAGATAAGTTAGTTACTAATACTTCTTTAAACACTAAAGATAACGATGGCGACGGCGGCGGACTTCGTGATGTTACGGAAGGTACTGATTCATATGTTAATAACGTATACGACGTTCTTAATAAACCAAATGATTTTGTTAAAGAAGATGTTATTACAATAATTTCTGCGGTATTACCTAATGTTGATCCCGACATACTCAAAAAGACTTTATACTACATCTCTAATAATATTAAAGAAGGTACTAAAGAAGACTTTTTGAAATCTACTATAATCTATAATATGACGTATATCAACCAGAAAGGTTATAATAATAACTATATGGATAATATTATGGATATATTATATCTTATTAAAAGTTATTGGAATAGTTCAAGAGTGAGTGAAAAGGGTATACCTAAAACTAAAAAACTCATATCTAAGATTGTTATTAAATCCACTAACAAGAAAACAAAATGGTTAATAACAAGTTTAACTGTTGCTGTTGTCATGTATGTGTTTTTAAGAGCCTTAAGTAAAAAGACTATATAACTATAACTAGTATGGGATATCCCATACTAGTTATATATGTTGTATTGTTTATTAATCTTCAACAACTGTTAATGTAACACCTTCTAATTGTGTTATAGTATCATATTGTTCAGTTTCACTTTCAGTCATAGTAGTATCTCTAGTTAATAGTAGATCTCTATATCTAAATTCTAAGATTTCATCACCAGATTGCCATTGTAGTAATCCAGTATCATCATCACTTGTACCATTAATAGTAATAGTATCGTACATGTATGGGTTTTCAATATATGTAATATTATTTGCAGCAACTACTAAATCAGTAACTACGTCAACTTCATTATTTTCAATAATAGCTATTTCTTCAGTTCTTTCAACTGGATACATATAGATTATTTGTGGATCACTTATTCTACTTGATATTCTAAGTATGTCACCATTTCTTAATCTTATGGTATTTCTATATGACATACTATCAAAATTATCATTAGCATATAAAGTAACTTCATTTGTAGTTACATTGTAAACGGCGCTACTTTGATCTCCTAGTAAAGGACCACCAGATACTCCATTAAATAATACAATATTATAATTACGCATAACATATGCTTGTATTGAATATACATCTAAAGATAACCCACTAGGTAATGTAGCAACCTCTGTATATATATTAGCAGCTATATTATAAGAATATATTTTGTTGGTAACACGAGTAGACACCAAAGCATGGTTATCATCTTCCGTAGGAGTATAGCTTCCGCCTAGCACTAATAATGTATTATCGTCTATAGTAGATAATGATAAGTTAGCTTTAACATCACTCACTGGGTGTTCCGCTAATACTACAATATCTAATGTGGTTACGTCTAACCTACGTATAGATAAAGTATCACTGTTAACTAATTCACCAGGAACGTAATACATATAGTTACCTATAACACCCATAGAATTAGTTACAGCACTACCATATAATTCATCGCGACGAGAAACCATTTTAATTAAGTTAAGAACTTTACCAACTGGATCATAATCGAATAAAGCAAATCTAGGAGCATATTTAACAATATTCTCACCATCATCTACTAACGTAACTAGTCCACTTTGTGTTGGGTCATCCAACACTTGTTGGTATAATGGACTACCACTATGCACTATACTTATAGCGTTGTAATCTATAAGAACTCTACCATTAACTAAAGGTATTATATTAACATACTGTCTATCCATTATATCATCACTACCAGTTAATTCACCCGCTATGGATGTTTCTACTAGATTATCAGAATACATCGTATATCTATATATGTTATTGTCACTTTGTTTAGTTAATAGTATTGTGCCATCGTATAATTCAATACTAGATTGCGCTGTAGCGCCTTTTAAGAATAACTCATGAGTATATGTATAATCATTTAGATAAACAGCATTAGGATCTTTAGGTAGAACATCATTATTATATAATCTACCACACCAAACATTGTGGTATGGTGTGTATACTCCATTAGTAAACTTCACTCTAACTTCTATACAATATGTATCTGTTAAGTTAAGTCCGTCAGTATCTATAGTAGGATTTAATGTAGGTTGATCTAAATTAACTTTAATAGTTAAACCATTAACATCCTTAATGATAACATCGACTGTATAAAAATCAGATTTATACATACTAACACGTAAGTATATTAAACTATTAGAAATAGGTATACCGACTACTTCAGCTTCAAATACATTATCACTCTTAATATCTGTACCAAGTAAATACGTACCAAAGTTACTATCACTGTTTGTATCCGTATGATGTTTAGCTTTAACGAAGTATACTTTATCTGCATCTAACATTGAAGCATCTATAGTTAACTTAGTTAAGTTATCTGCATCTTTTTCACGATTCAATAATTTATTACCTAAACTATCTTGTATAACCCAAGTTGTCGCACTATGGTTACCTACACCATTATATAATTTAAATGGATTAGTTTCTATTGTAACAGTTGAAGAAGTTCGTTTAACATCAACACTAGCTTGTGCAATAGGAGTTATGACTACAGTGTTAGATAACTTTAGTCCAATTTGATCACTTTTAACTGGTATTGTGCGACTCCAGTCACATGCTAGTCCATTATCAAAATGATATCTAGTTCTACAGTATAACGATGTACTAAGATCAGCATTACTATAAAACAGTGTAGTTAATTTTTCCGTATCTTCTAAAGATTCATATACCAAATATTCAGTTAATGAAAAATCTGGGTATCTAGATAATTGCCAACTAGTTGACACGTGTGTTAAATTAGCTCCATCTGGTAGTACTGGTGCGTCTATACTTATTTTAATGTTATTATTAGCCATTGTTATACCTTATTATATTAATTAAATCCATCAGAAAGACTATCATATGTACTGATAGAACCATCTAATTCTGTAACGATTATTGTTTGATCATTTTGGTTAAGAGGGGTAAATTCTAACCACTCACTAACATTATCATCTATCCACACTTTAGCTCTAGCATAAAGTTTATCTAGATCTGCGTAATATCCATCACCAGTAATTTTAGGTAACATACTATGCCACTCTTTTACATTCACAGTATCTTTTAAAGATTCGTCTATGATTTGTGTAAAGTCTGGATCTAGCGCGAATTGCCAACTAGTGGCATTATGGAAACCTTTAGTATTTATATCTATAAGATCAATGATCCTTAATAATGCCATAGTCGAACTCCTCTAATGATTCTTATATTATTCAAATAAATGTCTTCTTTGAATATATAACACAACCAAGGAAATAAAGATGATAGTAAATCCATATAACACATCAATCGGTGAAATGATTAATATTGACCCAATTGTAGAAAAAATTAAAAAATATTTAGTAGTAGGTGATAGTAATTTAAATTATGAGTACACTACAACATCAGGTACTAAAGTAGTATTCATTACAGGTAAAAATGAAGAAGAATTATCTTTACCGCTATGGGATCATCCTGTATGTTTAAAAGATGTAAATGAAAATGATGTAGTTGCTGTAGATATTCGTAAATTTGTTAAGATTAAAGATAAAGACTTTCTTAACTTATCTAGCATTATTCGTGATAAAGGCGGATTTGATTTTTCGGTAATCAGAACTCTGCTTATAGCAGAATATTTAGGTGGGGAATATGGAGTGCTACGTAATGTACAAAAACAAGTTGTTACTGGCTTTAGTTATTGGATCTCTAGCATATTAACTTCTTCATTAATGTTCACACCGAATGAAAAAATTATGTGCGAAATAGCTACATTGCATTACTACTACACTATGATGGTAAATGGTGAATCTGATTCATCTACTGTAAGTATGGTTAGAAATAAAGTTCTTAATAGTAAACTATCTTTACCTGTAAGTAAGAAAGTTATAAACACTACTTTAGATAAGTTATCTAATGATGTAAAAGATATGGATGATTTAGTAGAAAATATTAAAAAAGTTATTGGTGAAACTAAAGCTAGTTTAGTAGAAGGTAATGTATTGATCAATACCATATCTAATAGTTGGTATGGTCCTGGTTCTACGGAAACTATCATTATGTCTTTAGAAAATGTTGCAACATGGACAACTATGATGTTTGTATCTACTAACGATAATACGTATAAACGTACTAGATTAGCTACAATACTCAATAATGCTAAATCTAAAATAGGCGTAAAAGATTTTATTTCTGGGATGGAATTCTTCCTGAAAGACAGAACAATATAATGATTATGTATGCTAAATTTGCATACATACTCATACTTGATATCATCATTTCGATTTCTACACTAATATGGTATTGGGTAATAGTGCCTTACAGACAACGTGCTCGTGAGGTAGTTTATGAATATGCTACAAATAACAATGTTTATATTAAACATATGAATATTAATAAAAAAGTTCATTTACCTAAATTAAAATATAGTATACTTTATGAATTAAGATATCTGTATTATAAATGGGTTATTTGGATTTGGTTGGACGATAACGTAGATAGTGATACTGTAGATAATATTAAATTATGGAACTTCACTATGAATAAATATGATAGTGTCAATTACCTAGATCGAGTAATTGTGTATATTATTAAACATAATCTTAAATCAGTTAGTCATAATGATAAAATGTTAAATACCTTAGACTATAAACAAGTATACAATAATACTTTATTACAATGCGCATTTTTATATATTTCGGCTAGTAACAATTTTGAGTACATGTACTGTTATAAACCATATGACTACAAACCTTTATTTAAAACAACATTTTTTGGTATAAGAATAGGGTGGTTACCAACTAAAGATAAATATACTTGTGTTGGATATAAAGCTAGTTATATTACAAATGATTGAATTATGTTTAAACATATATTATTTAAATAGATATAAAAGGTATTGGAGATATTATGAATGCTAAAATAATAGTACTAGTATCCTTACTATATGTAATAGCTTTACACGTAGTTGGGTATGTACTTGATAGTGTTACTAAATGGTTGGGTATCAACATAGTTGATGAACCTTATGTTAACGGAGTGTTGTGGATATATATAATTAGCATTATTGCTGTAGTATTCTACAAAACTAATTTATACAAATTGGTGGTATGTGATGATTAATGTTATTCCTGACGATATAAGACCTATGGCTTATAAGCATATTAGGACATATGATGCTAGCAGTTACACTGAGTATCTATTAAGAGTATTTAGCGATAGATTATTATCTATATGTAATAAAGACTTCATAGAAGAAACATTGATGACGAAATTTAAATACGACAAAATAAACATAATTACATTTGTCAATATGCTAAAGGAAAAATATGCAAAATAAAGAACGTACGTTATGTATAGAAATGACTGATCCGTTAAAATATGCGATTAAACATAGAATGAATGGACTGATCATTACTAAAGCAATTAATTTATTCAATTTAACTTTATCGGAAATCGATATTGTTGTTGAGTATAGTCTTAAAGAACTAGAATGTTCAGAACTGTATATTAGATTATCTAAACACGGGAAGACATGTTTAGTATCAGTATTGGATAAGGATTAATATGGTACTTAATGAACTATTTGAAAATGATGGACTTATAGATACATTGTCATCTTATAAAGTCACTAGTGAACTAAAACTTCCAGAAGATTTTAGTAATCGTTTAACTAAACTAAGAGAACTTGACCCAGATACACATGCAGATAGAAGATTTAATAAAACTTCTAAATATGTTATATTCGGTAAAGATGAATTAGATATCAAGTCCGATGAAGAGGTTCTAGTCATACTTAAAAAACAATGGAGTCATGAAGATGTGTGTTGGTTGTTTAAGATACTAGGATATGATAAACATGTATACGAATATGGTTTAGTTGGATTAAAGGTTATTGAATATGCATAATACTATTGTTATAATAGATACATTAGATTGTATCTTACCGACAAATACCGACCATTCTTTATACACTAATGGGACAGTTGATGCTGAACGAGATATTCGTTTGCTTATAGATAATTGTTACGCTTTAGATAAGATCAGAACCAATAATAACATCTTGATAAATATACTAGATGATATTCGTGTAACTGATACTAGAGAACAGCGATTGATTTTAAACATACTTGATAAATATTTTACAAGAAATCCTATGACTCTCGTAGACAAGCATAAGTTTATTAAAAATGCTATTACAGACAAACGTATTGAGAATGTTATAGTTATATCAAATGGGAGAATGGTCACTAATACCAACCATAATAACAACTCACACCATATTGTTTCTAATGGATATATTAGTTATGATATATTAAACAAAATACTTGAAATAGATACTAACTAGGACATCCTAGTTAGTATCTATCTTCTATGTTTATTTTTTTCTTTATCGATTTTTATAGACTCCAATACTCCATCTATGTTTACAGATTGTATGTATCTAGTATCGATATCTTTATAAAGATGTTTTATCTTATTACTAAGTATAATAGATTTCATAGGATTCTTTTCTTCCCTAAGTATATCTACCAGTGAATCAATATGTTCTTTTAAAGCACTTTGATATTCTTGCATAGCTAATTTATCTTTTGTACCATTTGAAGTTAATTCATTATTTATAACAGTAGAAAGAACTATACTATTTTGTATACCATAATATTCTTTATTTCTACCACTAGTTAAAAACCAATAACCTAATACCCAAGAGATAACTAAGTCATCTTTACTACCAGATTTATGATCTATTCTACCGTTTCTAACAGTTAATCCAGCTATCTGTTCCACTAATTGCTTATCCCTAGTTTTGTTACCTGTATACTTAATACTTGATAATAAGCTATTACCATACAAGGCTTCCCGACTAGCTCTACCAGATGCAGATGTAGCATATCCAAATTGTTTTCTGTACAATGTGTAGACATGTGGATCTCGTCTTTCTAAAGTGGTTCCGAATACTTCTTCTGCTCTTTTAGGATACTCTAGAGCTTCATCTACTACCCAGTTGAATAACCTCTTAAACGGATCTATACCAAGCATAGGTAATATTTTAAGTAAGTTATCTATAATAGCCACACCAGAACTACGTCGTTCTATAATCATAGTCAATTCAGGATACTCAACTATCCAATCTACTAACCATTCAGAAAATGTAATAAGGTTAGTTTCATTATATTGTCCTACAGCTAAAGTAGCTCCAGTTTTAATATCCCTTAATGTCATAGCGATATCATCTTTACCAACCGCATCTGATGTATCTAAGGACATAATTACTTTACGTGTAGGTAACGTATTTTTAATATATTCTTCAGTAAGATACCATCTGGTAATATATCCGTATTTAGATATTTCACTATAAGGTTCGTTAACAACTGAATCAGTTAGTATTTTTAATAATGATTTATCTATAGGAGATTGCTCATTACCTTCTACCCATATATTTAAGAAGTCGGCTAAGATAGCATCCCCACTAGCCATAGCATCAGCTATTTTACCACGTAACCATTCATCAGTATATCCTAGTTGTCTATGATTAAATTCTAATAAAACCATTTTCTTTTTACCAGGAGAATTCTTATAAACAACATCACCTAGTTCTTCTTCGTTCTTGCTATCGTAAAACTTCTCAGTCCACTTTGTAGCTTTTTGGTAAACTTCTGTATAAACGTACTTACCTTCTTTAGAATTTAAATATCCCGCAGTGGTTGTAAATATATTACCGTAAGGTTCATTAACTCTAGCCGCCTCATCACGAGCTGCGCCTGAAGCTGCTAACATAGCGGGTAATGTATATTCTATGTTTGAGATAAAGGCAATTTCGTCAATAACAATAATGGCTAGAGTACTACCACGACCTAACTTTAAAGCACCCTTTATGGAAGCTTGTGCTACGGAAGTAGTATATGTATTACCTAACGCATTAACAGTTATTTTCTCTGTATTGTTACTATCACCTCTAGTCTTTAATTGTAGGTAAGGAGGTAGTTCTTCGTATATGTCTTTAAGCCTGGTCACATTAGCTACCCTAAGTGCATCATCTTTAGTCAACAACATAAACTTAGTATTTTTAGTAACTACTGCTAATAATGCATTCATAAGTGTATCGGTACTAAACGACTTACCTGTTTGTCTTGGTTGGATTAACATAGTTGTAATATGATTAAAGAATAACCAGAACAATGCTAAGTTAGCTCTATTAAATCTAAATTTAATTGGTTCCGTACCAGAAGAAGCTGGGCCATAAGCTAATTCCCTAAAATAATACCAAGGATTTATATTACATTCTTGAACTATCTTAATAATAGTTTCTTGTGTTATATCTGGATCGAATGGATCAACTCCTTGTAGACTAACATCATGTAAGGCTAACATAAATGAATGGTTAGCTATACCCATATTCTTCAGTAATGCACTTATCTCCAATGCCGTTGTACTGGATGTTTTTAAATCAATTATTGCTTCTGGGTGTTTAGCCCAATCCTCTAAAAAAAGTATGATGATGTATCCTTTATTACTATACATCTAACATATGTATAGGTGATATGTATATCATATAAACATTTATCCTATAATATATGTGGTATTATTTATAAACATATATTATTTAAATAGACTGTAGAGTGAAAAAGGAGTACGACAATGAGTTTAATAAAAAGAAACTATCTCAGCGATGATATAGGTAGTATAGCAAATATAACTAGATTAATTTGTGAATGCTTTGATAAGCACCAAAAAGATGTAGATGGGTTAGATGAGTTATTTATAATGAACTATGTACTCATGAATGGAAAGGGTCATTACAATCCTCTGTTAGTAAAAGATGTAGTTAACTTTATATCAAACTATGGTTATTAGTATGATATTACGAAACAATAAATAAGGAATGAATATGGCGTATAATATTAAATACATATACGATAGTCTAATGGTGTTTAATAAAAAATACTTTAACCAAATCTATACGTATTCAGAATTTATAGATTTAACCATCATAAAAAAATTCATTAGTATGGTAGAAAAATGGGATGGAGCTATAAATACTAAACCATTAATTGGATTTGTTCCGCCAGATAATACCACTATAGATAATATCGTGATTAAAACCTTATACGAATGGAATATATTTAAATATCATACTAATGATAAATCTCTTATAAAGGTAATTAGATATGAAATACGTAGTTTAAATAAACGCATAGTTAACCATAATAGAATTTATAATAAACATTATAAAAATATGGATTATTATAAACTTAATAATCATGGGTTAATTTATGCTTTTATAAATAATTATTATAAAAGATCTATCGATGGTAAAATTAGTTTTAAAAAAATACGAAAAAATGGTGGTTATACATTAGATAATTTGTATGCTGGAACTAATTCTGAATTAACACATTATCTAATAAGTTTAGGTTCTAAAACATGTACACTGTGTAATAACACTAAATCGTTCGTCATGTTTAATAGGGATTCTACAAAGTTTGATGGGTTGGAGACAAGATGTAGCGCGTGTTCTAAAAAGGTTAAACAATTATACCATAGGACATTGAATGGTAAAATTAAGAATCTGTACAAAGATGAAGTTAATAATTCTAAAAAACGCAATAGAGTTAGACCATCGTATACAAAAAAATGGTTTATAAAATGGTGTATGCGTAGTGAATTATTTATTACATTATATGAAAAATGGGTTGAATCTGGTTATGATAAAGATTTAGCTCCAAGTGTGGATCGTATTGATTCTAATAAACCATACACTAAAAATAATATCCAAGTAATGACATGGTACGATAATAATAAAAAAGGTAGAATTGAAAATTCTAAAGCATACAGGAGAACTAATGTATAAAACAAAAAATTTAGTGATTTGTGAATCACCTAGTAAAAGTAAGACTATCGAAAAAATACTTGGACCAGACTATAAAGTAAAAGCTTCCTTTGGACATATTATGGATCTACCAAAAAGTAAATTAGGATTTGATCCTAAAAATAATTTTAAGCCAGAATATTCCGTTACTAAGGATAAGCTTAAAGTGGTGAAAGAATTAAAATCCTTAATTGGACCAGATACCGTAATTTGGTTAGCTGCAGATGATGATCGAGAGGGAGAACGTATAGCATATGACGTCGGGTTAGTCCTAGGTAAAAATGGAAATATTACAAAAAGGGTAAAATTTCACGAAATTACAAAGAACGCCATACTTGAAGCTATGAATAACCCAACTAAGGTAAATATGGATACCGTATGGGCTCAAACATGTAGGAGAATAATCGATCGGGCTGTTGGATATAAACTATCCCCACTACTATGGAAGAAAATAAAGTACGGTTTGTCAGCAGGCAGGGTTGTTAGTGTAACGGTTAGGATAGTTGTTGATAGAGAGAAAGAGATATCGGACTTTAAACCAGACGAGTATTGGAAATTGTTATTATCTATAAAATCTAAACCACCGTTTAAAGCTGAATTACTTAAGATAGACGGCAAGAACACAAAAGTTAAAAATGAAACTGAGGCCAGTTCTATTAAAACCGATTGTGATAAACATGATTACATTCTAGATGATATAGTATCCAAGGATAGTACAAGAAATCCACCTCCGCCG
>Ga0256828_1001902_pt1 | contig 12791 bp, 11 predicted proteins | sample CV88metaG_FD_185993 | JGI IMG/M metagenome (GOLD analysis project Ga0256828, IMG submission 185993) | Hydrothermal vent microbial communities from East Pacific Rise, Pacific Ocean - CV88 | ecosystem: Environmental > Aquatic > Marine > Hydrothermal vents | place: Pacific Ocean: East Pacific Rise... | reverse complement strand
TCTCCCTCATAACTCATCACTTGAACTTCACCTACAAGAGAGGATACAGCATCAAAAAGCCGTCCTACAGAAGAGCTTAGAGGTGCATTTAACCCCTTTTGCCACATCAGATAGTGTGTTTTTAACTCTTGGGGAGTGAAAGATTTGATTGTGGGGTTATCCAAAGATATAGCATCTTTGCCATATATATCAAACAGCAAACTCAAAGCTACTCTTCTAGGCTCTTTGATAGCTTTGGCTCCTCCTAAAAGTTTAAAATACCCAAGATGTGCCACCCTTTCATAAGAAGAGTTATCACACACCATAAACTCTCCTCCCCAAAGGTTGCCATCATCCCCATAGCCTGTACCATCAAATGCCACACCAAAAACTTTGCTTTGTAATCCCTCTTGAGCCATCACACTCAATATATGAGCATAGTGGTGTTGTATAGACAAAGAGTAAGGCATATCATACTCATCTATCAACTCTTTGGCTACTTTGGTTGACTCATAGTTAGGGTGTTTGTCATAAGCTATAAGCTGAGGCTTAAAGTCATATATCCTTTGTAGCGTCTGGATATTTTGTCTATAATACTCAACTGAACTGATACCGTCCAAATCCCCTATATGAGGAGAGAGTATAGCATAGTTTTCAAACCCTATAGCTACTGTACTTTTTTGGTTCGCTCCCATAGCCAAGACTTTTTTATCTAACTTACAAGGCAACTTCACAGCTACAGGAGCATACCCTCTAGCTCTTCTAAGAACTACAGGTTTGTTTGATACTACCATCACTACACTGTCATCACAACCATTTACTATCTCTCTGTTATTATCCAAAAGATAGTCATACACACCATTTAGCTTTTGGATAGATTCAAAGTTCGTTGCTATAGGTTCATCTGTGATATTTGCACTTGTCGCAACCAAAGGTTTATCTAAAGCATGCAGTATCAGCAGATGCAGTGGAGTATAAGGCAAAAATATCCCTATCTTGGATATATCAGGAGCTATGTTTGGTGCAAGAGGGGTATCAAACTTGAATGCTAGGGGGCTGGTGATTTGTGATTTGTCGCTTTGCGATGAATTATGAACCACCTGACTCCCGACAGACACCCCAACACTTTGCAACAAAACAATAGGACGCTCTTTAGAAGTCAAAAGCTCTTCCTCTTTCTTGTTTATCTTAGCTAATTCTCTAGCCATATCCATATCTCTAACCATCACAGCAAACGGTTTGGATGGACGATGTTTTCTATCTCTGAGTTTTTGTACAGCTTCATAGTTAGTAGCATCACAAACTAGATGATAGCCTCCCACTCCTTTGATAGCCAAGATATTGCCTTGTTTTAACAATGCAACAACTTTGTCTATCAACTCTTTACTCGTAACTCGTAACTCTTCACTTCTATCCCAAAGGGATAGACTCACCCCACACTCCCAACATCCTATGGGTTGAGCGTGGTATCTTCTATCTAGTGGATTATTGTACTCGGCTTGACACTTTTCACACATCTTAAAAAACTTCATAGATGTTTTGGCTCTATCGTAAGGTAAATCTTCAATGATAGAGTATCTCACTCCACAGTTTGTACAAGTGATAAAAGGGTACAGATACCTACGGTTTGAGCTATCAAAAAGCTCCTTTTGGCACTCTTGACATATACTGATATCTGGTGGGATGAGTGCTGTTATAGTACTATCTTTGGTAGATTTGATGATACGAAAATTATCAAATTTTTTATTTGAGACAACCTCAACATCTAAGCTATCTATAGATGCCAAAGGTGGTAAATTAGTTTTGATATAATCTATAAATTTATCTAATATATCTTTGGTAGTATTGATATATATCTCTACACCATTTGCTCCATTGCTCACACTACCTACGATATCATAAAGTGTAGCCACCGAGTATATAAATGGTCTAAATCCAACTCCTTGGACTGTACCTTTGATAGAGATTTTATATGTATATATCACAATCAAAATATCCTAACTAAAAAGTATTTATATACTACACAACTAGAGTACAATAACAATATGCAAATATATAAGGAGGTTGCATTTTTATGACAAAAGCATATTGTACTCTAGCTGAGTACTAGATAAATAACCAAGTTTATTAATAACTTGGTTTTATTATCATTCATCAAACGCGATATCTTTACTAAAGTATGGATTTGCCAACTGATACTTACTCAAAATCCTACTATATAAAACACTGTTTGCAAACATATCTCCAAGCATTATGCTATCTTTGATGTCAAATTTGTTTTTTAACTGATTTAAAGTAGCTATGGCTGTATCTGCTATAGCTTCAAATACAGAATAAGCAATATAAAAATCATCAGCACCTGCAAGTCTAAAACTGATAACACTACCTAACAAAGCAGAGTAATCAACACTCTCTCCATCATAATTTATATCAATTTTTAATCCACCATTGCCTCTAAACTCCAATGCTTTTTCACTAAGTCCATTAAATCCTATCTCTTTAACATCAAGTATAATACTCAGTGTTTCAAACAAATCATAGTTACCATCTGCCAACTTATCATATATAGATGCAAATTGATTTTGAAAATTATGCAAAAGTTTTGCTCTTATCTCATCTTCTTTCATCAATGACAATGTATCTTGCAAATCAAACTCTTTAAACTTAACAGTCTCTTTGGTACCTTGTGTAGTTTTGATCAGAAAACCAATCCCTTTTGTGCTTAGGTTTGCACCTACACACTCACCATAGTTTGCTTCATATGCCAAGTTCTCAAATCTATTGATTGTAGGGTTACTATTGATATCATTTAACTCTTTGGCTACTCTTGATGCTTTGATGATACTGAAGTTTTCTTGTACCTTTATAACATTCAAATCATCACTAGATTGAAAAAACATATAAGGCATATCAGCATCTTTAGCATTGATGGCTACTAGTGTACTGCGAGTATTGTAAGGGGCTTTGATATCTATAAAGTTTCTACCTGTAAACTCTTTAATCTCGTCACTTTTTATAGTTACTTTGATAGTAGGCTTTTCTATAGAAAAAAGCAATTTTTTCTCTTCTGCTGTTAGTATAAACATTTCATCAACTTTACTTGCATCACATACAAGGATAGAAGCTCCCATAGAGTAGTGTGGAGAAAAAGTCGTATTGTCACTACTTACAAAAGGTTCATTACAATAATGCGTACATACTAAAGTATCATCAAGATAGTGTTTGCTAGCAGGGTTTGTAATATCTTCTAAACATTTTGGACAAAGTGCTATATCATAAGCTTTACTTTTAAAATCACTAGGGATTACTTCTCCTTCAATCACTTCTGTTTTGATATCTTCTATAAACATAGAGTGTGGCAGCTCTCTTGTTGATAATTCACTAAATCTCTCTAAAGCCTTTTCATCACTGTCATCAAGTTGTAATACTATCTTATTTTCATACTGATTTACAGAACCTATAATCCCACTTTTATTGATAATATTTTGCAAAAATCCTGCAAAATAACTATTGTTACTACTATATTTTATAACTTGTTTTATCATATCATCCTCTCTGCTTTTGGGTTTTGGTACATATCTATAATCTCATCCAAAGTTTTTGTGTCTGCTTTTTGAGACACCTCTATCCCCATTTTTTCTAACTCACCTATAGCTGTTTTTATAAAGTTATCAAAATTTGCTCTTATTCTTGGAGTAAGATCTGTTTTGACATCTATAATATCTTGTGGCACTATACCAACTATAGTCACATCAGCCATCTTATCAAGCAAAGAACATATCTCCAACATCTCTACAATCTCTACCTCATGTGCATTCTGCTTATAACTGCCAAGACCCAAAAGTTCTTGAGCTGGTATAGCATATATACTACCTGCTTCATCATTATGCATAGTTATCGTATCTAGTATCAATACTCTATCATAATCTTGATAGTAAGTCATTAGCTGAAAACCAAGAACTCCACCATCTACGATAGTAACATCACCACTAAAATTATAATTTTCATCCAAAAATCTCTGAGCAAAAATCCCTACACCTTCATCATGAAACAGTACATTACCTGCACCAACCACTGCTATTGTTTCCAAATTAAACCTTTTTTATATTATACTTTATATAAATGCTAACTAGCAGTTATATAAAATACAATAGGTGGTAAAACCACCTATCATACTACTCTTTGACATACTTTGTTCCACCAAAAACGATATTGATATCACCTTCTTGCCAAAATATACTTCTCCATACTTGATAGTATATGTGAAACATTATCCATACAATGATAAAGTACATAGTCATATGGTGAGACAATCTCACATCCATATTTGTACCACCTGTTGCATTGATAGTCCAATCAGTCGCGAGATGCAACATAGCAGGCCACCAACTACCGATAGAACTTAATCCACTCTCTAGCCCTTGAACATACAGTTGCAATCCTGTTAAAAGCATCCACACTAAAAGCAAGTGAAATATCAAAAAATATACTGTATTAAAACTATCACTATGAGAACTATCAAACTTTTTAACTCTGTTAAAAGTCAAAAGATTTATAACTACTGCAAAAAACTCTATGATATTTTTGCCTGTAGGCAATATCTTTTTGTAAGGCTTTTCAAACCTACTAAAAAAGTAGAGATAAGCTATAACAATAGAACTAACATCAAATATGATAGCTACCATAAAGTGTATCCATCTATTCCATGCCATTACATATTTAGTAGCAGCAGGTTCAGCTATAAAGCTTTGATAATATGGATGTCCGATATACAATCCTGTAACGATAGCTGCAAGCATAGAGAGTACAACCACCCAGTGATTGAGTCTCATAAATGCTGTCATCCTTTTTACTTTTTTATAAGCCATATTCTCCTCCTTAGATAGAGCAGCTTGTATTTACTTTAAACTTACCTAACTCTCTACCTTTTGTATCTACTATATGAACTGCACAAGCTATACATGGATCAAAACTGTGTATAGTTCTTAGAATTTCAAGTGGCTCTTTTGGATCAGCTACTTTTGTACCTATAAGAGCTGATTCATACGCTCCCATTCTACCTTTGTAGTCTCTAGGAGCTGCATTCCAAGTACTAGGAACTACAGCTTGATAATTTTCTATCTTACCATCTTTGATAACAACCCAGTGTCCCAAAGCACCTCTAGGAGCTTCAGCCATACCATAGCCTTTGGCATCTTTACTTACTGTATCAAAGTCAAACTCTGTCCAAGTACTCAAATCACCAGATGCAACATTTGCTGCTAGTTCATCTACCCACTCCATCATCACATCAGCCATAAGTTCTGTCTCTATAGCTCTTGCTGCTGTTCTTCCTACAGTAGAGAACACTACACTAACTGGTGCGGCCTTACCAAGACCTAGTTTATCTCCTAGTTTTGTTAAGAAACCTGTAGCATACTGAGTAATCTTTTCATCTTTAGCTGCAAGTCCGACTACGATACGAGCCAAAGGTCCTACTTCTACTCTGTTATCATCATATATAGGTGATTTGATCCAAGAGTATTTTTCATCTGTTTTTAGATAAGCAAAACCATCATCTTTTTTCTCAAGTCCTGTATAGTTAGGATCTGTTTTACCCTCATATGGATGTAGTGGTTCACCATCTTTGTACCAAGCATGACTAACATCTTCTGCAATTTTACTTTGATCTAGTGGGATAAGATTATCCAAATCACCATTTAGTACTACACCACTTTTAAAGAGTTGTTTTGCACTATAGAAACCTGTATCATCAAGCTTAAAGTCACCATAACTCATAAAGCTTTTGAGTCCCGAACCTGTACCATCCAATGCTTCATCAGCATATACAGTACCAGCCATCAATACATCTGCTAAATACGCTCTTTTGACAAACTGTCTATACTTTGTAAGTAGTGACTTAAACTCTGCTATACGAGCTGGATTTTGGATGTCTTGAACACAAGTTACACCACCAACAACTATACTTTGAGGGTGAGGCATTTTACCACCAAAAATAGCCATCATCTTAGATGCTTCTCTTTGCATATCAAGTGCTTGTAGGTAGTGTGCTACTGCTATAAGGTTCTGCTCTGGTGTAAGCTTATAGTGCTTATTACCCCAATAAGCATTTGCAAATAGTCCTAGTCTTCCTTGCTCTACAAACTTATTGAGTCTATTTTGGATAGCTTTTAGTTCACCTTCTCCAACTCCCCAAGGCTCATCTGTCCAATTAAATGCCTCAGCTGCCGCTGCTTTTGGATCAGCTTTTAGAGCTGCTGTGATATCCACCCAGTCAAGAGCATGAAGATGATAAAAGTGTACAGTATGGTCATGTAGATATAAAGCACCTTGAAGCAAATTTCTTACAATCCTAGCATTTTTTGGTATAGTAACACCAAACGCATTTTCAACTGCTTCGATACTTCTTTGGTAGTGAGTACCTGTACATACACCACAAATCCTCATAGCCAAAAGACCAGCATCCCTTGGGTCTCTACCTTTCAAGATAGTCTCTATCCCTCTAAACATTGTACTACTTGCATATGCATCTGTAATCACACCATTATCGTCGATTACAGCTTCTATCCTTAAGTGACCCTCAATTCTTGTTATCGGATCTACTATAATATGTTCTGCCATTATTATTCTCCTTTTTTACCAGCTGCTGCACTAATAGCCGCATGAATTCCTATACCTATACCTGCTACAGTCAATAGTCCCAAACCAAACTCATCTACAGTCTTTTCTACACCACCTGTAGGTGCTTTGAAATGAGTATCTGCCATAGGTCTCTCTTGTGCATATTTATCCCAGAAGTTTGGTTCACTACATCCTATACAACCATGTCCTGCACCAATAGGCCAGTTTGTACCACTGTTGTATCTGACAACTGAACAGTTGTTAAATGTCATAGGACCTTTACATCCCATCTTATATAGACAGAAGTTGTTTTGCGCACCTTCATCACCCCACTCTTCTACAAATTCACCGGCATCAAAGTGAGCTCTTCTCTCACAGTTATCATGGATACGATACCCAAATGCAAATTTTGGTCTATTTAGATGGTCAAGCTCTGGTACTTGTCCTGTAAGTACAAAATGCAAAATAGTTCCTGTAATATTAGCAGGGTTTGCTGGACAAGCAGGGATATTGATGATAGGTTTACCCTTAACTATATCTTGCACACCAACGGCTCCCGTAGGGTTTGGTGCTGCTGCTGGAACACCACCAAATGTAGCACAAGTCCCTACTGCAACAACAGCAGCACTATCTCCTGCTACTCTAAGTAAATGTTCTTGGAATGTTTCACCTTTTGCACCTATAGTACACCAACCTTTCCCATCACCAACAGGGACTGAACCTTCAACAACACAAAGATATCTACCTTTAAATGTTTTCATAGCTTCATCAAGATGCTCTTCAGCTTGATGTCCTGCAGCTGCCATCAATGTTTCGTTGAACTCCAAACTGATAGTTTCAAGTATCAACTCATCAATAGTAGGAGCATCACTTCTTAGTATTGCTTCTGAGTTACCAGCACAATCTTGAAGTTCTATCCATATGATAGGAACTCTGTTAAAAAGTTCAGCTGCTTTTGCTACAACTGGAGTAAACATAGAAGGCAACATCAATGATGCTGTCATCGCACTTGCCCATTTCATAAAATCTCTTCTGTTTAACCCTTCTGCTTCCAAAACCGAATTGATATCCATTTTACTAGCTGCTGGTGTTTTTTCTAACTCATTGAGTCTATCTTGCATCTGCTTCAAAAGATTATCATAATACTCTTGCCCACGGTTTGTATTTACCTTGACCCCTTTAGCACTAAAGAGTTTCATCAAGGCATCTCTTCTATCAGCCATTTTTCTTCCTTTATAGTTTTTACTTTTGATAATGAAGCCATTGAAAAAGCCATCACAAACAAACAATGATTATGCATTAAGTCATACATTTGAAAAAAAATGAATAATCATTCATAAAATAATAACTTAAATTATTTTATATACATCTTAGCTGATATATTTTTTAAAGAATAAAGAGTTAGTGAGTAGTACAAACAGAACAGACATCAAAACTTTTAAACACAAGTTCTGCCAATTTGGCATCTTTTAATCCTACCATAGCCTTTTGTGCTATAGCCAAATTATCTCTTGAACCATTACTTAGATTCCACTGTGTAGGAGTGATGATATGATAATCCTTGATAACACCACTTGATATCTCAACCTTGTGTACCAAACTCCCTCTTGCTGCTTCAACCGAACCAACTCCCATACCACTATGTTTTTGTATATCTATACACGGCTTTATATAGGATGGCTGAGTTAAATCTATATGATTAACAAGATAAAGTGTATGATTTAAAAGTTGTGGTATCTCGCAAACACGAGCTACGATACGACTTATCATCGCATCTCCATATCTTCTATGCATATCTTTTATAAGTGGTGTTTTATTGAGCATAGCTCTGCTAAGTGGACCTACTTCATAATAACTATCTTTATATTGAACACTTTTTGCCAATGAATTTGGTGTTTCAAACTCTCTTATAAACTTTTCATCTATAGTTTTGCTAACTCTTGTTTTGATACTTTTTCCTCTTTTAAAATAACTGTTTTCTCCAAATACGATAAATCTATCATAACTTTTACCTACAGTTAACATATCGCTATCTACAAGTTTAGATAGTATATATGGCAAATCTCCATTTTGAGCAAATAGCTTTTGGGAGTTTGTACAATTTAGCATCTCTATAGCATCTGCTTGAACCATATTTTGTTCAAAAAACTTCAAAATATCATTGATATAATTTCTAAGTTTTACTATCTCTATAAAAGTAGGGTCACAAACCACACCACCCACAATCGCATATGAGTTATGAGGATACTGCCCTGCCAAAGTCGCTATAGCTTTAGCTACTAGTTGAGATGGTTTCATCGCTTTTAAAACATCCTGCTTCAGCCCCATAAGTGGTAAGATAGTTAGATAAAACCATTTGAAGTGATTTTGTATAATCTCCAAATTAAGAGTAACTTCTCTTAATATCTTAGCCTTTTGTGAGATTTCTATATCATCTATCGTATCTTCAAGTGCTTTAACAGTAGCTATCAAATGAGCGTGGTTACATATACCACAAACTCTAGGATTGATAACTAACGCATCTAGTGGTGATTTGTTTTTGAGTATATTTTCTATATTTCGAGTATTGAAAAACTCTATTTGGACAAAATCTATCTTGTTATTTTGAAAACTAAAATGAAGCTTTGCTTCACCCTCTATCTTTTCTATAAATTCTATTTTTTTCAATCTGCTATTCCTTAGATTTCTCTCAAATATTTGTACTATTTGTTGAGTGAGTAAGAGAACATATCTTCTTCAAATCTTTGTATCTTAAATGCTTTTGTCACCCCAGCTAATGTCAGATAAGTTCTTTTACCTACTCCTAAAGGTAAATGCTGAGGGATACCCATGTTTTTCTTGGTAGTAAAAAAATCAAATCTAGGAAAAGATGCATCCATACATCCGTGACATGGTTCACCATTTCTTGTTTTACTATTGACTTCATTCCATAATATCTTGTTACAACTTCCTGTTGTATATGGAGCTTGACATCCATGGTCATAAAACATACACCCCTCTTTGGCACCAAAGTTATGATTATCTACTTTGTACTCAAAATACTCATTTCTCACACACCCATTATGCACAGTATATGCAAAAAACTCTTTAGGACGCAAAAACTTATCAAGATGTAAACTCAAATCATCTTTGATAGCATAAAGTGTTTGCACTAAAACTTCAGGATGTATAGGACAACCACTTATACTAACAGTTTTAGACTCTAACGATTTGAACAAAAAAGATGGTTTATCCTCAACAAAATGCAATCCAGTAGTATATCTGTAACCACTATGCTTAAACATGCCTCCAAAAGTTGCACATGTTCCTACAGTTACAATCTTTTTTGCTATATGTGCATATCTGTTGATTGTGTTGATGATAGGCTCATCACATTTTTTAAACTCAGGAGATATAGCACCTTCTATCAAAAGTATATCACACTCCAAATCTTGATGTACAACATCACATAAACTATAATCACTCTCTATGATAGGATGATATACAAATTCAAAATTATCTAAAAATTCTTCTAACTGTGGATAGTTTAAAAAAGAGTGAGCATTACCATTACAAGATATAGAGCTAAGCCATATCAACTTTACTTTAGACACTTAAAGCCTTGTATATATTGTTTGATATATCATCTATATACTCTTGCAAATCTTTTGGCAGTATATCTTCTCCATTTAAAAACACCATACCACCAAGATACCCCATAAAAAGCCCAAAAGCAGAAAAGAAATCCTGATCTCTTAACTCTTTGTTTTGTACCCCTTCATCAAAAAGTATCATAATCTCTGTCATAAACCCACTAACACAAGTCATACCTTCACAACCATCTTTGAAAACTTCTCTATGAGATAGATATACCCGTAAAAAATACTCTATCATTTCAGGTTTTTCTTTTGCCATACGAAAGTAGATAGTAACTATGGCTTTTATCTTCTCTTTTGTAGATATATTTTGTAGATTTATAGCTTTTATCTCTTCTCCCAATATATTTGAAGTATATTTGATAATCTCTTTTGCCAAAACATCTTTGGATTTGAAGTAATTATAAAGATTGCCCACACTCATACCAAGAGAGTTTGCTATATCGGGGATAGTTGTTTTGTGAAAACCGTTGTTTGAAAACAGTTGCAAAGCTGTTTGTATGATGGATTCTCTTCTTAAAGCTTTTTTATCTAACTTATCCACAAAATTCCTTTTTGTAGGTTTTGATGATATTTTATCACAAATTGGTTTATATATATAGTTTTTTAGTATAATAATCATAAAAAAAGGCTAATCATATATGAAAAAAAATCTTTTCGAGATGGGGGCTTCTTGGGATGATGAGTGGAGTAGTGACAACAAACAGGTACAAAAACTTGACAAACAAACTATAAAAGAACCATCCAAACACTCTTTGTATATTTCAAAAGAAAAAAGAAGAGGCAAAACAGTTACAATAGTACAGCCATTTTATCTACCAAATGATGAGTTGAAAACTCTACTTAAAAACATCAAGTCTTCATTGGGGTGTGGTGGTACTATCAAGGATAATACCCTAGAGTTTCAAGGAGAAGTATCCCAAAAACTTAGAGATATCCTAGATAGTAAAGGCTTTAGGTTTAAAAAATAGCCTTATACTTTAATTTTATCACAAACTCTCTATATTACCGACAACCTTACCTACTATAGTTACCTCATCAGCTGAGAGTATCTCTGGTGAGTAGGCTTTGTTATCAGATATAAGTTCTATCATACCATCTGCTCTTTGGCGAATCCTTTTGATAAAAAGTCCAGCTGTGGTTGAAGCTATAAATATACCATCTTTTTTGATATCTGTTTGAGTTCTATCCACAAATACTATACTACCATCTTGCAAAGTAGGTTCCATAGACTCTCCATCTACATGTATAGCTTCTAATTCCGTGTTACCACTAAAACCTACTATATTGTTCATAATCTTCTCATCTACAGATATAATCTCATAGTTTTCATCAAAAACTTCAGCACCACCTCCTGCACTTGCTCTAATATCTGCAAAGTATCTCACTTGGAAAAATCTCTCAGTTTGCTCTTTTAGCATATCGATAGCTTGATCAAAGAAAAGCCAATTTGCCGATATCTTTTTGATAGCACAAAACTCTAAAATCTCAGGATAAGGGATAGAACCTCTTCTTTTCATAGTAGCAAAAGTAGTAGGCTCTATCCCCAAAGCTTTGGCTACATCTTTATCAAAAACCTTACTGCCTAATTTGCTCTCTCTGATGATATCTTTGAGCTTATCTATAACTTCTGTCATATTTAACATTATATATCCTTTCTGTTTATCTAGTATGATTATATCATCTTTTTTATAAAAAATATGACAATTTGACATATTTTTAACTATTTTGTAAAATTTATTATATAATTTGACATATACAAACAAATTAAATCAGATAAAGGAGTTTAAAATGGATTTCAAAAGAGATAGAAACATAATACAAGAGGCTATAAAACACGGATATAAAACAGTAGCTCAACTGGCTCTTTATATCAAAATGCAAGAAGAGGTGCTACTAAAACAGTAGCACCATCACCTCTTCACCTTTGTCTTTGGATGTATCATCTTCTGTAGTATATACTAAAGCTGTATCTCCTAGCATATTGGTCATAATGGCAGAAGTACCTACTTTCTTGCCATCAAAATCAACATAGTATTTACCATCTTCAAGTGTGATATTACAAGCAGTAAATTCTGCTTTTTTGGCTCTTTTGACAAATTTATCTTTCAAAATGGCTTTTACATACTTTAGTGGGCTTTTGGTATTTTGGTATTTTGCTATAAGTGGCAGTACATAAAGTAGTGCTGTTACAGTAGATGAGTATGCAAACCCTGGTAGGCTTACTATAAATTTATCACCTTTTTTAGCTACTAAGATATGCTGACCAGGTTTGATACGAACACCTTTAAAGACTACTGTAGCACCTAACTCTTTAGCTACTACATCTTTGACAAAGTCATAATCCCCTACACTTACACCACCTGTAGTTACTACTATATCACTCTGGCTTAGTGCTTGAGAGAGTGCTTTGGTGATACTGTCAAAATCATCTTTGACACACCCCATCTGCACAGCCTCTCCACCATACTTTTTGACTATAGCTTCTATAGTATAGTTGTTTGATGATCTGATCTGTGAAGAGCTTGTCTGAGTCTCTCCCAAATCCAAAAGCTC
>Ga0256828_1001901_pt1 | contig 12792 bp, 21 predicted proteins | sample CV88metaG_FD_185993 | JGI IMG/M metagenome (GOLD analysis project Ga0256828, IMG submission 185993) | Hydrothermal vent microbial communities from East Pacific Rise, Pacific Ocean - CV88 | ecosystem: Environmental > Aquatic > Marine > Hydrothermal vents | place: Pacific Ocean: East Pacific Rise... | reverse complement strand
TATTTAAAAGATAATTGTTTATTTTTTCAAATACACCTGGATTTATATCTTCTCCCCATTTTTTTATTCTCATTGGTAAATCAGGATCAAATGTTTGTTTAACTAAACTATCTAAAAAAAGTTTCCCTTTTTTTGTTATTTTCGCATCTTTTATTAATTCTAAATCCATTAAATTTTTTATTATTGTAGATATTGATGCAGAAGTTCCTATTGGAAATTTAGGATATTTTCCAGAACCTTTATAATCAATCATATACATAAGAATATCAGTTTCTTTTTCAAAATTATTTTCACTTATTTGCCATAATGTTAATAACATATATTTTGTTATTGTTATGTTTTTTTTAGAAATATCTTTTTTATTTAAAATCTCTTTAAAGAAAACTTGTGAATTTAAATTATAGTTGTAGTCAAAATAATATTTTATTTTTCCGTAAGAAATATTTTGATTAAAAAATTTTATATTTTCTTTAATGTCTTTATTATATTTTTCAAAATATTCTTTAGAAAATGAAGATGTATTTATAACTATAATTTCTTTAAACTTTTCTTTCCAGTTTTCTCCTAATTTATTTGAAAGTATTTTATATGCTGAAAAATGTCCTACATAATCAAAATCAGTAGCTATAATTAATCTATTATAATTATCTTTTACCTTTTCATAAGAAAAAGTATTTTTATATTCTATCTTTTGAGTAATTGGATATTCATTATATTTATATTTTGGATATTTGAATTTATAATCTGTTAGCATTTTTGTTAAAATTATTGTTGGTTTTTTATCATTTAAAATATTTAAGAAAGAATCCATATTCATAAATATTTTTTCTTGGTATTTTTTTTCGAATATTAGTAGTATTTTCATTTTTATTCCTTTTTATTGGTGTTTTTGAAGTAGCTTAGCTATCTTATTTTTTATAATATCATAAAAAAGCTTAAAAGTAAACAAAATTTAAGAAAAAATAAGATATAATCTATAAATAAAGAAGTTTATTATGTATAAAATTATTAGTTATTATTTTTGAAATTGTGAGGATGGATGGGAAGAAAATGAAGTTTTGGACATTCTTAAAACAAGAGAAGAAGCTGAAAAAAGAACGTAGTTACTATATTCAAACTGGTAGTTTTAAATCTATATATTCTTGAATTTTTATCAAAATAAGTTGTTTATAAACTAAATATGGATATAATAAAATATATAAAAATTAAAGGTTTATAAATGGCAAAAAAAATAAAAAAGTTTGAAGTTAAATGGACAGGGAAATATCCTAACTTATGTTCTGGAGAATGGATAATTAAAATAAATGGTGAAGTTATTAAAGATAAAACAGAACATAGTTCTTATCATCAAAAAGAAATGCCTATTTATGGTTCTATTCTTGCATCAGATATGGGAACTTCTGGTATTTATACATCTTGGCATTTTGATGAAAACTGGTCAGAAGTATTTGATGATTATGAAGATGGTGATGATTTTTCTGTATGGACAAAAACTGAAAAAGCGAAAAGATTATTTATGCTGATTGAAGATAATGGTTTCTCTCTTTCAAAAGAGGATAAAAGAGCTTTATTTATAAAACTTCAAGAAAATGATTGGCGGAGTGGTTCTTGTGGTGGATGTATTTAAAATAAAAAAAGGAGTTTAAAATGCAAATAGAACAAAAGGTTATTTCAGCAGTAGAAAATGCTTTACAAACAAAAATTACTGGAATTAATATAAATTATGTAAAAGAACATGAATTTAATGATTCTCCTATTCCAAAGAATCCTCGTGATGTAAAGCTTCTTCCTGTCTTTACTATTGAAACAGAAATAGGTAAAACTGCTAATATTGATGAAGAAATTAAAGTTAGAGAAGTAGAGCTTGAAAAAAATATTAAGAGTCTTAATAGAGAAGTTTTATTAATTATAAAATAATATTTTTATTTTGAATAATAAAAATATACATCTTTTTTTAGTTAAAATTACTGAAAAAGGGTGTTGTGTATGTTTGAGATAAATAAATATAATTCTAATGAAAAAACGTATTGGATTAAAATGATTGATACAAAAACTTCAATTATTTTAACTTATATTAATGATGATAAATTAATTGATTTGAGAGTATTTAATGAAAATACAATTTATCATATTGATTTTCCAATAAAAGGTAAAAAAGTTCATTTTAAAAGTGTATTATCTCTTGATGGTAATGAATTTGATATTATTGTATCTTCTAAAAAAGATAGTTTGTTTTTAAATTTATATTATAGTCTTGATAGTAATCTTGTAATTTCTATTGTTGAAAATGGGAAAAGAAGAGAATTAATTACTCTTCCTAATATTCTTTTGAATTAATTATTAATAATAGAATATTTTCCTCTAATTACACTCGTTTTTCCATCTTTTATAAATTTAACAATTGTTTTGTTTTCATCTTCTATATATGTATCTGCTTGAAAACAATTTGAATCTAAACAAATTGAATAATTGTGTTTTTTCTCATTATTATCATTAAAGATATATGTTCCTATTTTATATATTCCATATAATCCAATAATAATCAAAATCGCAAAAAAAATAAAATATTTTATCAATTCTTTTCCTAATTCCTCCATATGAATCCTTTATTTATTTATAAAAAAATTATAATATATTCTTACTTCAATCTTCCTTAATTATTTCAAAAGGAACAACTAAATTTGAAAAATGAGATACTGTTCCTCCTAATTTATTCTTTAAATATAAAATTCCATCTTTTTCAATAACTTCTAATATTACTCCAAATTTTGTTTTTAAAATATCTCCATCCTTGACTTTTTTCATTAATTATATATTCCTTTTTTTTTGAATTATATTTCAAAATCTTCTTTTTATTTTTTTCTTTTGAATAAGGTTTTAGAAGGAAAGTTCAGTAATCGCTTTATCTATTTCATTTAAATCTCTATATTTCAATGGAATCCTTTCTCTTCGTCTTCTGTTGATATTAAACATTTCTTTTAATTTATATGAAGCTTCATATGATAAGCTTCCTTTACAAGAATTAAGCACTTCTTTTTCAATTCTAATATCTAAAAGTTCTTTTTTATATTTCTCAAGTTTTTCTAATTTTTCAAAATCTTTAATCTCTTTTGAATCTTTTAATTTTTCTCTAATCATATTAAGATAAATTCTTATCTCTTCTTTGTCTTCATCCATACAATCAGTATAATCATAATAAGATTCATCAAATAGTCTAAGAATAGAGACTGACTTTAAATTAAACATTTTTTTTATTTTATAAATATCATCAAGTTCTGGGAAATTATAAAAAGGATCTTTTAGTTCTCCTGAATAAGCTTCTTCTTTGCCATAATTACCCATTCCATATGTAAATTCAATTATTGAATATGGTGATGGTAATATATTTAAATGGAAAAACAACATATCAATAATTTCTAATCCGACTCTATCGTATATTTTTAATTCTTTTATTTCTTTTTCTGTAAGAGCCATAATCATTGATTTAACCTCTTTAGAAAAGTCTTTTATATATGTGTCATATTCATACCAAATCATTGCCATAATAGGAGATAAAGAATAGTCTGAATATTTTTCATCTATACAAGGAAATAGCATTTTATAATTTAATTTTTCTAAAAATAATTTAGAAAAATTCTCTTTTATTTTTGTATTGTCGTAGTTAAGTTCATTTTTTAAATATTCTTGAATTGATGTGTATGTAGTCATTTTAGTTCCTTTGGTTTTTGTTCCCAAAGAAAGAAGAAAACCCAAAGTAGGTTTTTAATCCCTACTTTAGGATACAGTTAGTATATCTAAAGTTTTCTTAAAGAAAGGTTAAATATTATAGGTGCTTCATATATAAATCATAATCTGAACTTACTTCAAAAGAACAATCTATACTGAATTCAGGATACCTTTTTTTATTTTTTATATATTCTCCTTTCATTTTCAAATAAACTTCTTTTTCATTATAAGAAATTGTTTTGTTATGAAAACCAACTTCTTCAAGTAGCATAATATTAGAAAAATAGACCAATCTATTTGTTTTCAAATCTAACAAGATAGATTTTATTGTGAAATCATATTTCAAATCATTTCCAAATTTCATTTTTACAAAAATTCTACCGTCTATATCTCCAATATACAAATATTCTTTTTCAAGAACTGATTTATATTTCATTCCTACAATTAATTCATTTTTTCTAATAGGTATAATTTGCTTCATAATTTCTTTTGATAAAAAATATTCTTCTTCTGTAATTAATCCTCTTGAAGTAATATATAAAGGTTCTTTTGGTTTATAATATTTATTAATTTCAAGATTTTTATCAAAATATTTAGAATATCTTTTTTTAAAAACATTTTCACTAATTTTTTTCTTAAGATAACTACTTCTTAATTGAACATAACTACAATTTTTATTATCTTCTTCATTCCAATTAGAAAACAGAACAATCTCATTTAATTTTTCTACTTTTTCTTTTTTCTTTTTATAAAATCCTGTAAAATTAATTGTATTTTTATATGCTTCTTTAATTGTCATATAAATCCTTTCTTTTAATATTTTTCATTATATCTATAAATTACTTAAAAGAAGCTGATTTAAGGAGAATAAAAGTATTCTTTAGTTATACTTTATAAAATATAATAAAGGAAATTTAATGAAAAATCAAATATTTTTTACTTTTAATAATTATTGTGTTGATTCATATAATTCAGGAGAAGAATTTGGTGAATGGTGGACAGAAAATCAAACTGATGTTGGAAATACCTTCTCTTTTAAAAACAAAGGAAGAGATAAATCTTGGAAAGTCTCTTTTGAACCTAAAGATAAAGTGTATTTAGTTTATGGAATATATTCCACTGGAGATTCCTTCGGTCATTCTAATGGCGAGGCTGAAATTCTTGATGTTTTTGAAACAAAAGAAGAAGCAGAAGAATTCGCTAAAAAAGTAAATTCTTTTAATGATTTAGAAACATCTGAACCATATGGATTAAAGCCTCGAGAAAAAGAAGAAAGAATTAAACAGATAAAGAATATTCTTGGTGACTCTGTTCAAGAATCTAAATCTGGATGGAAAAAATATGATTTCATTCATAGAGGAGAAGTTCTTCACTTTCCATGGGGTGGATATTTTGAAATTTTAAATGATATCGAGATTAAAGAACTTGAAAGAGATAAAGATTAAGTTATTACTTAGTCTTTTGATTGATTTCTTCAAGTGTTTCTCTTAATAACTTAGTCTCTTCTTTTGATGGTTTTTGTAATCTTTCTATTTTTAGAACTTCTTCACATGCTTTAGGATATCCCCCCTTACAAGATTTATATAGATATTCAAGGCTTTTTTCTTTGTCTTTTTTAATTCCATGTCTTCCTTGAGCATAAATTAAACCCAGTCCATAACAACCTAAGGTTGAATCTAATTTACAAGCCTTTGTATAATATTTTAAAATATCTTTTTCATCATTTCTTTTGGTAGCATCATTCATTAATGCTTCACAACAAAAAAGAGACTTTAATTCACAACCTTTTTCAGAAGCTTTCATTCCAGCATCTTTATCTCCTAATTTAAAAAAGTAAAAAGTTAATGCTGTGCATCCTTCTTTGCTTCCTAAATCACAACTTTTTTTATAATATTCCTTTCCTTTTTTATCTTCTTTTAACCCGCCTGAAGAATATAATGTTCCTAAATAATAGCAAGAAACTGCATGATTATTATCACAAGCTAATGTAAAATATCTTGTTGATTCAACTATTTTTCCTTCTTTTATATTTTTATTTGCTAGATTGAAATATTTTTGTGCATCTTCTTTTGTATTTGAATATAAATTAATTGATAAAAAACTTATAATTAGTAAATATATTATTTTTTTCATTTAAACCTCTTTTTTTCTTTATTATATCATTTTATAGAAAGAACCATAATGGTTTCTTTCCGAAAAGAATTAATACCCTTCTTTTCTTTTTTTTGTTTCTTCTGTAATTATAGAAATTCCACCTGAAAAAATATTCCATCGTTCATCCCAAGTAAGTTTTAAAAGAGCATTTTCTAACTCTTTTGAATAATACATTGGTTTTGAAAGTGTAATATATTCTTCTTCTGAATCATCCTCTTTATAAACAATAAAGGTATTCCCTCCATTCATCTCTTGATAACCAGTAACTCTTCCAATAATTAGTTTATTTGGATTTTCTCCTTTATTTGGTTCATTACCAATTATAATAATTTTTTCATCAATTGGATATGATGATTGAGCATGTTCTAATTTCATTGAATCTCCTCTATACTTGTTTTTACAACATCTATATCTAACATTTTAAGAATTCTAATAAGATGAGACTTACTATTAGCTGGTCTAATATCTTTTCCTAATTCTTTTCTGTTAAATAATTCTCTTTGTTCTGTAACCATAGGATTTGGTCTATATTTGAAAAAATAAAATTTCATTCAACTTCCTTTATGAATATTGGGTCTATACAAAAGATTTCTTCATTTAGAGAACAAAATTGCTCTTAATGTAAATCTAACCTAAAATCAAAAAGATTTCTCGTCTCTTCAATAGCATCAAAAGCTTTTTTAATAGATGAAAAAACTTTTCTTTCATAACTACTTATGATTGATGTCCTTTTATCATGCAATCCCATTTTTTCAGCAATTTTTTTCAATATTTCTTTTTTAGGAAAAGTATGAAAAGAAAATTTTTGAGACCAGTAATAGTTTGTAGTATTTAGCATTGCATCTTCTAATCTTTCACTATAAATTCTTTCATTATTTAATTCAGTAGTGAAATAAAAAGATATTCCTTCATATTCAAGTTTTTCAAAATCTTCTTTAAAAAGATTACTAACTTTTTTAAAATGAAATCTTTCAATTTTTATTTCATTTACATTTGAGAATAAAGTATTTAAATAATGAAATTTATCACTTTCAAATGTTAAATGTAATACAGGATTTTCAATTTCAGTTATATTAATTTCTCTTTTAGGTTTAAGAACAATTGTAGTTGTTCCAGCAGCAATAATTTGACCAAATTCAGAAATATCTATTTTCATATTTTCTTTTATATAATTATAGATATCAGAATATATCCATTGACTTTCTTTCAAAATAACTCCTTTTTTATTAACATATGTTCTTATTCAAGATAACATTTATTGTTATAAGAGCTATTTCCTATTTTCATTTCAAGATATAGTATATTCAATTACAAAATATTTTTATTACTTTCTTTTGATTTTTTAAAGTTATTTAACATAAATTCATAAAATTCATCATATTTTTCTTTATAGTCTTTAACTTCTGCAATATTAACTAAGATTTGAGAACTTCCTTCATAATTATCTACCATTTCCATAGCTGTATCTTCTTCTGTAGTTGATTCAGATGTAATTTCTCCATAATTACTTACAAATTTAACTGTAAAAACAATATATTCTCCTCTATTTTCATTTTCTCTTTTTTTATCAGAAATATTCTCAAAAAGAACATTGTAAATTTCCTCATATTTTGTTTTATATTTTTTAACCTCTGAATAATCTACAAGAACTTCAATATCAACTTTATCATATTCTCCATTTTCATATTCTTTTATTCTTTCTTCTGCTTCATGAATATTAGGAAAAGTCTCCCACTTAACACTATCAGATGTATCATTAATTTTTAATGTTGTAATCATAATATTCCTTTATTTATTTATAAGTCTATTATATATAAATTTTCCTTCAATTAAGTTTAAAACTTAACTGTTTATGGTATAATTTCAAAAAGAAAGGATTTTTATGGATTGGTTTCAAGAAATTTTTGGTTTCAAAGAGAGTTTAGAAAATATTGAAAAATATATTCAAATTAAAAATAATAAATTAATTACAAGTACAAAAACTAGAACATTTACTATTGGTAAATTGGAGACACCTTCTATAAAAGAATTAAGAAAAAGAATTCCTTTACCAAATGGAAAAATAAAAGTATCACAAATTATCGATAATATTGTTAATATTCATAAAAAAGAGCCAAATGCATTGTTTCAAGTAGCTTCTCAATTTAATTTATTAGAAATGATTGATTCTAAAGTTTCTCCAAAGGATGGAATTACAAGATATCAATATGATATGACACAAGGTTCTGCTTGTGCTATGGCTTGTCCTTTTGGAACCTTATACAGAAACTATTTTACAAATATAAACACTCTTGAAGATATTGAAAATATGTTTGATAAAAAATATTGGAAAATGGAAAATGGATATGCTCTATTTGAAAAAGAAGATTTGTTAACTTTTAATGAAATTATTGATAATAATAAAGAAGAAATAATTGAAAACTTACGTGTTGGTATTCAGTGGGATACAGAAGTAGCGAAAACAGGAGAATTAGTTTCTCAAATATATTGTTCTGCATTACCTGTTTCTTATCATTATAATATTCACTCAGATGTATTTGAAAAATTTGCCAGAGTTATTTTGGAAGCTGCTTATGAAGCAACATTTACAGCTGCTATTCTAAATAAAAAAAGTAATAAAGTATTTTTAACATTAGTTGGTGGTGGAGCATTTGGGAATGAAAGAGATTGGATTTTAGAATCCATTGAAAAAAACCTCAAAAAGTTTAAGAATTATGATTTAGATATTGTTTTTGTTACATATAGTGGAAATAATAGTTATGATTTAGATGCTTTATGTAAGAAATATTCTTATATATAAGCTACTTATAAGCGAAATATAGATATAATAAAATATCTTAAAAAAAAGGGAAAAAATGAGTACTAGTTATTCTTTATATTATGGAAAATTCATTAAATTAAATCAAGAAATTATAAATACAACCAAGAAAATTAAAATTTGTCCTAATAAAAATTGTAAATCGTATAATAAAGAAGTTGAAGGTGAATTTTGTTCTAAATGTGGAAGTAAATTAATTACTTCTAAAATAAAAGATAAAATTAAAGTTCAACAATTGATTGAAGATGAAGCTATTAAAAATGATATTGATATAGACTTAATTATTTCTGAATATTATGAACCTAATATTATATATATTGATGGTATGATGAAATATGCTAAACCATTTGAAATTATATCTACAAAAGATATTAAAAAAGTAAGTAAAAATAATAATGAAATATATAATTTTATTATTAATCTCTTAAAAGATAAAAATATCTCTTTTAAAGAAATAGTTGGAAGCTATCTTCAAATTGGATAAAAAATTTCAAAATCAATTAAAACAAATTTTTATAAAAAGGATTGTTTATGATTCCATCTCATATTGGTAATTTTATCAATATTCCAAGAACAAATTATATTTTAAAAAAAGAGAATGAGGATATATCTGTTTATTATGAAAATAATTTCATTCAGAATATTTCTTTATCTAATTTTTTTAAACTTTATGAAACAACAACTTTTTCTAAAGGAAAAGCATCTTTCAATCTGCTTATTTTTATTTATAATGAAGAAGGAGAAATTGAATTAATAAATAAAAATGATAAAAGTTATAAAGAAGCAAAAAAAAGAAATTTAAAAATTAAAAATATAAAAAGACTTTCAAAAATATCATTTTTATATCAAAATGAATATAAAGAAGGATATTATCTTGGAAAAGGAATCCTTTTTAATTTTAAAAAAGTTTATTTTGTAGAATGTTCAGATTATATATATTCTTTTGAAGATACAATTATTTTTCAAGATTTTGGAAAAAATAATGATTTCTATCCTGATTTTTCAAAAACTATAAAATTTAGAAAAGAATTAATGAATTGTTCGTCTTATTTAGTTCAAATAGATTTAATGAAAGAATTTGAAAAAATAAAAAGAGAAAAAGAATTTGAAAAATACACTTCTTTGAAAAAAAATGAAGTTGAATTGACTAAATCGGCAATATATTCACTGAATGGAGGAGAACTTTTCGAATGGAAAACAGAATTATATATTTTTCTAGGTAGAATTACTATTTCAAATTCTTCTTTTTATGTTTTTGCTAAATATAAAAGTTTTGAAATTTTTATATCATATTCATCTTTTTCAATTAGAAAAAGTTCATTGACTTATAATATTATAAATCTGATTTTGAATTCTTCAAATAATAATAAAATACATAAAATTAATTCAGCAAAAAAAATATCAAATATAGATATAGAATATCTTAAAGAAAATCTTTTTTAAGCTAACTAAAAGGTCTTTTTTGCTATAATATATATAGATAAGGAGGGATATTCTTCCTTATTCATATTCACAAAATAAAGGATTTATATGTCTATCAAAAAAATTGAAAAAGCTCTTAAAGCTCTTAAAAAAATTAAAAACCCTTCTCGTAATATTTCAGATGCAATTCAACTTATTGAAGTTGAATTAGTTCCTCAAGGTGTTGATCAAATTCAAGAGCTTATTGATATTTCTATGGATAGAAATGAAACATATGAGGTTAGACGTCAGGCTCTTTCTGATGCTCTTGAAAAAGGAGCTATTATCTCTTTTAATTATGAAAAAAAAGATGGCTCATCAAGAGTAGTTAATGTTGAGTGGAATGATGATTACACTTATGATATTCCTCCTGAAGATAGTGATTTTATTTATCTTTATGATATGGATGATCAATGGTTTAAACATTTTAAAATTGATAAAATGTCAGAACTTCAATTTCAAATGTAAAAGAGGAATTCCTCTTTTTAAATAAAAATATTTTTTTCAGATATAATCTTATATATTTTTTGGAGAAAAAAATGAAAAAAACATTTTAGTATTTTCAACAAAAGCAATTATGTATTAAAAAGAATACATAAAAACAAATCCATTTCCTATAAAAATAACAGATGGAAAATAAACTTCAAAAAAAAGCTATCAACTCTAATTTACCCTGATATAATTCTCTTTCCTCTATTTTATAAGCTCCATTTACTTTAAAATTCTTTTTATAAAAAGAAGAAAGCATTTCTAAAGTAAATTCTCTTAAATATGATTGAGGATTAGTGTGTATTTTTGTTATCTTTTTTCCTAAAATTCTTTGTATTGCTTCATTTCTTAATTTTGTTGCAAATCCTTTTTTTCTATAATTATAATCTACACTCAAATTATAAAGAGTTGAGAAATTAATTTTTTCATTTATATCAAAAGATAAAGAACCAACAATTTCATTTTCTTCTAAATATTTTAAAGGAACTATTTCACCTTCTTTAGAAATATATATTTTATTTGCAATTAACATTATATGACCTTAATTTCTTTAATTTCAAATTCTTCTTCACCATATATAACCAGAGAGTAAATCATATTGAACCTTTCTTTTCTATATTCATTATATAGTTATTTTCCTTTTATATAGCTTAGTTTAAGTTTCTTTTAGATATAATCTATATGAAAAGGAGATATAAATGACAAAAGATGAAAAAATAGAATTAATGAATAAATATAGAAAAAAAGAAATCAAACCAGGAAAATGTAAGAAACAATATTTTATGAATGGACTTTTAAGTTTATTTACTCCACATTTTCAAAAATATTGTCCTAATTGTTGTGAAAAAATTAGTGATAAAGAATATTTTAATTTTGGAACTTTTACATATGGTTGTAAAAAATGTAGGGAATTGCTTTGATAAAAAAATATAATGCTATTTCCTCTTTTGATACTGTTACTCAATTTAGAATTAGAAATGCTCTTCTTATTATGTTTGGTATTCATCTTATTCTTCCTATTCTTATTGATTTGAGAGGAGAATTATTATCGACGGCTTTTATTTCTATGATTATGATTGCGACTACTTTATCAATGAAAACAAATCAATTTTTTGTAGATAAATTTTCTATATCTCAATTATATAAAATTGGTCTTTTTATTCATTTTACTTTGTTGATGGGTGGTTTTCTTTATTTTATAAACCATTTTTATTTTGTAGTTATTGATAGTCTTATTTCTATTCTTGAAACAGCTATTCTATTGAGTTATTCCATTAAGTTAGATGTTTATCAAGCCAAAGAATTTCCTGAGGATGTAGAGGCATTTAAGATATTTAGAAATACATCTATGGCTGACGTCATCCTTATGGGTCTTGGTATTGTAGCATTTATAACATATTTCTTTGAAAGAGATACTGCCGTTTATCTTTTTATTATTGTAAATATTCCAATTTCTGTATATTTATTTAAAAATTGGAAATTTTATGATAAATTTTTCGAGGAAGAATAATCTTTAGATTTTTCAGTCTTATAACAAAATGTTTATTTTAAAGCGGTGTCCTTCTTTGAAGGATAAATGAGTCTACAACTAACTCGAGCACAATACGATGCTTAAAGGTTGGGAAGGTATAACAATGAAAGCACTTTGCCTAATTGTTGTCGCATCTGCAATCGCATTTGCGACACCCGCTGTTAACAGCGGTGGTTGTATCGTTGTCAAGACTAAGAGTGGTAAAACACTTTTGGTTCATGATGGTGCAACCAAAAAGTTCTTTTCTACTAACAAGTAGGGAAGAACTTGACCCTCTACTACCTCTAGCAATAAAAGCTAATGTAGTTCCTCACCTATTATAGGAGGGGGTCGAATTTAATATTCAATTAAGTTAAAATATGTTAATATTTTTTATAAAAGGGTAGATAACTGTAGTATAAAAAAATGGACAAAGTTGGACAAAAAGGAGTAAAATAAAGAAAAGGAGAGTAATTATGAAAAAAGTTATCTCAATTTCTGAAGCAGCTTATATTTTAGGAATAACTACAAAAACTTTAAGAAGATGGCATCAATCTGGTAAATTATTACCAAAATTTAGAACTATTGGAGGTCATAGAAGATATAAATTGGGAGATATTCTAAAAATAATTGA
>Ga0256828_1001900_pt1 | contig 12810 bp, 12 predicted proteins | sample CV88metaG_FD_185993 | JGI IMG/M metagenome (GOLD analysis project Ga0256828, IMG submission 185993) | Hydrothermal vent microbial communities from East Pacific Rise, Pacific Ocean - CV88 | ecosystem: Environmental > Aquatic > Marine > Hydrothermal vents | place: Pacific Ocean: East Pacific Rise... | reverse complement strand
AAGCGGGACAATTCCTGTTGAAGATGACTGGACGCAATATTCTCAAGAGATCTATACACAAATTCATAATTACAGATTGCAGTATAAAAAAATTGTCATTGCCCATGCAATGCCTGAAGCCTTGGCTTTTTTACTCGGTATGGCGATGGAGAACTATTGGAATATTGAGATCACACAATATTTTAACAACGACAATATTCCTGTTTACAATATGCAAGATGTTCAGTTTTATTTCTAGGAGAGGTATTTATGAGTAAAGAGTTGCCTTTAGAGTATCTACAGACGATATCACAAAGTGATTTCTACAAGAATGACAAAGAGTTTTTAAAAATCATTAAAAAATTGACAGCACAGTCTGCCTCTTTAAACAACAAAGCCATAGCCTTGGTAGCACTGCTTAATGAGGCAGAACGTATTAAGCTCGAGATGGTGCAAAAAGAGATAGAGCTTGGACTCTCTGGTGATGAGAAGCCTTACGGTAAGCGGGATGTTCAGAGAGTTGCGAACAGATCTCTTCTTTATAAACATGTTCATTTACATCTAAAAAAGCATATTGAAGATTTTATTAAGATTTTGGAGAGTTATCTTGAGTGTGATGATCTCTTGGAAAAAAAAGAGATGCTGGAGCGTGCAAAAATTTTAATGGAGTTCTTGGAAAAAGAGGGTATTGATGTTTCTCATTTTATCATTACGCCAAACCGTTCCAAAGTGTGGCATATTTTGGAACACTCCTATGGCAAAACGATCAGAAAAGTAAGTATTGACTTCTTTATTCAAAAGATCAAAACAACACGACTGCAACATATTGAAGCCGTGGATGAGATTATTGATTATCACAAAGAGAAAAAAGAGAATATTATTAAGCTTTCCAAGATGCTTAAGGGTGAGATTGATGATGCCAAACAAAAAGAGATCGATAAGCTTAAAGCAGTAATCAACAAAGAGCTTGATGCTGATGTTGCACCGCTACTGATAGATACACATAAAATTATGGAGTCTTTAGACTTTATGATCGAGGAAATTCCTCAAGAGCTAGAGGAGTCGCAACGAAAAGAGTTGCAAAACTTCTTACCGGTACTCTCTGAGTACTATACCGATCAAGTCTATGCTCTCAGTGGTGGAAATGCTTTTACAAATCTTGCAAAAAATCTCAAATATATTCAAGAACTGATTGACAATAATGAAGCGGCAGGAAAAATTTTATCGGAGGTTCATAAGCTGGAGTTTACGATGCAGCATCTCTATATTTTGCACTGGATAGCGGAATCTCTGCTCAAAGAGATTCTCTCCTGTTATGAGCACTCCTGCTCTTTGGGGCGAACTGTAAACATCTATAATAAAAAATACAAAGATACAAAGACACTGTTGGCGACTATTAAACAAGCAATTCATTTTCGTAACAGTGTTGCCCATCAGGGGGTAATATGGAAACCGGCTGAGATTAAAGATGCCATTGAAAATTATAAAGAGTATGTCGATACGGTTGCAAAGGAACGATCGTATGATATGGATGAGTTTTATCTCTCTACATTAGACAGAGAACTCACAACTGAGCAGAAAAAAGTGAGAGTTTCAAGCTGCATAAAAGAGCGTTTAGGTGTGAAAGATGAAGCGCTTGTCAATGAGAAGATATTTGACGAGTTGTTGCAAGAGTTGGAGAAATCTGCATGGCAGTTAAACCATAAAAGAGTCGGTTACTATAAAAGCAAAATTTATCATCATATTCATGAAACATTTTGTCAAAAATATTTGGAGATGAGCTATAAAGAGGCATCCAACTATATTCATATCTATTCAGAGAAAAATCCTAAAGAAAAAAAAGCAACCAACAACTCTCTGACATGGACAAGTTTTCATCAATTAGACCCTTTGGAAAAAGAGGAAGTTAATGGAAATATAGAGATCTTTAAAAAAGCGATAGAGCAGGTAAGTGATAAACGTTATAACAAAGGAGGATTCTTTTCATGGATGAAATCATAGATCAACTTGAAGAGAAAGAGGAACGCATTCATCTACTCGAAGAGGAGAAAGAGAAGCTTTTAGAGAGTGTTGAAGATCTTCTTGAACAAAAGCAGGAACAAGAGGCAAAAAATAGAATGCTGCAAACCCAGATCGATGAGTTGATGGGAATTATGAAAGAGTCTGAAAAACAGATAGAGCAAAGTAAAAAAAATGCAACACTCTCAGATATCAAGATTGAACCAAAAATATATCTCAAAGGGATGTTTGAATCTTTTATAAAAGAGCGTAATGCTCTTAAAATTATGATAGAGGGAACAGCCTATTACTACCCTTTGGACTCTTATCAATGTACGCATCTGCCTATTTCAGGCTCTCGTGTTTTAATCTTTAAGAGTGAGCAGGGAGAGAATATTATTTACGGTTTTAACCGATCCCGATTGATTGAGAGTGCAAAAAAGGTCAAAGCTATTATTAAATTTGTCTCACCGATACAAAATCGCTTAAAACTGCATATTGAAGAGTATGGTTTTATTAACCTTGAACCTTCTGAGGACTTTTGGAAGGATTTTCAACATAAAATAGGCGATATGGTTATTTTAACCAAAATAGTAATTGACGGTGATCTCTACTTTTACATTTCTGAAAAAGGGAAATCTCAGATTAACCGTAATGAAATTTTACAAATATTATACAAGGAAAACAGATGAAAAAATGGGCTATATCAATTATACTTTTAGGCATATATTTTGTAACGATGATCGTACCATACTACCTTACGACTATTTCACAGGAGATGGATGCAAAAAATTATCTCTTTCAGTTACATGATGGAGTTTTTCATATACCCTCTGTTATCTATATTTTAAGTGCTGCATTTATTTTACACTTTTCAGTAAATACGGATGTAAACAGATCAAAAGAGTCTCATCAGAAGCTCAACCAAGAGATCACAGAAGCGCAGGAAGCTTTAGATCTACAGCAGTTTGATGCAGAAAAAATCATTCATAGTGAGAACTCTTTTATAAAAAATATTTGGCACGTTATACGTAATGGCGGTATAGAAGATGATATGGAACTGATTGTTGAAAAAGAGACTTTGAAACTTGCAACTATCTATGAGCGTCTCATTGCAGAGTATGGCTATATTGCCGCAGTCTTGCCAATGCTTGGTATGCTTGGAACGATCACCGGTTTACTTCAGATGTTCGCTGTTACTGATGGTGTTGACAATATTGCTCAAAAGATGGCAAGTCTGAGTGTTGCACTGGCGACTACACTCTATGCGACACTCTGGGTTGTTTTGATTACCAAACCAAAATCAAGAGAGATAGAGTCAAATCTTATTGAACTCAATGCACAGGAGCAGCGACTTATTTTGTCTGCAAAACTCTTTTTGCATAATGCTGATTTGAATCTGCTTATAGAACATGCAGAAACATCAGAAGAATCAGAGGAAGAAGAAGATGCTAAAACGTCGTAAAGTATCAGCAGGTGATGAGAATCTATGGCTGATCTCTTATTCGGATCTTATTACCTCTATTTTGGCTGTTTTGGTCTTGGTTATGTCTTTTTCAAAGATAGATATTGAAAAAATTGATCATGCAAACCGTTTAATGAAAGATGACTCATTAATGACACTCTCACAACTTCAAAAAGAGTATAAAAAGATTTTAAAAGAGAATAATTTGAAAAAATTTGTCAATATATTTTTAAATGAGAATGGACTGCATATTAATATGTCTGCAACAGTACAGTTTGATCCAAACAGTGCCAGATTGGATAAAAAGGGAATTAGAATGTTACAACCGGTTTTTGAGCAGATCATCAAAGACAGTAAACAACGAGAGATAGTCATAGCCGGACATACAGATGATACGGGAACACCACAGAGAAACTGGGAACTCTCTTCAGAACGTGCAGATGCAGTAATGCTTTATCTTATGAAGAAAGGATTGAATTATAAACACAGTAGAATTGTTGCTTATGGTTCTAACCAGCCCTATAAGAGTGACCAAAATCTTACAAAATCGCAGCAGCGAAAACTGGACAGAAGAGTGACTATTTTAATTGGTAGAAGTTATAAAAAAGGTAAAGAATGAAAAAAGATTACGATAAAACATTGACACGGCTTGTTGGTATTTTGACAAAACTTTCCAATAATGAAATGCCAACTTCAAAAGAGCTTGCAGATGAGTATAATGTAAGTGTACGGACGATACAAAAAGATATTAAAGAGAAACTCTATTATTATCCTATAGTAAAAGATGCACAGCATAGATATAGATTTGAATATGGCTATTCGCTGAAGAGGACAACTCTTACGAATGATGAGATGATCTTTTTAAATCTTGCTTTGACACAGTTTGAAGATGTCGATGATATAGATAAAGTAAAAGATAGCATTTATAAAAAAATAATCAATAAAAATTTTTATTCTCCATATTTTATAAAACAGAATGATCTTGAAGATTTAGATATTGACTCTCCTTTTATTTCACAGTTGGAACAGATTATAGAAGAGAAGGAGATTGTCACCATAACGTTTACAAATCAAAAAAAAGATCTTGAACTCTATAAAATTGCCGCATTTGACGGTTTTTGGTATCTTTTGGCAAAAGATATAGAATCTCAAAAGGTTAAAGTTTTTCGTCTGTCCGATATTAAACATATTCAAAAGAGATCGTGTTATCACCATACGACAGACAAATATATAGAAGAGGTTTTGGGTCGTGTTCACTCTGCATTTTTTGAAGATGGAAACTCTTTTAATGTTGAGGTAAAAGTATATAAAGAGATAGCTATCTATTTTAAAAATCGAGAGTTTTTAGAGTCACAGGAGATTTTGCAGGAGAATGAAGACGGCTCTTTGATAGTACGTTTTACTGTTACACATGATGAAGATATTGACAATATCATCAAGTCGTGGTTACCACATATAGAGGTAATAAAACCACAAAGATACAGAGAAAAACTTCTCAATGAGTTAAAAACTTATATTCAAAGAGTAGAAACGAATTGAGATGTTCGTTGCTACCCTTTATACTTTTACAAATTAAAAAAGGAGGACAAGATGTCCACAGAAAAAAATGAAATGCAAGAGAGTGAAGTAACAGAGAGCAAAACAGTAGAAAAGAGTAGTGCAAAAAAAGAGAAAAAGAGCTTTTTTGATTGTAAATCATTGGTATTTATTTTTCTTTTTCTTTTTGTCGTTTCAACCGATATCGCACAAGTTCCAAAGTTAGGAGTGTTTGCAGGAACGGTTGCATTTATAGTTCTACTTGTCTGTGCCATTAAAAATTTACGTCTTAAAGAGTATGGTTTGATGAAAAAAATAGGGGTATTTATTATTGACTTTATCATAGCTGTTTTTATTGTGATGTTTGCAAGTATGATGGCAGAGAAGGCTTATAAAAAATATGTACAAAAACAGGGATTTGTCAGTTGTACGACATCAGAGGTAAAGAGTTCTCTTGAAGATTTGACAAAGAAGATACTTGTAGATAATGATCTGATCTCAAAAGATGATCTAAAGGATCTAAAATTGACTATTTCGAATATGCATGAGATAAAAAAGATAAAAACAGAAGCCGAAGCAAAAGCAATCTGTCAAGCCGATCTTAAAATTGAGAATATGCTTGATAAACCTGTAGAATTTAGTATGGACTATAATCTTACTTTAGACAGAAAAAAGATGACGACAACAAATCAACTGCAATTGAGAATAAAGTAGTAGCTCTTGGTTCTGTTTAGTATTTGTAAAATTTATGAACTCAAAAAAACAAAGAAACAAAAAATGAAAAAAATAGTTGCAACAATGGCAATGGGAATAATGATGGCAACTGCCGTTCATGCAGAGAATATCTACAGTGATGCAAATCGTGTCTGGTTCAATAATGAGACTTTTAGTAAGATGAAAATCGGTGGAGGTTCTGATGAGGCAAACTTCTATATGGGTATGGATTGGATGACACCTTCACAACATGGTTTTAGCTTTGGACTTGGGGCTGATTATTTAAACTATGAGGCTCCTACAAATGTGACACAAACATATGGCAGTCTCTATACTCTTGGAGCTGAGATCAAGCTGGGGTATGACCTTGGTGAGTTGAGTGCAGGGTATCTTCCAGTGCAGCTTAAAGCAGGGTATGGATATGGAGTCGCACGAATTGATACTGTAAATGAGTGGGGTGCAAACTACAGTGTTGCTGCTGAAGTAAATGTTTATAAAAGTGTAGGTGTAGGTGTGGCACATCATTGGCAAGATAGTGATGCAGTTGATTTTGATGATACTGTCGTCTATATTTCAATAGCGTATTAAAGAGTAAGATGATGGCACGTGTTTTTCTACTTGGTGGTTATGATCTTGAGATGCTTGAAATTAAGAAGCTTCTTAAGGAACATGGAGAAAAATTCATAGATAAGGAGCTCTCTTGGGGAGCTTCTTTAAGTAGCTATAATGATATTTTTAATGATGAAGATATCTTTGTAGGTATAGAACTTGAAGTAGATATACAACCTCCTAAACATTATGTAGAGATTGACCATCATGGTAAAAATATTCATAAACCAAGTTCTATTGAACAGATAGCAAAAATATTGGGTATTGAGTTAAACAGATGGCAAAAACTTATCAGTGCAAATGATGCACGTTATATATTTGGTATGCAAAAATTATGTGCCACTCCACAAGAGATACAGAAGATAAGAGATGCAGACAGAGCAGCACAGGGAGTAACTTCAGAAGATGAAAGACTTGCACAAAAGTCACTCAAAGAGGCCTATAACCATCTTATATACTCTTATACATCACATTTTAGCACTATAGCAGATAGAGTCTATGCTAAATTTACCCATTATGTTATTTTTAATGATAATAAAGTTGTTTTTTATGGCTTCAATGTCAAAAAAGTGATAAGGTTTTTAGAGGCTAAGAGTATAAAATCCTCTAGCTACTACTATGGTGGTGGGGATTATGGTTTTGTAGGTATAAAAGAGGATGTTTTATTAAAAGATGAGATAAAAAATCTTGTAGAGGAGTTTGATGCTATGACAGATGAGGTAATAAGTTATCATACATTTATGTTCCCTTTTGTTTTTGAAGGGGAGTTTGATAGAAAAGATATGTGGGATTATCATAAGTTTGAGATAAAAGAACCACGCGATTACAATGAGTATGTATATTTTTATAAACATGTGCAGGATGCTCTTTTTAATAAAGAAGATGAAAATAACAGTAAGTTTATCTCAAAATATTATGAGTATAAAGATGGTGAAAAGGGTACTTATACTATCAATACAAAAAACAAAGGATCTTTTACCCTGCAACTCGATGGTATATCATTACGTATTTTCAAAAAAAATATAGCTATATTGAGTTTTAACCTTAAAAATACACACTACCATAACCCTCAAGATATTTTAGCTATTAATGATTTTGGCCGTCGTATCTATCCACAGTTTTTAGGTGAACATTTTACTGATGATACAAAAAAAGTTTTGTTGGCACAAAGTATCTCTTTGAAATTTCCACAAAAAGAGATATATGAAGATTTTACAAACTTTAATAAGATAGAGAACCTTGCCGTAGCTAAACTGAGCTTTTTGCCAAAGTTCATAAAAGAGCTTATCAGTCCAAACTTTATTAACTTTGAAAATATCCGTCCCATCATAGATGATAGAATGTTTGTCATATCCCAATACCATAACGATGCACTTGCAAATCGTATGAAAAACTATTGTGATACGACAGAAGAATATATGTATGAAAATGATGATTTTTGGTATGAGTATATTTTTATAGATGGCAATGGTAAAAATTGTCAAAGCAGATATATGACAAAAGAGCTTATAAAGCAATCTACCTATGACAGATGGGTGGAGTATGGAACACTTTTTGGTATCAGCCGTTATTCATTTGTATCGTTAACAGGGCACTGGTTTGGAAACAATAGATTACTCCCACACACCAAAACGATGTATTTTCAGATATTTTCACTGCTTTTATCCTATAGAGCAACCATCATAGAGTTCTCAGATGAGATACAAGACATTACAAGTAAAACAGATGAAGAGATCATAACAAAAGCAAAAGATCTTTATAAACGCTACTTGAATTTTTTAAATAAACTCTATTTTAAAGAGGTCACAGCGCAAGATCAGGGAATAGAGTTTTATAATAAAGCGATGCAGATTATGGATATACCAAAATATATGGTTGATCTTGACAATGAGATTAATGAACTGCATCATTATGTAGATATGATAGAAGAGAAAAAACGAAATAAGAAGTTGGATGCTATTACATATTTGGGAGGATTCTTTTTACCTCTCTCTTTAGTCTTGGGCTTTTTTGGAATAAATGTAGGTAAAACGGAAAATTTTACATCAACTTTAGTAACAATTACTATTTTAGCAACAATAGTTATAACAGGTGCAGCTATGTGGTATTTACATCAAAAAAAGGAGCATCATGAGTAATTTTAAAGTCGAGTTTAAACTCAAACAACATACCCCCATTATTCATTTTCAAAGTGATCAAAGTGGGGCGACATTAAGAGCAACAGAGTTAAAGCCAAAATTAGATAGGTTTTTATTGCAAATTGTTCCAGATTTATCATATAGAGAAAATGCGAATGGAGATAAGTCATTAGAGTATAAAGTAAAAATAGAACAAGACAGATCTACTAGAATTGAGATACCTGAGAGAGATCCACTCTTTTTTGGAAATATGAAACCAAAAGATAAAACTGATGAGGAGTGGAACAAACTCAAAAAAAGGTTTAAATTGAGTGATAAATTTTTAACAATAGAATTTTTCACTTTTAACACAAACCTGAAAAAAGCTATAGAAGAACATTTTGAACAATTTTTAGCACAAACAAATTTTGGAACACGCCAGTCCAAAGGGTTTGGAAGTTTTTACCTAGTAGATAAAGAGACAAAGAAACCAAAAGATCTTGATACAAAGCTTATAACACATAAAGTCTACAGCTTTCCTTCAAAAAAGTGGAAAGATGATATTAAACTTTTGTACCAGTTTTTACGACAAGGGGTTAATCTTCCAAACAGAGAGGGAACACGCTTTTACTCTAAACCTGCGATTTTTTCTTTTGCAAAGAGTCAAAAATGGGAATGGGATAAAAAAGCGATTAAAGAAGCATACTTTTCATCAGTAATGAAAAAACATAAACAAGAGCATAAAGGTAATGATGTCGTAGAGTTTACATCAGATAAACAGTATTTGCTTCGTGATCTTTTTGGACTCTCATCATCTCAAAAATGGGGTAAAGATTATCATGGTGTCAGTATTGAAAAAGAGGATACAAATAAAGATCCAAAAGAGCATAAACCTGTTATTGAAAGATTTAAATCTCCTATCACTTTTAAAGTAGTAAACAATTATGTCTATTTTTGGGCAGATAAAAGTGTAGAGCGTATGTTAAACCAACGCTTTTTAATAAAAGCTGGAAGAGGTAATGACACCCTAGAATTACCAACTCCCCCACACTTTGATTTTGAAGAATTTTTTGATTTTACTTTTTCCATCGATTTGGCTTCCCATATAGATCAAAAGTATCATAATCAACCTGAATATGCAACACTCAGAAGAATTTTCAAAGCTATAAAGGGGAATCAATGAAATATATAGCATTAACAATAGGACCAATTTATAAAACACTGGCAAATGCAAAAACAACTCGAGAGATTTGGGGTGCGAGTTACTTTTTTAGCTATGTGATGAAGTCTGTTATACAAAAAGTTTTTGAGTATGAAGATATAGAGTTTATTACCCCTTTTGTGACAAAAGAGGTATTGACACTTCATAATGGCGTAGGACTTTTTCACGATAGAATTATTATCAGAAGTACATCGTTTACAAAAGAGCAACTCGATACAGTAGTAAAAGAGGTATTATTTGAGATTGAAGAGGCTTCAAATGGTTCTTTACGCTATAACTTCTTAAAAAATTATTTACAGATCCATACTATTGAGATTGAAGCTTCAAAAATAAAAAACCCTATTTTAGATCTAAACTTATATCTTGATAGTGCTGAACTTTTTTATCAGGTACAACTAGAGGAGCATAACCTCATTTTAGATTTTATACACAACAGACTCAGTGGAAGTTTTTTGGCAAAGGATGCTTTTGGTTCAACAAAAGCCTCTTTTGAGAGTTTACCAGAGATAGCACTTAGTGGATTTGATAAAAAACATCTACAAACCCTGCTTAAAAATGATGAACTAGAAGTGTATGAAAATACAACAATTAAACAACACCTTCAACCATACCATAAGTATATAGCCATAGTTCAAGCAGATGGGGACAATATGGGAGCTCTTCTTGAAGCAATAGGTACAGATGATCAACAACGAGAACTCTTTTCCAAAGCTCTTTTTGACTTTTGTCTTCAAGCTACAACACTTGTGGAAACATTTGAAGGAAGAATGATCTATGCAGGTGGAGATGATTTGCTCTTTTTTGCTCCTGTTGTGAGTAACAAAGAGACGATTTTTTCCCTTTTAAAAAGACTCGATAACCTTTTTAAAGAAAAAATCAATCCTGTTATTAAAAAGCTTTCTTTACAAGAGGAACAACCATCACTCTCTTTTGGTTTGAGTATCACATACTATAAATTTCCTCTTTATGAAGCACGCAAAAGAGCAGCACAACTGTTATTTGAAAAAGCAAAAAGTGGAAAGAAAAATCAAATAGCCTACTATGTTACAAAACATAGTGGGCAAAGTTTTGAAGGGTTAATAGTCAAAGATGCAATGTTTCAAACTTTTTTAGATATGGTGGCGTATGAACAAAAACTTGATGCAAACTTTTTGCACTCCATCTATACAAAAATAGATAAATATAAAACTGTATTACAAACGATAGAGGGTCATCCACAAAAAGTAGATAATTTTTATGAAAACTATTTTAATGAAGAGGTACATCACTCTACATACAAACCCTTTATAGAAAAGATGAAAACTTTTACAAAAGAGGTGTATGCAAATGGATATGACACAACATTCCTTTATGCGACACTACGATTTAAAAAGTTTTTATTAGGAGATAAATAATGAAAAACTATCAAATAACCCTTACACCACTTGAGCCTTACTTTTTTGGAGGTGCACGTACTTTTGGTAAAAAAGGGGATAAAAAACATGGAAGTTACATTGCTCAAAGTACAAAACTCCCACAACAGACAGCTTTTTTGGGTCTTTTACGTAAAGAGATACTCTCATACCATAATGCTCTAAACAAAGAAAACGAAAATTTTGATGAGCTCAAAGCTCTTGTAGGAACAAACCGTTTTAAAATCAACACAAAACATAAATACAAAAAGAATGATTATGGAGCTCTTGTTTCTATCTCAGAAGTGCTGATTCAAGAAAAAGAACAAACATACTATATCTTAAAAGATATTTTTGATTTTAAACTTAGTCAAGATCCTTTTATTTTGCAAGGGTATACTCCTAAAAAGAGTATAGAACATAAACTCTTTAGTAGTGACTTCCAAAAAAGTATCTCTTTAGATGATATTCTTACCCCAAAAGAGCAGGTGGGTAATGCAAAAGGTGATGATACAAACGGTTTTTTTAAAAAGATCTCCTACACAATGAAGCAGGGGTATAGTTTTAGCTACTTTATAGAGTGGGATCACGATTTTGATCTTAAAAAGCTCTCTCAAAAGATAGTCTTTTTTGGTGCAGAGAGAAGTAAGTTTCTTTTAGAGGTGAAAACTGCACCAAAGCCAACACTTACAGGGGTGAAAAAACTCAAAGATGATGAAGAGCACATGCTTCTTTTAAGCGATAGTTACATAGATGTGACACTAGCAAAAGAGTGTGCATTTGCTCTAAGCAGTGAAACATCATTTTCCTATTTGACCAACCATCAAAAAGGGAGTATAAAGAGTAAGGTCTATTTTTTATATGAAAAAGGGACACTTATCATTAACCCTAGTGAAAAACTTAAACAAAACATTGAAAAACAGAGCCTACAGCAAGTAGGGTACAACAACTATATCATATATTAAGGAACACAAATGACAACATTATATACATTAAAACCATTGACAAACTTACATGTAGGGAGTGGAGATATTAACTTTGACATTATCGATAATCAAGTACAAAAAGATGCAACAACACAGCTACCAGTTATCCATAGCAGTTCACTCAAAGGTGCATTGCGTGAACATTGTAGTGAAAAGTTAGAGCCAAAGTTACTAAACTATATTTTTGGAAGTGAAGAGAAAGAATCAGGAAACTACAGCTTTTTTGAGGCAAAAATGTTTTCACGCCCAGTTCGCAGTAATGTAGAAGCCTACTTTCATGCAACATCACCAAGTCTCATAAAAGAGTTTCTTGTACTTTGTGATACATTGCAAATAGTGCTTGATGAGGCATTAAAACAAGCACTTGAAACATTGTCAAACACGCCAGTACAGCCAAAACAACCTGTAGCTTTTAGCACAAAACAAGGGATAATTTTAGAAGATTTTGAAGCAACATCATCACAAAAACAGCCAGAGGAGATACTAAAAGAGTTCTTTGGTGAGCATATCGCTGTATTTCATGAAGATGATCTTAAAACACTTGATCTTCCAGTACTAGCACGAAACAAACTCAATAATGGTACAAGTAAAAATCTTTGGTATGAAGAGGTTGTTCCTGCACAAACACAGTTTTACTTTTGTTTTGTGCACAACAAAGAGGTAGAAGAGTTTGAACAGATCTTATGTGAAGATATTATTCAAGTAGGTGCAAACAAGTCTATTGGGTATGGATTTAGCAAACTGACAAAGGTTTCAAAATGAGTAAAAAAAATATAGAAAAATATATTGCAGA
>Ga0256828_1001899_pt1 | contig 12813 bp, 17 predicted proteins | sample CV88metaG_FD_185993 | JGI IMG/M metagenome (GOLD analysis project Ga0256828, IMG submission 185993) | Hydrothermal vent microbial communities from East Pacific Rise, Pacific Ocean - CV88 | ecosystem: Environmental > Aquatic > Marine > Hydrothermal vents | place: Pacific Ocean: East Pacific Rise... | reverse complement strand
TTGTTGATCTTTTTTTTTTCTTTTCATATTTGTTATTTATCTGACTAAACTAAAAGGAAAAATTGATGAGCTATAATCCTTTTATACATGAGAATATTAAAGAATATAAACAGTATATGAATCCGTTAGAAGAATATAGAATTGGTTGTGCAAAATATATCTCTAAAAGAACAGGAATGTCTGAAGTTGAGTCTAGAGCATATGTGGATCAAGTTCTTAAAGACTCTTCTATTAAGAATCCAAAGATAGAGTATTATGAAAGAGAAGATAATTTTGATAAATTTAAGAAAACTTCTACATTATTAAATTATCTTAATAAATCTAAGAAAGATAAAGATGTAATTGCTCCATCATTTACAGCTTATCTAAATGCTAATAGATTAGAATCTTTTCAGAAGAAATTTATTTTAAATAACTTACAAAAAAGAACTGCTGCTAAAAAGAAAATGTTTGAAGCTAAATCAGAAGGAAGAACTGATGATTTTATCTATTATAATGTTTTACAGAAGATATTAAAAATATTCAATAACTCATTATCAGGAGCTTACGCTATTACTTCAACAGTTCTTTATAATCCGTCAGCACATTATGCGTTAACATCTATAACTAGATCTGTAGCATCTATAGGAAATGCTGTTACTGAAATGTTAGTTAGTGGTAATAGATATTATAAAGATTTTGATGCTGCTATTAATAGCATAACAATGACTATCTCTTTTGTTAATCTTGAAAAAATTAAAAGAGTTATGGATAAATATAAATTACATTATCCGACTGTTGATGAGACGATGTCTACTATACTATATAGTAGTAGACTATATTGGAAATCTGAAAAACTAGAGTCAGAAATTTACGAATATTTGAAAACACTAACAGATCTTGAAAGAGCTTGTTTTGTTTATGTTAATGATTTCTATCATATTAGAAAGTATAACGATAAATTTGCTAGATTATTATTAGGTAGTCTTTCTAAAAAATGTGAAGGAAATTATGAAAATAATGATTATAGTATCTTAAAAGAAGTTGACGAGTTTGTTTTAAACACCGCTTATCATATCTGCTCTAGAGAACTAGAGGGTAAAAAAGTAGATTTCAAAAAAATGAAATTTACTAGAGAGATGGATATTCTAGTTTCTACTGTTAAAAATATGGATAAAATGTTACATATGACAGAAGATTTCATGAAAGCCTTCTTTACAACAGATATAACACCTATTAACATAGCTGATGTAAAAGATATGCTAAGAAGATCTATTATTCTATCTGATACCGATAGTACATGTGGAACATATGGCGAATATGTAAGATGGTATTATGGTGCTGATATTATAAGTCCAGAAGCCACTGCATTAAGTGCTTCTATTATGATGATTAATGGAGAAGTTATAGGTCATTATCTAAAAGTATTTTCTGCTAATATGAATGTAGAAGAAAAGGTAAGAGATATTCTAGCTATGAAGAACGAGTTCTATTGGACAACTATGACACCTGCTAATGTTAGCAAGCATTACTACGCTGGAGTTAAAATTCAAGAGGGTGTTGTAATAGCTAATCTTGATAGAGAATTAAAAGGTGTACATTTACATGCTAATAAAATACCTATAGAACTTAAGAATAAGAATTTAAAACTAATAGATCATATACAAAGAGTACTTAATAAGAATAGAAAACTTAATGTTTATAATATATTATCTTATGTAGCTACTATCGAAACTTCTTTATTAGAAAGACTATATAACTTAGATCCTTATCCATTATTAAAATCCTCTATAAAACCTGAAGATGCGTATAAGAAAGAAGGGGAAGAATCTAAATATAGATATCACACGTTCTGGAATGAAGTATTTTCTGATAAATACGGACGTATGCACGAACCTAGATATTCTACATATGAATTACCTGTGGTTTTAAAAGGTAAAGCAAAAATACAAAACTTTAGAAATAGTAATAATGGATCTTTAGATGTCAAAGATAAATTTTTCTTATCTATGAATAGATTATTTAAAGACGGTATGTCCACACTAAGTCTTCCAGAAGATATGTTAGACGCAAACGGGATACCTGAAGAACTTAAAGACATAATAGATTATAGAAGATGTGTTGAATTAGCTATGAAGCCATTTTATATTGTTTTAGAAACTATTGGATTTTACAAAAACCCTGAGTTATTAATTAGAGATATGATAGAGTAATCTATCATATCTTATTTTTTTTTAACAGTTATCATTTTTACTGATTATTCTTATCTACAAATATATTTATAAATATATTATAAATAAGATTTTACACAAAGGAGAATATAGATGTTAAAAAAATGTTTAGACACTAAAAGAAAGATAAAGTATTTTGAAATAATTTTAGGTATAAATCTTATTGCAATATTTCTTTTAAGTTTTTTATTATATTTAGAAATTTAAGGATAAGAAATGTTACATTTAGATTTTACTGACAATGATTCGATTTTTAAAGAGGTAGCTAATAAAGCTATAGTTATAAATGACATAAGCTTAACTAATAGTGACGATTATGAGAACCTAAAAGATAAATTACATATGTTATATAACGAGAACTCAACGTCGTTATTACCAAAATGTGATTGTGGTAATCTTGAAAACCAATATTATAAAGGACTTATATGTGATAACTGTGGGTCTGAAGTTATATCACCATTTGATGATCTTAGACCTGTCATATGGTTTAAAGCAGATGAGAGTATAGGTAAATTTATAGCCACTGACTTCTGGTTAATAGTTAGAATAGAATTAGGAAAAACTGTGGATATATTCAGATGGATATCTGATAAAAGATATAATCCTCAGAAACCAACTAAAGTAGCTTTAAAACTTATGCACATAGTTCAAGGTATTCCAGGTTTTCAAAGAAGCTATAAATGGTTGGTTAATAACCTAGAAAGAGTTTTAGTAGTATTAACAGAAACCACTAAAAAAGAAGGAATAAAAAATATACTAGAGTTATATAGGAATAATAAAGATAAAATATTATGTGAGTATCTTCCTATATTAAATAAGAGAATGTTTGTTGTTGAAAAAGTGGGACAAGTTAAATATATGAATTTGTCTCTTAATGATGTAAATGATCTTATTTTAATGTTTAATAAAAACATTCATAGCGAAGATGAAAAGAAAAGAGATCTTGTTATGAGTAGGACTAACTTTGAATTAGTTAATATATATGACGATCTATTAAAAACATATATCAAGGGTAAAAAAGGAATACCTAGAAAACTCATAGACGGTTTTAGAAGTTTCTTTACTGTAAGAGGAGTTATTACCCCGATTATGAGAAAACATAAATATGATGAGTTAGAACTCCCTTGGGGTCAAGCGGTAGTTTTATTTAGACCATTTATTATTAATATTCTACATAAGAAATATAACTATAGTTATAACGAAATAACTAAAAAACTAAATAAAGCTGTTACAGTTTTTGATAAAGAAATATCAGAAATATTTGATTATCTTTTAAATAAAACTAATGGACACGGAATACCTGTTACGTTCCAAAGAAACCCATCTTTATTAAATGGTTCTATGATGTTATTAAGAATAACAGTTATTAAAAGAGATCCTGTTGATACTACAATAAGTATGAGTATACTTGTAGCTAAATTACCAAACGCTGACTTTGATGGAGATGAGATGAATCTACAACTACTGATAGATGATTATTTATATAATCTATTTAAAGTTTTAGAACCAGCTTCATCTGTTGCCAATATGTCAAGTCCAGGCGGTATAGCAGGTAGACTAACTTTAACAGATCCTGTTATTGCTACTATAAGTAACTTTATAAGTTCTCAACGAAGGAGAGCTAGAGAGAAAATGAAAGGGGTTTAATATGCAGTTTCTTGATAACCATTTTAGGTTATACGGAGGATCTACAGAGAGTGATGCTGATTTTGCTAGAAGATTTAACGCGAAAGTAAATAATAAGATCGGTATGTTAAGTAGTGGTTTTGGGCAACAAATACAAGCTTTAGACAATATGTTTAATAGCCAACAATCTATTATGAGAAGTCAACTTATAGCATCTCAGATCGAAACTGTTATGAGACAAGATCATATTTTTGAAGTCACTAGAGATAACTATAGAATGACTAATGAAACTATGAAAAGATATATAGTTAGTCATCCTAAAATTTATAGAAAAGTTAGAAAACAATCTATGGATGGTTATCAAAATAGTGGATTTGAAATATTTAACAATATGAAAGATCCTAGACAAAGAGAAGATTATATGCAGGTCATAGGTTCTGGTATTATAGATAGTAAAACTATTATAGAAGAAGAGTATATAACATCTAGAAATCCTGAACTTAATCCGTTAGAAAGAACTAACATATACAAAAGCTGGTTAAATGTTCTAGATGGACTAGGAGATGATATAGATATGACAGATATATAGAAAGGAAATTATATGTTAAACTATATAATAATAGAAACATATTTTCCTGTAGTTATATTGCTAATACTAATAGCCTTAATTTTAAAACTAAAAAACGGTTCTGATACTTTAATAGGTTTAATATTAATTTTATGTTTAATACCGTTATTTAATTTTGGGTTATTACTTGTATTAGTTTTTATATTATTAGAAAAAATAAACAGGAGAAGAATATGATTAAACAATGTATAGAAGGTTTACCGACTAATGCAAGTAAAGAAGTGTATTTAAAGGTTATCGAACTATGTGAAAATCATGATAGACTTAATTATTCGTTTGCAGCATTATTAGTTTTTGCATTTATAGCAATAGTAATAATAAGTTATAAACGAAATAGGAGCAGATAAATGTTAATCAATATATCAAACTTAACAAGATTATTCGATAGAATATATCTTAACAATAATGAGATTTATAAAGATAAGGTCTTCATAGCTACAGAGAGAAATCCTATAGATGAAAATAGATTTGAGACTATAGATAATAGTATTCTTTTAGACCATAAGTTCTTATGTCTAAAAGAACAATCAAACGGTTATATATTTAGAGATAAACCATTATATTCTATATTAACTTATAATCTAATTATAAACTTTATAAACCTAATAGTAAGAAATAATGTAGAAAATAACTATCTTTTATATAGAGATGATTTCGGTATCTCAGATACATCGTTGGTAACGATTACAGAAAATTGTACTTTTGAATCTATAGTTGAAGACTATTTAAAAGATATAGAATTTAAATTCGGTATAAGTTATTCTAAATCTAGCATAGAACACATAATAAAAGAACTAAATAATCATTTTAAAATTATTTATAACTTTTATGAAAATGAGAATAATAGTAAATACATTCTTATTGTAGAAGACTTATTAACTGGAATTTATCTACATACTGAAAATATTTACGAAGCAAGATATAAGGAGATGTTAAATGCAAAAAGAAACACTAATTAGCTTTGAAACAGCTTATAAAAAATTACAAGAAAGATTTAAAAGTCTCTCTTGTTACGGATGTCCTAAAATTTCTATAGTTAAATATATTAAAGATAATTACACTATAAAGAAAATAGATGGGTTGGAATTTCTATCTACAAATGTTTTTAGAAGAATTACAAAAGATTTAGAGAATCTTTTTAATAGAGTCTAACTATAGACTCTATATTTTTTTTTTGATTAAGGAGTAAAGAATGAGTAAATTTGATTTCTTTAAAGAGAACAGCTTAACAAATAGTTTCGGAATTGTAGCTGAACATAAAATTTTAGGTTCTAATAAAATAAAAGTTTTTCCTATAGAATCATTATCTAGTTATAATGACTATTTAAATAAATCTGATAAGTCTACTAAAACTTCTAAAAATAATATCACAGGTTCTAGTAAAGTAGAATATACGCTAGAAGCTGATTGGTTAGATTTACATGGAAGAGGTTCTGGTAGTAGTCCGGATGTTAGAAGAGGAGAACTTGTTCTTATATGGAAAGTTAAAGACTCTAATGAATACATGTGGTCTACATATAAGTATCAAGCAGATCTTAGAGGCAAAGAAACCAAAGTAGATATGATAGGTAATACTGATGTATTTGGCGAAACATTAACAGATAAGAATTCTCATTTTACTTATAATAATCCTTTGAAAAAAGTAATGGGATTAAAAACAGCAAATAACGACGGTGAGCCTGTCAAGTTTGAATTTGAAATAGATTACGGAAAAGGAATATTTACTCTAAAAGATTCTAACGGTAATAGTTTTAAGCACGATGGTAAAAACGGTACATTAGAAGCTACGTATAATAATACAATAACTTTAAATGCTCCTAACATAATACTTAATGGAAATACATTTATAACTAAAGTATTAAAGGTAACAAAAGAAATATTTGATAAACTAGGTCTGTTGACAAACCATACACATCCTCCTAGATAAACTAGGAAGGATGTGTATATGAAAAAAATGATACTGAACAGAATTCTAAATTTATAAAAGGTTTATAAGTTTCTTCTAGTATTTTAAGATATCTATCTTTCTCTTTTGTTATATTTTCTATAAAAACATTATCGGGAACAATTAATAGAGCATCTGAGAATCTACCGTATTGTATATTATCATTTTTAACAATCTCATTAAAAAGTTCTATTCCGTCGTATAGAATATATTCAGATATGTCATATTTTCTATATGGTATTTTATCGTATGTAATGAGTTCTACTGTTACTCTATTTGGAAGATGATTTATAAAGTACGATTTGAACATCTCTTTTTGTTTTTTGGATATAAGATATGGATGAGTATTTATAAGTATTGTAACTAACCCATCACCATCTCTTAACATAGAAGTTTGACTATGTTCTAAACTTTTAGCTATGATATATTCTTGTATCATAACAGGTCTAGGTCTTCTCATAGCTGAAATATCTCTATTTTTATAAAGTTCTTTAAATACTATATTTGGAACTAGAGGTATCTCATCTAGTTCTCTTTTTAAATAAATATCTGCTAATGATTTAAATAATTTTTCTCCTAAATAATCTTCCAAAATATTATATCTAGTATCATACATAGTATCTAAATCTGTATATAGATAAATCATCATAATTCCTTTTCTAATTCTTCATTAAGGTCTTCAGGTACTATTCCAGCATTTTCAGATACTTGACTAAGTACTCTCTGCTTTTCTTCATTAATCTGCTGCGCACTCTCTAACAACAGTTCTATCTCTCTAGCATTGAGTTTCATGAACTCTTTTATATTAAGACCAAAATTAGCATAAATTCTATTTTCAGCATAGGCTTTTAAAAGAACAACTAAACGTTTTGGTCTATATACACTTTTCTTCTCTAACTTAAGTACAGGTCCAAGAATATGATGATTATCATTTTCTTCATAGAGATCATAATATCTATTAAATATATCGTTTTTAGCATAATCAGACTCAGGAGTACCAGGTTTAACCTGATACAACTTATAATTTTCAAATAGATACTTTTCTATGTTGTCTTTTTTATCATCTATAATAGATTCTTCTAATTTAGAAATTAGATGCTCTCTGTCAACTTGTCCATCTGATCCAGCTTGAGAGTGCAGATCGTTAAAAAACTCCAATAGACATTAATCGCTATCACCTCTTTAAGTTCTTCATCATTAATTGTTTTCTGACTTTCTTTGCATTTAGGACAGTTATAATTATTTATTCCTATAACTGTTAAAGTATTATTCTTTATAAAATCTATAAACCCTTTGACTATTTTCTTATATGTATCTTCTGTAGAACCTAGTCTTTTAAGACCTGTTATAATATCTTCGGGTTTAACACTATACGCATCTCCAATAGTAATTTTGGTTACAAAATGACAATACTTATTTAAAATAGTAGTTTTAAATACATTAATCTGTGTTTCATATTTAATTTTATCATCTTCTTCGATGTCTGATAATATATCATCTACTGCAATTTCTACGGATTCTAACCATAACTCTCCTTGAGTGATATGTTTAAGTGCTCTTGGGTGTTTTAAAGTTAAAGATATATTGTCTGTAAGTTCTAGTATATATTCTTGATTAACTTCTAAAGAGTTTTGATATTCTTCAACTTCTTTTATTGTTATAGACCTAGGAACGCCTCTACTTAAAAGTTCTTTTTGCTTATCTGTTAAATTAAATTTAGTATTTTTTTTAATAAGTTCTAAGGGATCTAATCTAGCAGTGAAAGCAAAATCACATTTTGTTTTAATGTCATCTTCAGTTCTTTCAAAACCTTTAACGACATTATCACAAGTTCTAAGTATGTTAACTCCATTAGGCATAATCTGATTTAGAATATAAATAGCTATAAGATTTATATCTTCTAGCATAACATATTCTCTCCAATCTGGAACATCTAATGTACAACTTTTAGCATGTGTATAAAAGAAATCTAAAAGTATTTTAGAATATATAACAGATTCATTAGAGAACACTAGAGAGTTAGTATTTTTACCGAGTTCAAGTTTTCTTTCAGAAAGATTAGTTATAAGATCAATAACTAGAGTTTCATCTATATGACCTAATTCAACTGTAAAACCTGATCGATAAAGAACACATCTAAGATTGTTAGATAAACCAAGAGAATCGTTAAGTTTAGCTAAAAAAGCATCTCCTGTAATCTCGCCTTGTAATTTTTGATTAGCAATTTTATAATATCTCGGATATAGTTTTTTATCTTCGTACATAAGTTTTTGAATATCTTCTAATGTATTAAGCTCATCTAGAAGACCTCCGACATTATTATTTAGAAATGATAACGAAACAGCTCCTAACGCATCTCTATGTTTAGGGTCCATATTTTCATAATCTGTTTCTTTTAACTCATTTATATTTGCTATTAAATTTTTAACTTCTTTGTATGTTCCAGAAGGCATATAAAGAAGATCTAAGTTAGAATCCTCATTAATTTCTTTTATATTGGTCATTTATATTTCCTTTATTTTTTCAATAATTTCTTTTAAATAATATTTTAATATAAGATAAAATATTACAGTTGTTAATGTTGTACACGATCGTTTTAATCTTATGTCTTCAAAATTTGTTTTGTAATGTATCCTCTCATCCGCAGTAAGTGTTTCTTTATATAGTTTTATATTCTCTTCTATATCATAATAAATTTCTTCTATAATGTCTGATCTTTCTGTGTTTTGATAAATATAATCTATAATATCGATATACACAGTCACTATAAAACCTCTAGTAGGATTAGAATCCATAAAATCTTCTATTAAATCTAAATTATCTTTAGAAAAAATAGAAAGATAATTTTTTATTTCTAATTTATCATCATCTAATTCGTTAAAGAATATAGACTTAAACTTTTCTAATCCACCAAAAGCATTTAGAAAAATATCTAAATTATCACTAAAGTAGTTATTTAATCCAACTTTTATTTCGTAATAATTAATCATTTATTACCTCTAAATCTTTTTCAATACTTTCAGTTAATTCTTTTAGTTCTTTAAACTCGCCTTCAAAATCAGTACCTATAGCAAATGTTTCCATAATATCCGTAAATAAACCAGCAAGTCTAGCAGATTCTTTATCTATCTTACCGTTAGTTTTAATCCATTCATATTCTTCATCTGTTGTTTTAGCAAAACCTTTCTTAGGTATGACCTTCTTAAGTTCATTAAGTTCTCTAATGAACTTATTAATTTCCTCTTTTAATATCTTAGCGTTTTTAACAATGTTCTCTTCTGTTGTACTTGTGATAAGTATACTAACAGACTCTAATAGTTCGTTAATATCTTTTCTACTTTGTTTAATGTTTGCTCTCAGTGCTTTATATGTAAATTTAGTAGTTCTAACTGTTGACATAATTATCCTTTTAAAAATGATTTTCAACTAATTAGTCTGAATTAAAAGAATAAGGAAATAACATGTTTTTAGATAGTCTAGATTTTATAAAAGATAAAGTCTCAGAGAATGATTTTATTCTATTTAATAAAATATATGAGTTTTTTGAAGAGATAGATTATACGGACCATCAAGATGATATAGAATATCTTATTTCTATAGTAGATAACATAGAATCTCCATTAGAAACCATAACTAATACATTCGCTTTACATTTAAATAAATTAGGCAGTTATCTAGGTTTAGACTTCAATGTTGCCTCGCAACTCAGTCAACGATTAGAATTTTTAAAAGTTATAGATAACATAAAAAATATAGATAAAACTATATTATTAGATACTAGAGATGATTACAATCTTTTAGATAATAATTATGATAAATTGCAATTAATCTATGATGACTTAACAGACTCTGTTATTAAAATTAATATTTATGAATTAACAGATTCTATAAATAAAGAACTTTTAGATTATATAGATAATATTTTCGATTTTAAAGAAACTAAAAATATGGACGAACTAATAGAAGAGGCGAAAATGAATAAAAAACTATCAGTACTAAAAAAACTTGAAATTCCTGTAGATACTATTATAAAAGAATATTTTAAAAATAATCCTGATCATATAGATATAGAAATAACATCTATACTATTTAGAGAATACTTAGATGGTCAAACCTATAATTTAAAATCTAGTGTTTTAACTCTATTGGTCTTATCAAATGGAGATATAATAGATAATTTTAAAATCTTATCAGAAAGACTTTCCATAAAAATAAATACTTTAAAAGATATTGTAGAAAAAATAAAAGTTTTAAATATATAAAGGATATAAATGAAATTAATAGATTATATTAAATTTTCATTAGAAAATAAATATCTTCATAACATAGAGTGGTATTACTCTATGTTTTCTATTTTAGAAGATGAAACACAATATGCTAAAAATGATAATGGGAAATTATTTGTTAAAGTCGGTAATAACTTAGAAACTATAGAAGATTGCAGTTATGAAACTATTCTATTTCAAGAACATGAATTTATATTACCAAAAGATCTCATAAATAATAGTAAAGAAATTAAAACAACTATAGGAGAATTTATAGTTAATTATTTATTATTATATGTTCCTTTCGGAAAATTCATAGATTACCAAACAAATGAAAAAGATTTTTTAGATTTTGAAGGAATATATAATAAGATAATCATACCTAATGTTGCGACAGGTAAATTAACAGTTCAACAACTAAAAACATTTGGTGTTAATGCTACTTTTTTAAGAGCGACTGCTAATCTATTTGTCATAAGTAGTTCGGAAAGAGCTATTACTCCTCCTAAAGGAATTATAGATTATAAAAACAAAAGAATTAAATATTATAAAGATACTTTTGGAGAAGATGTTTTTAAAGATAAAACTAAAATAGCTGACTTAGAAGCAGATATAATAAAATATATAGATGATTATTTAAAAGACGATCCGACATATAAAATATCTACTACTAAGAAAATCATATCAAACTCTCTTAAGAAGAGATTTGGTGTATTTGGTTATGAGGACGGAATTACAGAATCTGATGAAGGAATCTTAGTTGAAAACTCACTTATGGAAGGTTTTCCAAAAGATAAAAAGCAATTAGCCGTAGCTTACAATACTGCTAGAACAGCATCTTACTTTAGGGGTAACGAAACAAGAATATCAGGAGTTATATCTGATACATTAACTAGAGCGTTTACAGGTTTGGTTGTTGAAAAAGATACTGACTGCAAAGTTTCATACGGACTTATGATAGATGTAACTAGTAAAAATTATGTATATTTTGTAAATAGATACTATATAAAATCAGGAAAGACTATACTAATAGAAACTGTAGAAGATGCTAAAAATTTAATAGGTAAAACTATTGAGTTACGAAGTTTTGTATATTGTCGTCATAAAACTCATAATTATTATTGTGAAAAATGTGCAGGAAAAGAACTTAGTAGAAATAAGAATAGAATATATTTAGCTGGTCTAGGAATAGGTAAAGGAGCTATGACTGCTAAACTAAAACGTATGCACGTAGCAGGTTTAAGTACTGTTGAAATAGGACTAGATGATTTAATACAGTAAAATTTTACTGTATTATTTTACATTGATAATATAAAAAATTTAAGGATAAATAATGAATGAATTTGAGGAAACGTATAATAGTGAACTTGACAAACCAGCAGAAACACAAAATACATTACAAAAATACGAGAATGTAACAAAACAAGATAATGAAAAGAAATTCTTTAGCTATAAAAAAGATACTATAGAACCGTTAGATGTAGATCCAACTGAATTTGACAGAACTAATAAATCTTTCTTTACATATGCTCAAGATGAACTAACAATTAGTATGTTAGAAAAACTAGATAGAGTATCTGATAAACTTAATGAGTTAGACTTTACGCTTAGACTTAGTCATGATAATGAAAATCAACTTGAGAAGATATTTAAATCTAGAGTTACAAAAGCTGAGAATTATTTACCATTTAAAAACTATAATGAAGTAGAAGTTGGTGAAGTTCTTTGGCCTACAGAAAAAGCACATAGAATTGCCTGTAAAATAGACATAGATATAGTAAAACAAATTAACAAATTTAAGAAGATAGAAAAATCTGATGAAACTCTAAAAGAAGAATACCAGCTAAAAAGACCTGGTATTAAGTTGTTTGGTTCTCAAAAGGTACATTTATTATTGGGTAAAGATTGTAAAACTCCTGTTAGTTTTATTCTTATATATACAGATTGTGGTTCTGAAACAACTGAAAAAGTAGATTATAAGAAAACTAAAAGAGCATTGTATTTTATTCAACAATCTGAAAAATGGAATATTCCATTATTTAACCTAAAGAAACCAGATGCTGAAGATAGATTAATTGAATATCTCAAAACTTTTAATTAAAGGAAACTCTAATGGGTAAAAGAAAAAATAGACAAAAT
>Ga0256828_1001898_pt1 | contig 12816 bp, 8 predicted proteins | sample CV88metaG_FD_185993 | JGI IMG/M metagenome (GOLD analysis project Ga0256828, IMG submission 185993) | Hydrothermal vent microbial communities from East Pacific Rise, Pacific Ocean - CV88 | ecosystem: Environmental > Aquatic > Marine > Hydrothermal vents | place: Pacific Ocean: East Pacific Rise... | reverse complement strand
TATAAATCTATCCAATATCTCCCAACCGACGCTATTTATTTTTTTTTAAAAAAGAAGGGAAATTAAACAATTGTAAAAAAAATTAAACAAAAAGTGGGAATTTTAGCGATATAACTATATAGAAGCAGTTTGGGAAAGGAGGGAAGTTAACATTGCCCTTTTTTCCTCCTTTGCACTTTCCTGTTGATTTATTATCGATTTATAGACTCTCTTTTTTTCTTCAAAAGCTTCAATTAACTCATTTTTTATAGCACCGGTAACCCCCTCTACAATTTTTTCCCGTTTTAATTGAAGGTCGGCAATAAACCGCTCTACCCGGTCCTCCAGCTCATCTTGTAGATTTTCCCATTCAAGTTGAATCCGTTTTTGTTCCTCTTTCCCTTTTAAAACTACCGAATAACCCACTCCTATTAATCCCATTAGGGATAAGGGCGGTGCTATTGTCGCCAATAAAACCGACGCCACCACACTTCCCAGAGAAATAAAATCTCCGGTGGTCAATAATTCCTCCTCTTTTCCCAATTCGATTCGGAACTTTTCGATTAATTCCTTATAGTCCACTTGACGATGGGGAAAATAAATATCCAATTCCAACCGGCTCTTTTCTTGCTCTGCAATTTCTGCAACTCCTTGGATAAATCTTTTATTGATTTGAAGAAGTCTTCCCCGTTCTTTTGCAATAATTTGCCTCTCCCTTTTTAAAAATTCCCCTTCCAACCGCCCAATTGAATCAATTTTAGGTAGTTTTTGTTCTACTTTTCGAATAATTGCCTCTTTTAATTCAATTAAAAATAGTTCTAAATCGTTAAACCATCTTTCCACCACCTCCTCTACCCGTCCCACAATCCTCAACCTAAAACGATTAGCCTCCCGGGTTAACTCCTCCAATTCTTTTTCAATCCCCTTCACCTCATCGGCAATTTTTTGCTCCTCCAATTCTAAAAGTTTTAATTGTTCTTGAAGAAATTTCTGCAATTTTCCCTTCAACTCTTCCAATTTCCGTTCTTTAAGAACTAAAAGCCGATTCCCTTTCTGCTGGGCTAAATAGTCCCACAATTGCCGGTATAACTCTTCAAACCCTTCTCTGGTAACCGCTGAAATGGGAATTAAAGGAGGGAGAGCCAATTTTTCTCCCAATTCTGCTTCTGCGACTTTCAGAGATTGTTTCATCTGTTCTCGAACATATTGAACCAATCCATCCCGTTCCGATTCTGGCACAATATCCCAAAAGTTGAGTAAAAAAAAAGTTTTATCGATATCCCGTTTTGATAAAACCCGCTCCTCCAAAAACTCTTTTTCACTCCGTTTCCAAGCTTGAAGAGCGGTTAAAAGATATAAAATCCCATCCGCTTGTTGTAAAAAATTTATGGTAACCTTCATCCGCTCCACCTCTGGATCGTTTAGCCCAGGGGAATCTACAATTGTTATCCCGTCCTTTAAAAAGGGAGAGTCGATAAAAAGTTCCAAATAGTCTACTTCCTCCAGCTCCTCTCCTCCTTTGGCACTGACCCGTCGGAGAACCTCCCCCAATTCTTCCCGATATTCCTCTACTTTCCCATTAATTCGATGAACCCGAACTAACCGTTCCTCTCCATATTTTAAAATAGTCAATTTAGCGGTAGTAGGAGTTGTATTAGTAGGTAAAAGTTTTTCCCCTATAAAAAAGTTATTGATAAAAGTGGATTTTCCGGAGGAGAAATCTCCTAAACAGAGTAAATTAAAGGAAATTTCCCGTTCAATTCCTTTTTTAAACTGCTCCAATGCGGAAATAGTTCCCTCATCCCCCAATTTTTGGGCTATTTTCAGTAGTCGTTCCGCCCGTTTAATTAAAAATTCCCGTTTTTCTTTAAACATATACCAACTCCAACTCAGTTTTTAACTTTTTAACCTCCTCAATTTTAATACGATTTTCCTCAATTGACCGCTCCCTTAACCTTTCTAAACGGTTTAACTGCTCCTCTAATATGTGTCGTTTGGGAAATTTAGCCCTTAGATATTCCTCCTTTATTTTTCGAAATTCCACCCGTTTGAGTTGAATTATTAACTCCCCTTCTACTTCCAACAATTTATGCTCTATTCTCTCCATTAACCTTTTCCGTAATTTGCCCAACTCTATTCCCTCTGTTATTCCTCCCAATCGGTTTTTTCCCCATTTACCCAATTTATAAAAGAGGGCACCGGTTAAAATACCGGCGAGTCCTGCTACTGGAATGAGGGCACCGGTCCCAATTCCTACCGTTCCTAAAAAGGTGGCAATAGAAGGGAAAGTAGAAATGGTCAAATAGGTTTCCACTCCAACCCCTCCAGAAATTCCTATTAGTGCCAATATCCCTCCCACCTTTTTCAATCCACTTCCCTTTGGAAAATAGGGAATGGAAAGGCGGGCAACCTCTACCACTTCCGATTTGGAAATTTGAGAATCAATGTTTTCTATAATTTCTCCAACCCGGCTTAAAAAACTTTCCAAAATCTGCTCAACCCTATCCTCCACCAATTTTCTAAATCTCAATTCCAAATAACGGCTTTCAGTTAGCTGAAGTCGGTCCAACCGATAAATCTCCCCTTCCAACTCCTTTTTTATCCGGTGAAGTTCCTCCCGAATTTGGAGAATTGTCTCCCCTTTGCTCCGCTCCAACAATTCCTCAGCCCTATTTAGTTCCCGTTCCAATTCCCGCTCCAATTGTCCTTGTTCCTCTTTTAGTCGTTTCAACTCCTCCACCACTCCCCTATCCCCCTGTTCCAATTGGGTCAAATACCCTTCCAGTTTTAATTTTAACTCTCCTACTATCTGCCGAAGGGTCTGGCGGAGATAGGTATTTGCTAACTCCCGTTCCCGTTTTTCAATAAATTGGAGAAGTTTTTGGGAAAACAACTCTCCCAACTCTCGCCGTTTTCCCTCTAAAACCTCCCGGGCAGAATAGAGAAATAGTCGCCGTCGGGTTTCCTCTTCTCCCCATTCCATTAATTCTGCCAATTGGGGAAGGAGTTCCATTTTTAGTTGCCGAGGATTGGAGACTCCGTCAATCCAATTGAGTAAAAATAGGAATTTATCCCGCTCCTTTCGAGTAATTAATTGGGATAAAAATAATCGCTCACTTTCTTTTAATGCTTGGGTAGCGTTAAAAATAAATATCACTAAATCCACCTGTTCCATCAATTGAAGAAGTCTCCCTTCCGTTTTAAAGGTTGGGTCATTACTTCCAGGAGTATCGATAAAAATTACCTTTTTTAAAATTGGAGAGGGATAGTGCAACTCCAAAAGGGTACCTTTTGCAAGTTCTTTTACCCGTTCCCATTTAACTTCTCCATCCTTGCCGTCAATTAGGAGAATAGGTTGCTCTCCATAAACCAACCTAATAAAATGGCGGGTAGTGGGTGCAAATCCCTCCGGTAAGATTTGCTTCCCCAAAAGGGAGTTAATAAAAGTGGATTTACCGGCGGAAAATTCACCAATCACCGCTATTTGGGGTTTATATCCTTCCAAACTTTCCCGTATCTCTTCTAACTCCAAAAGGTAATCGGTTAGGGCAAGTTCCCGGAACCATTCCCGTTCCCGATACCGGTTTAAAAGTTCGGTTAACTGTTCCAATATTGGAAATTTACAACTCATTATTGCACTTTAAAATTAGATTGTTCAACTCTTGAACTGTGGAGGAGCGACATTTGCCACTATCCCGCAATTCCATTGCTTTTCCTTTAATTCGGGCTATTTCTTGTCGATTGGAATGGAAAAATCCCTTTGCCTGTTGAAAACGTAACTCTAACTCCTGATATTTTTTATCACACCGGCGATATTCTCCTTCCAATCGGGCAATTCGCCGTTTAATTTGAACCATCAAAAGGGAGACACTTTTCTCCAGTTGGGAACACTCCAGATTTTCCAATTGGAGAAGGATTCGATTTAACTCCTCAATTGAATTGCTAACTGTTACCAACTCCCTTAAGCCAGCTATTTTTAATTGACATCGGTGCAATTCCTCCTGTTTTTGAACCAATTTTAACATTCCCTTTTTCCGATTTGCCAACTGGAGTATCGATTTAAAAAAGGGAAGGAGGGTGGGACATCTTTTAATTGTTTGTCGCCCTTGGGAAAGGTAACTTTCTATTTCTGAAAAAGTTTGGGCAGTGGTAATACCTTCCTTTACAATCTCCAACTCTCCTTTACAACTTGCTAACTTTTCCCGCTCCACCAGTTGTTGATTTTCCAACTCCCCTTCCCGTTTGGCTACCAATTCCAATAGTTGCGAAATGTCCACTTGAGGACATTTGGTAGAAAGGGTCAAAATTTCCCTTTTTAATCCTTTTATTACTTCCAGTGAGGTTGCTCCAATTACTTGTCCCTTCAACAAAAATAATCGTTGGTGGCACTTTTTTAACTCCAAATCGGTTCGGAGAGAGCGATTTTCTAAAATTTTCTGCCGTCGCTTTAAAATTTGAGCGGTTCGTTCTATTCCATCTGTCAGCATTGGGCAATTTTTGGAGAGATTTTTTAACTCCCCTTTTAATGGTAAAAGTTCATCTACTGACTGGGCGGAAATGATATCCCGTTTAAGTAAAACCAACTCTTCCCGACATCCCAATAACTTTTGTTGATATTTATTCAGTTTAGAGAGCAGTGGGGTTGGGTCGATAAATTGGGTACATTCTCCCTCTACAAATTTTAATACCTCCTCCCGAAGGGTTTTTATACTCTCGGGAGTGGTGGCGGTTTCTATTCCTTTCTCCAGAATCCCTTTTTGGCGGAGACACCGCTCTCGACCTTGATTAAATCGATTACCCTTTTGAAGGGCAATAGTTGCCACCTGTTGGTAGAGTTGGGGAAGGAGTTCTTGACATCGGTTTGGAATCTTTTGAAAACGGTTTAAAAGGAGATTAAGCTGGGAAGAGGAGGGAGGAGTGGACTCAAATGCCCTTTTTAACTGTTCCAATTGGACAAAACACTTGTTTTTTAACTGTGCCAACTCCTGTTTATGAAGTTTTTCCTCCTTTAACTGTTGCTGGTGGGATTGGTGGGAATGGAAAATTGTTGAAATAATAAATGCTATTATAATCACTACTCCGCTTACAATTGGGACTAACAGTTTCCTATTCATTTTTCCCATTACCTTTTAAAAATGGGAGAGGAATAGGGGATTTGGGTTTAATTTGCCATCCCTTTAAGCGATTTAAAAACTCCTCCCAAAAGGGAGTTGGGTGGAAACAGACCTCTTCCCATCCAATTCCCTCCCGAAATTTGCTAAATCGATAAAGTTGTCGCAATTTTTCTAAAAATTCTCTTTTATTTCCTCGACAAAACCGTACCATCCCACATCCAATTTTAAAAAGATATTTGACTGCTTCCATCGACCCAATCCGATTTAATTTGGTCGCCAACTCCTCAATCTCTCCAATTAACACTTTTGGAACCGGGTCGATTTTAAAAATATCCTTTTCCAGTGAACGGATTATTAGTTTTTCTGAATTACTAAAATAGTCGTCAAACATTGCAATATTATAGATTATTAAAATGAAGCACTCCTTCTCCTTATTGGAAAGGGTAAACAGCATCCAACTCCTTTAAAATAATTATTCCCTGTTGTAGGAGGGAGACTATTCGGAGGTGTTCCTCCTCAATTTGGGTTAAAAATCGTCCCACCTCTTTAAAGAGAAGTTCCAAATCCAAATCCATTTCCAAAAGGGAGTCTAAAGTCTCCTCCAATACCTCCCGTCTTTCCCCTTCGGTTAACTGTTTGTAGAGGTAATTGTCGGAAAAAAGTCCGATAATATAACCGACAATCAGTAGTCGACTACTCTTTTGGAGGAGTTGGAGGTTGGATAAAATCTCCCTCAATTGATGGGGAATTCCCAATTGGAACAGTTCCAATCGAATTGGATACCGGTTCAACTCCTCCAAAAAACGTCCCTGAAACTCCCTAAATTTTCCCTTAAACTCCTCCAAATAGTAGGAATAAAGAGTCTGAATCCCTTCCTCCATTTGGTTTAGTTTTTCATTAGTTAAATAGTAACATCCGAATTCCAAAAGGGGGTTGAAGTTTAAACCTATAAAAATCGAGTCGGCAACCTGTTTTTCCAATTCCTTTACTCCCCGTCGGATTATCCTTTTAATCCTTTCCTTTACCAGTTGGGGAGTCCGGGAGCCAACAATCTCACTCCAAAAATAACTATATTCCCCTTTTAAATTTTCAATAACCCCATCTCCCATTTCAATCACTTTTTCCATCTGTTCCCGGAGTCGTTCCCCCTCTTGAAATAGATACTGCTCTCCTAATTCTTTATCCTTTTGAAGAACGTATTCACTTAAATCCTGTTTCAGTTCTTCAAATTTTAATCGCCAAAAGGAATCATTTTTGACAGAAGAAATGATTTTTAAAGGATAGTTGACAAAAATCTCCCCTGCTCCCAAATGATTATTAATTTCTACAATCTTTTCCTCATACTCCTCTGGGGAATGAACAATAATATCCCCAAAATTTATAACCCCAAAAATGTTATCCCGGTAGAGACTCTCCCGCTTTAACTGTTCCAAAATCGCCATTTCACTTCCCTTTCCCGGTTGGGTGCCATTAAAAAGCCAAATGATATAGTTTACTTGCCGGAGGAGCCCCCAACTGATTTTTTCCAATTCGGAAACATCATTAAACCCGGGAGTATCAAAAATGTGAAAATATTTTAAAATTGGATTGTGGACAAAAACCCTTATTTCCATCGGAATGTATAAATCTCCTTCATCCCATTCCCGTTGGAGTTTCCACAGTCGCTCATACCCGTCGTAAACCCGTTTTACTGTTTCCCCTTCATGATTTTTATAGACTACTTCAATTTTTTCCTCTTCCCCATACTCCAAAATTGTAACAACCGAGGTAACCGGTGTAATACCAGTTGGCAAAATCTCTTTTCCAATCAACCGATTTATAAAAGTGGATTTTCCAGAACTAAACTCTCCCAGAACCGCCAATTTTAACGGTTTTTCCACTATTTCATCAATCCGTTTAAAAATAGGTGTAAAATGATTGTACAACTGCTCCTCTTGGTGGAGTAGTTGACGACAATTATGAATTGTTACATAGAGATGGGTTTTTTCTATCTCCTGTTTTTTTCTCAATTCTTTTCCTTTCGCCCACCTCTTTTTAAATTTTTTAAAAAGACTTCCTTTCCAAACAGGAATCCCCGGAGTTTTGCACTCCGAGCCCGGGGATTTTTTTTCACCTCATCGGAAGTCGGGATAATTGGTTTTTTAGTTAAAACTTTTCCCAATTGGTTGTTTCCACCACAACTACATCGCATTACTTCTGGAGGGCAGATACATTTTTTTGCCCAATTTTGGAAACTTTTTTTTACAATTCGGTCTTCCAGTGAATGGAAAGTTATTATTCCCACAACTATACTGGCAATATTTTCCCACTTTTTATTAATTCCACTCCCTTTTTTTATAGAAAAAGTCCTATTCCCACTGACAGCGATTTTTTTAATCCCTTCCAGTAACCTTTCCAACTCCTCCAATTCCCGATTGACCTCTATTCGGATAGCCTGAAAAATTGGAGCCCAACTTTTAGGGCTTTTCCGTCCAATTCGGGTTAAAACCTCGCTCAAGTGCCGATTGGAAAGGATTGGACGGGCTTGAATAATACCTTCTACAATCGGGTATGGGTTTCGAATTTCTCCATATTTTTTTAGAATTTCTGTCAATTGGATCCGGGAATAATGATTTACTACTTCATAGGCAGAAACCGGGTCGGTTGGATTCATCCGCATATCCAGTTTTGGACTTAAAAAGTTGAACCCTCTCTCCAGATTATCCAGTTGGTAACTACTAACTCCAATATCTGCTAAAACTCCAACAATCGGCAGTCCTTTCCAATTTAAAGGGATTAAACCCTTATTTGTTTTTTCCAGTCCATCCCACCCTTTTTTACTGATTTGAAATAAAACTTGGGAAGCCCGTCCTTCTGTTAAAATCACCCGCCCTTCAAATTTTTCCAACCGTTTTTGGGCGAATTTTAAAGCTTCCGGATCCCGGTCAATCCCAATCAATTTTAAGCCGGGAAAGTTATTTAAAAGGGCGTAACTATGCCCTCCAAAGCCGACTGTGGAATCGATAAAAATCCCTTCCTCTCCTTTCAGAGGACTGAACAGTTTTATAACCTCTTCCAATAGGACCGGTTGATGGGACCACTCCTCCATTACCGTTCCTCCCGAATCAGTTCCAATAGTTGACTACACGCCGGTTTATACCCAAATTTACACGCTTTATCCCATAATTCTTTAGCATTGGTTCGATCGGAAAAGAGGAGTCCAGCCCCTTTTAAATAGTTTTTTCCCAATTTATAACACCCTTCTCCTTCCTTCAACTGACATCCCAACTGGTAGAGCCGATTTGCCAAACCCAAATCTTGCTCCCCTCCCAATCCCTTTTGATACATATCTCCACCGTTGACACATCCCCGTCCATCTCCCTTTTGACATCCCTCAATAAAAAATCGACGGGCTTTTAAAAAATCCTGTTTTAGCTTTTTACCGGAATAGTAGAGAAAACCTAAATTTGTGCATCCCTTCGGTTCTCCATTTTTACAAGCCAATAGATAGTATTTATAGGCTTTATCATAGTCCCGTTGAAACCCTATCCCTTCGTCGTAAAAATAACCCAAATTAAAACAGCCGGTTCCACTTCCCTTTTGACATGCCAATCGGTAATAATGGATTGAAAGGTTGATATCTTGAGGTAAATCCAATCCGTTATAGTAGAGATAACCCAAATTATTGCAGGCGGTCTTATCCCCAAGTTGGCATCCCAATAAAAAATATTTAAAGGATTTCCGATAATTTTTTTCCAGTCCAAAAACAGGATAATAAACATTTCCCAAATTTGTGCATCCCTTTGCAAATCCTTTTTCACACGCTTTTCGATAATAACCGGCTGCAAAAGGATAATTCCGAGCTACTCCCAACCCTTGAAAGTAGATATTTCCCAAATTGACGCACCCAGCCCCATCCCCTAAGGAACAGGCAATTTGGAAATATTTTCGGGCAGTAGAATAGTCTTGTTCCCCAAGCCCAACCCCGTAAAAATAGTAGTTTCCCAGTTTTGTGCACCCTTTTGCATACTTTAGTTTACAACTCTTTTCAAAATAGGTCTGACTCTTTTCTCCCTTTTCTTTAGTTCCCTGTCCCAATTCGGTCATTAAACCGAGGTAGTAACAAGCTTCTCCGTTTTTTAAATTGCATCCCTTTAAAAATTCCCGGTAAGCTTGAGGATAGTTGATGGGCGTTCCAACTCCGTAATAGTCGATTTTTCCCAAAATCGTGCACCCATACCCCATCCCTTTATCGCAGGCAATAGAAGCAAATTTATAGGCTTTATCGGTATCCACTTTCGGGACTCCAATCCCGTAAACATAATAATAAGCAATATAGGAACAACCCTCTCCATCCTCTAAATCACACGCCATTTCATAATATTTGGCAGCTTCTTTAAAATTTTTAGAGTCAACCGCCCGTCCAGCTACAATGTCACAGGCTTTAGGATTAGCCCGTTCACATTCCAATTTTAATTTCCAAGTTGGATATGTTGTAATAGACACTTTTTTTTCACTACAACCAATAATTAATAGGGCAGTTAATAAGGTTCCAGCACCTATCCACCACTTCATAAAATTCCTTTTACCTGTTTGATATAATTGTAACAAAAAGGGTATTACCCAATGTTAAAACCTCTATTAATAGAAATAGGAACTGAAGAGTTACCAGCACTTCCCCTTTTAAAAAATTTGGCTCAAATTGAAAAAAAGTGGCTGGAGGTTTTAGAAAAATACAATTTTAAAACCGGTTTTGAACTATTTTATACTCCCCGCCGATTGGTTTTATGGCATCGGGAATTTCCACTAAAACAACCGGATATTGTGGAGGAGTTTTGGGGTGCTCCTAAAAAAATTGCGGAAAAAAATCCAAAGGCGGTGGTAGGTTTTGCTCGAAAAATTGGCATTAGTCCCGACCAACTGACCTTTAAATTCCGGGCGGGACAGGGAGAGTCCCTCTATTTTAGTCGGAAAGTGGAGGGAAAGCCGATTCAACTCCTTTTGGGACAAATGGTAGAAGAGTGGTTGACTTCTCTCAATTTTGGCAAATCGATGAGGTGGGGTAAATGTTCCTACTCCTTTATTCGTCCAATCCGTTCCATTTTAGCTCTGTTGGAAGAGGAGTTAATCCCTTTTAAAACCTTTTGCACTAAAACCACTTCTACAACGTTTATCCATCCCACTTTAAAAAAAATTGTGGCAGTCGTAGATGTAAAGGATTATTTCCAAAAATTGAAAAAGGGAGGGATTCTCCTCTACCCGGAGGAGCGGGAAAGGAGAATTTTGGAAGGAATAGCCCAACTCCAAAGGGAGAAGGAGATTGAAATTGAGGTGGACCAAAAATTACTCCGGGAGATTGTAGCAATTACCGAATATCCCGTCCCTCTATTGGGAAAATTTGACTCCAAATTTTTAACCCTTCCTCCTGAAGTAATAGTTACTTCAATGAAGGAGCATCAACGCTATTTCCCGGTTTATAAAAATGGGAAACTGTTTAATCGGTTTGTCCTAATTGCCAATAGTTTTACCGACAATTTTTCAGCAATTATTGCTGGCAATCAACGGGTTTTACGAGCCCGATTGGAAGATGCCCTTTTCTTTTGGGAGCAAGATTTAAAACGGGGATTGAAGGTAGAGGGATTAAAAAAGGTGGTTTATATGGATAGGTTGGGCTCAATTGCCGATAAAGTGGAGAGGGAATTGGAAATAGCCCGTCTAATTGGAAAATTGGCATCGGTCAATTCCAAATTAATGGAGCAAGTATTGAAAGCCCTCCAATTGGCAAAGGGCGATTTATTAACCGATATGGTTTATGAATTTCCAGAATTGCAAGGAATTATGGGTTATTACTATTCCAAAGCAATGGGAGTCTCCGAATCCATAGCAATAGCAATTAGGGAACAATATCGGGATAGGGTCTCCAATCCGGTTTCGGCAATTCTCAACCTTTCCCAAAAATTGGAAAATTTAATAGGACTGTTTGGAGTTGGAGAGCGTCCCAAAGGAAATCGGGACCCTTATGGAATGAGACGGAGTGCCAACCATATTTTAAAAATATTGAAAGAGTATTCCCGGTGGGATGGGTTAACTTTAAGGGAAATTGATTTAAACCGATTAATCATTCAATTGGCAGAAATTTATCGGCAGAAATGGGATATTAAAGTTAAACCGGAAGAGGTGATTCAATTCCTATCGGAACGGTTATACCATTGGTATCGACACATCAATCCGGCAATAGTTCGGGCAGTAATAGCCGGAGGAGAAGGGCGAATCCCCTATTTGGATAAAAAAATTACCCTTTTAGCCCAATTGTCAGAAGGGAAAGGATGGGAGGAGTTAGTCTCCCTTTTTAAACGGGTAGCAAATATTTTAAAGGGAGTGGATTGGGAACAATTGGAAGTAAGACCGGAACTATTTATCCAATCGGAAGAACGGGAATTGTGGGAAAAACTTCAAGAGGTAAAAAAAATAAATCGACAAAAAACCGATTTGGAACAGCAGTTGGACCAACTTTTGGACTTGAGCCCGACTATTGCCCAATTTTTTGATAAAGTTAGGGTCAATGTGGAGGCAGGGGAAGTGCGGAAAAATCGACAGGGATTGGTAGGAGCAGTTTTAAAGGAGTTTATTAAAGTAGTAGGTGACCTCCGTTACCTCTCTTCCTAATTTTAGTTTAGCTTTAAGGTGGAGTTGTTTTCGATAAAAAAGGGGAAGGGAAAAGGGAAGGAAAAAATATAAGGAACTTGTTGGTAAAGTTTTAAAAGATAAACTAAAAGGGAGAGAGTAGAGGGAAAATCGAAAATCACAAAAAAACTTTTTATTTATTTGGGATAGTGTGCCAGAAAAAAATAGAAATAAATTAAAAAAATGGGAATAGAATGGGAATAGAATGGGAGGCTTAAAAAAAGGGACGGAGCTCAACCATTTAATTTTTTAAATCAATCTTTTAAATCAATCTTTCAAATCAGTTTTGCCAATTAATTTTTACCAAAAGCTGTCGATGATTGAAGTTTTTATATAAATTTTACAGTTTTAAAATAAAAAGGGAAAGGGAAAAAAAGGAGGAGATTTAAGAGGAGAGAAGTTGAATAATCTCCTCTACCACCCGCGGGTCTTCCAGTGTGGAGGTATCCTGTTTTATCTCCTCTCCCCGAGCGATGGCCCGTAAAATCCGTCTCATAATTTTTCCACTTCGGGTTTTTGGAAGCCCCGGCACAAATGCGATGGTATCTACGACCGCAATTTTCCCAATCTCTTGGGCGATGATATCGTTAATTTCCCGACTCAACTCCACCTCATCTCCCAGCCCCTCGTCCTCTTTCAGTACCACATAAGCGAAGATTGACTCCCCTTTTATCGGGTCCGGTTTACCCACAACCGCTACCTCTGCTACCCGGGGATGTTTTTTAATAACCGCCTCGATTTCGGCAGTCCCCAACCGGTGGCCGGAGACATTTATTACATCGTCCACCCGGCCGGTGACCCAAATATACCCCTCCTCATCGTAGAGAGCTCCATCTCCGCTGAAATAGAGGGGTTTCCCATTTCGGCTCACCCGGGAGAAGTAACTCTCTTTAAACCGCTTCGGATTTTTCCAAATTGTCCGAATCATAGAGGGCCAAGGCTTGGAGATTACCAATAGCCCCTTTTCTCCCGGCCCAACCCGATTTCCGTTTTCATCTACCACCTCGGCAAAAATACCCGGTAGTGGGAAAGTGGCACTGCCCGGCTTCGTCGGAGTGGC